>ENA-OYZE01000138-OYZE01000138.1-human-gut-metagenome-genome-assembly--contig:-NODE-138-length-35288-cov-8.469730_pt1 | contig 35288 bp, 37 predicted proteins | sample MGYA00243259_ERZ653469 | MGnify/ENA primary metagenome ERZ653469 (study PRJEB26926, sample SAMN06164913) | human gut metagenome | biome: ENVO:00009003; feature: ENVO:2100002; material: ENVO:00002003...
CCCCGCCGTTTTTTTCTCTTATGCTCCCGTCATGCGGCAGGCTCCGCATCGCTCTCCTTCTGACGCTTCTCCATCCTGCGCCAATTGATGAACCCGTAGAGATCGTTTGCAAAGAACATCACAAAACAGATGATGACGGAAAGATAGGTGATGTCCTCTATGGCGGCGAGCGTCCACAGTACGACGAGCACGACGTCGTTGGCGGCATAGGCGAGCGCGTAGTAGGGGCTGCGCCGGAAGGTGAGATAGACGGCGAGAAAGCTCGTCGCCACCGAGACCGTGCTCGGGATAAGATTGGCGGTATCGAGCGCCTTCAAAATAAAATAGAAGGCTGCCGTCACGGCGGCGGTGAGAAGAAGGGCAAAGGCCGCCTCTCCCGCGCGCAGGCGGTTGACCCTGACCTCGGCGCGGTTGCCCTTGAAGGGATGACGAAGCCATGAAATGAGCGCCGCGAGCGCCATGGGCGCCGTCATGCCGAGATAGGTGATCATCTCGCCGTAATAGGAGAACGTCCACGAGATGACCCCGTAGAGCGCGCTGAACAGCAGCATGAGCGCCTGCCCCGCGGGATTGCCCTTTGCGCAGAAGATGAGCGAAGTCGCCCCGACGAGAGAGGCAAGGAGGGTGAGCCAGTTCTCGCGGTCGAAGACGCAGAAGGAAAGAACGATGAGCAGGACGGAGGCGCCCCAAAGGAGCAGCTCGCCCTTTGAAAAGGAACGGAAAAACGATTTGACAGCCTGCATTCTGACCTCAAAAAAAGGACACCCGCTGCCGCATCTTCCAAGACCTAACGATGCGGCGACGAATGCCCTTGCATTCCCTACCCGGTGGCAGGATGGTTTGATTTTCTTCGATCATATCAAATCTATGCGCGTAAGTCAAGCGTTTGGGGGCGCTTTGAAGGCGTTTCCCCGATCTTTTCGCCCTTTTCTTTCCGTGCGGCTATTCCAGCTTGAGATAGACGGTGATGCCGTTTTCTTCGGAATATTCGCGGCGCAGGCAGACGGCGTCGACGAGGAAGAGCCCGCGGCCGCACTCGTCGCTCACCGAAGAGCAGCGGCTGACTGCGGGAGGGCAGAAGGCGTTCTCTCCCCGTACGCAGAGAAGGAGTTCGTTCCCCCTTTTTTCCGCACGGAAAAATGCCCTGCCGCCGCCGTGGCGCAGTACGTTGATGACGAGCTCGTTGGCGACGAGCTTGCTGTCGAACACGACGCCCTCGGAAATGTTTTCCTCCGAAAGGCGCGCGCACATCCTGTCGAGCGCCGATTGCAGCGCCGCATGATCGCCGATCTCGAAGTACATCATTCTGCCATGCCTTGTTTCAAGTCTTCTCTCAGCTTCTGTATGATCTTGCGCTCCATGCGCGAGACGTACATCTGCGAGACATTCATCCTTCTTGCCGTTTCCGCCTGCGAAAGCTCCTGCCCGAACCGATAGGCAACGAGCTTCTTTTCCGTCTCTCCGAGGGAGGAAAGCGCCCGCCGCACGGCATCGTTTTGTTCGATGCGCTCGAAGGCGTCCTCGCCGTCGGGCAAGACATCGTAAAAGCTCGCGCCGTCCTCATCGCCGTCTACAGGACGATCCAGAGAGACGACGCTGCCCGCCTCCATGCAGCTCAGCACCTCTTCTTCGGGAACGCCCAGCTTTTCGGCGATCTCCTTCGCCGTGGGGCTCTTGCCGTTCTCAAGGGCGAGTTCCTCTTCCGCCTTCTTGACGCTCACTCTCAGCTCCGCCACGCGGCGGGGCAGATGGATGAGGCGGGAACGATCGCGGAAATAGTTCTTGATCTCCCCCGTGATGGTGGGCGTGATGAAGGTGGAAAATTTGAGCCCCTTCGTCTCGTCGAAGCGGTCGATGCCTTTGAGGAGCGCCAGCGAGGCGACCTGAAAGAGATCGTCGTACTCAACGCCGCGCCCCACAAATTTCTTTGCGATCATGGAGGCGATGAAGAGGTACTTTTCGGCGATCTCGTTCCGAAGCTTGACATCATGCGTTTCTCGGTATGTTTTGAAAAGTTCCGTCTCGTCCATCAGTCACATTCAAACCCAAAGGTAATACGGGACGCCCCCGTCTGCGTCTTCTGCATGGAAAGGTCCTTGACGAGCGCCTGCAACAGCGCCACGGAGATCTCCTCCTCCATCGAGGAAACGGTTTCCCCGCCGCCCTCTTCGCCCTCGATGAGAACGCGCACGCCCTTTTCGCGCGTGAAGACGAGGCGCGCCGACAAAAAGCCCGCGTGCTTCAGAAGGAGCAGGCTTTCGGTGACGCAGACTTTGCAGTCTTCGCTCTCTTCGAGGCCGAGGCCGACGAGCGAACAGACGCCGCCCGTCAAAAGCCGAACGGTCGTCAGAAGATCGCTCTGAAGGGGTACTTTTAAGTCGATGAGTGCGTTCATGATGCGATCTCCATGATGGTGTCGAGCGCGCAGATGACGAAGAGCTTTCTGATGTGGGCGTTGAGGCCCGAAAGTTTCATCTTATGCCCGTCCGTTTTAACGTGCTTCAAAATTTTGACGAAGGTGCCGAGCGTCGTCGAATCGATGAATTCGAGCTTGGCGCATTCGAACGCGATGTCGCCCGGGGCGCTGTCGTAAGCGGCGATGACTTCGGCGCCGAACTCTTCGGCATTGCCCGAATCGATCGTCCCCGAGAGGGCGATGCGAATTTCAGGCGTAGTGGCCAAGATCTGAACTTCTTTCATGCTGTCCTCCGCGCCCTTTGAGGGCGCTCACCGCGCCGCCCGCAAGGGGGCGCGTGTTTTTACGTTCTCTTATGATAAATATACCCGCATCCGGGGGGAGATGAAACGCTCAAAGGAGCGCATTGACGTCGGGAAGGACGAGCGTTGGCTCGTCGGGATAGTTTTTCCGCGTTTCTTCCGTCGTTTCGCCGCTCAAAACGAGCACGGTGTGCATGGCGCAGTTGCTGCCGAAGCGGATGTCGGTATGCAGCCTGTCCCCCACCATGCACATGCGGGTGCGGGGGATGTGCAGGCGGCGTTCCAGGCTTTCCCCCATCACCGCGGCGGGCTTGCCCACGACAAGGTCGGGCCGCCGCCCCGAGGAGGCGTAAAACAACTCCAGAAAGGAACCGACGTCGGGCATGGGGACGCCCTTCGTGGGGCAGACGGCGTCGGGATGGGTGGCGATGAAGTATGCTCCCCCCGCCAGAAACTCGTTAAAGCGTTTGAGCTTTGCAAAGGTGAGGCTCGTATCGTAGGCAAGGATGACGATATCGGGTTTATCCTCCACAAGGGGCACAGTGCGGGCAAATTCTTCCTTCACCGCGTCGGTCGCAAGGAGAAAGATCCTCTTTTTCGGAAAATGCGCCAAAACGTGCTCCGCCGCCGCCATCGCCGAAGTGCAGATGAGATCCCCCTCTCCCAAGATGCCGATGCGGGAAAGCTTTTTGCGGTACTCCTCTTCCGTCTTTGAAGAGTTGTTGGTGACAAAGACGACGCGCTTTTTGAGGGCGCGGAGACGGGCGAGCGTCCCCTTGACGTCGCCGATGGGCGTCTCGTCGAGATAGACGGTACCGTCGAGGTCGAAGAGGAAGGCGTCGGTGCATTCGAGAAGCTGTTCTTTGGTCATGAGGGCTCCTTATCCCGTTGTGTCATAAGCGCGGGAGCCGCCTCAGCCGCGCTCCAGAAGGCCGAAGTCGCGGATGACGGAGGAGAGCCCGCGCGGGACAAATTCGGGCAGATACTGCAAGCGGAAGGTATCCCCGCCGCGAAGAGACACGGGCGCAGCGGAAAGCGATAGGACGCGCTCCGCCTCCCGTTCCCGCGCAGAAAGGAGCGATGCCGCCTCCTTCTGAAAGCTGCCGCGGATGCGTTCGAGCGTGAGAGCGCGGAGGGCGTACTCTTCGGGCGAGGGCACACGGGCGCAGAGCGGGGCGCCCGCATGAAGAGCACGGCGCGCGTAGTCGGGCACGAAGGTGCGGCGGGGTCTGCCCTTTTCAAAGAACGCCGCATAGAGGGCCGAAAGCTGCACATACGCCCGCCAATGGGGCGTTTTTTCGCCGTCCTTCTGAAGGAGCGCGGAGAGCGTGAAGCCCTCCCCTTCGAAAAGAGCCGCGGGCAGGGAAAAGACGGCGCGGAGGACGCATTCGAAGTCCGCTTCGAACGCGGGGACTTCGGGGCGGGGCTCCCCCATCCCGAACGCCGCGAGCGCGCGGCCCTCGAAGGAGGAGAGGCGGGCAAGCAGGAGCGAGGCATATGCTTCGCCGAGCGTGGGCGCAAGCAGCGCTCTGTCGCAGCAGACGGAGGCGGGCGCAAGGCGGTGAAGGGCGCGGTCTCCTCCGATGCAGAGCGGCGCACACTCCTCCGACGCCCCCCGAAGGGAAGCCTCGGCAGGAAAGAGCACGCAGGGGATGCGGCGCACCTCGGCAAAGCTGCGGGCGGCGGCGAGCACCTCCCTCCCGCCCGCCGCGAGGATGCAGGCAACGCCCTCGGGCAAGGAAAAGAGGGGGAGCGCATCGCCTTCCAGAACGAGAGAGATGGCGCGCGGCGAGAGCGCTACTTCACGAAAGACCCAAACGCGTTCGGGATCGCACACGAGCGCCAGCTTTCCGCCCGCGATCCGCGCAAACTGCGCCGAGATGCACTCCTTGACGCCGGAAAAAAAGAGCTCACTTTGGCCGTTTGCAACGCCCGGGGGCGCGTTTCTCTTTGGTACGGACGCAGAAATGAGCTGCATACGGGGAACTCCCTATTTTAAGATCTGTTTGAGTTTTGTGAGCAGCACGTCGTTTTGTTCGGGCGTGCCGATCGTGATGCGCAGAAAATCGCGGAGGATGGGTTTTTCCCAATGGCGCACCAAAACGCCCTCCTCTTTCAGGGCGCGGTAAAGTTCGCCGCCGCTTTTCTTCACCCTTCCCGCAAAGAGGAAGTTGGCGCCCGATTCGGGCACGGTGAAGCCGAGAGAGAGCAGCGCTTCGCGGAGGCGGGCGCGTTCCTCTTTGACGAGCGCCGCCGTCTTGTCGCGGTAGTCCTTATCTTCCACCGCCGCGGTGCAGACCGCCTGCGCGACGGCGTCCACGGGATAGGAATTGAAGCAGTCCTTCATGCGGAAGAGGCCCCCTATGAGAGCCTCGTCCCCCACGGCGTAGCCGCAGCGGATGCCCGCCAAGGAATAACTCTTGGAGAACGTCTTGACGACGAGAAGGTTCCTGTACTTCTTCGTGAGCGGCACGGCGGACTGCCCGTAAAAGTCCATGTACGCCTCGTCGGCGATGACGATGCGCTCCCCGACCGAAGCGACGAAGTTTTCCACCGTTTCGATGGGAAGGGCGATGCCCGTCGGCGCGTTGGGGTTGCAGAGATAATACCCCGCGCAGTCGGCAGCCTGCATTGCCGCAAGGTCGAAGGAAAAGTCGGCTTTCAAAGGCACGATATGCGTCTTCACGCCGAAAAAGGCGGCGAAGACTTCGTAAAAGCTGTAAGTAAGGTCGGCAAAGCAGGCAGGCTTTCCCTCTTCGTCGAAAAAGGCGGGGAAGGAGAGCGCCAGCACTTCATCCGACCCGTTGCCGCAGAAGACGTTGCCCTCTTCCACCCCTTCCGCACGGGCGATGGCAGCGCGGAGGCCGTCCGCATCGGGGCGGGGATAGAGGCGGAGTGCCCCTGCATCGAAAGCGCGGAGCACTTCGGTGGCGCGCGGCGAGGGAGGGTAAGGGTTTTCGTTGGTGTTGAGCTTAACGTACTGCTTATCGGCAGGCTGTTCGCCCGCCGTGTAAGGCGCGATGGCCTGCGCCCGTTTGCTCAAAAAATTCATGGCATGACCTCCTTAAAAGAGCAGCATGAAGGCGTTGCCCGCATACCCGACGGCGATGCCGAGCGCTGTGAGCGCGCCGAGGACCGCCAGATTGTGCTTCCATGCCTTGGCGTTTTGGAAGAGCACCAAAATGCCGAGACCCGTGTTGGCGACGAGCCCCGCAAGACAGCTTGCAAGAGTGAGGCCGCCCATCGCGTAGGTTTCGGCGAGGACGACGCTCGAAGCGCAGTTGGGCACCAGCCCCACGAGGACGGCGACAAGGGGCTGGAACCAATAGCCCGCGCCCTCCAGAAAGCCGACGACGCGCTCCTCCCCCACGAGGAAAAAGAGGGTGCCGAAGGCGAAGTTGACGACAAGGATGGCCGCCGCCACCTGCAGCGCGTGCAGAAGGGGCGAGAGAAAATACAGCGTCCATGCCCCTTCGTGCTTGTGTTCGCAGACGTGGAATTCTTCGTTTTCGTGATCGTGTCCGTGAGCATGACCGTGGTCGTGGTCATGATCGTGCTCGTGTTCATGGGCAGGCGCGGGCAGAGGCGCCGTAACCGCCCGTCCGCGGAAGAGAAAGTCTGCAAGATAGCCCGCCGCGGCAGCGAGCACGAGTTTGACGACGAGGATGACGCCGATGGAGAGAAGCTTGCGCTGCCAGGAAAGTTCTGCAAGGGCGAGGACGAGCAGGGCTTCGTCGTTGGTCGCAATGAATACGGCAAGCAGGGTGCCGAGGGTGATGAGGCCGCGTTCGAAGAGCTTGCCCGCCATCACCGAAAAGCCGCACAAAGGGATGAGCCCCGTCGCTCCCCCGATGAGGGGCGCAGCTTTGCCCGAGAGCGCGCGCGAAGGCACCCCCACCCGCGTGCGGTGCTCTAAAAGTTCGATGAGCACATAGAGCACGAACAGGAAGGGCAGCATCTTGAGCGTATCGAGAAGGGCATCCAAAACGACGTCGAGCAAAGTGCGGGCCTCCGTAAATTCTTGGGGAGCAGAAACAGCCCCCGTAACGCAAAAAAGTATATCTCTTTTGCAGCGGTTTGTCAATTTTTTCGCGCGGGGAGAAAAAAATTGCCCCGCTCCCCTTCCGCTCTCCTTCCGCTCCGCGCCGACCGCAGGCGAAAATAACAGCGCTCCCCACCGCTCCGCGCCGGCTGCGGGCAAACACGGCTGCACCGCCCCTTATGGCCGCGCCCCGGGCGCACTGCAAAACGTCTTTTGCATCCGCAGAAAAAGAGACGCCCGAATACGCTTCGGGCGCCTCTTTGGTAATATGATCCGGGAGGAATTATTCTTCGTCTTTCTTTTCTTCGGAAGCCGCGGCAGCCGCCTTCTTCTTTTCCATTCTGGCGTTCTGCTTCTCGAGCTTCTTCATCTCTTTGGTGACGACTCTTGCAGCGTCGATCTGAGCCTGCATCTCCTGAGGTGTAGGAGGCACGAATGCCGCGCCCTCTGCATTTTCGGGGATGACGTCGTAGTGCTCATCGCGCTCGAGCATCGTTGCTTCGGTGTAGCCGTCGAAGAGGTGGATGTGCTTTGCGTCGAAGGCAAGCTCGACGATCTCGCCGAGGCTGACGGTCGCACGCGAGCTGATCTTCGCGATCATCTGAGCGGCGTTGTCGACAATGGTGTTCTTATCGTTCTCGTACTCGAGGTCGCAGTAGATCTGCGTCTCGGCGCCGAGCTTTTCGATGACGTCGATCTTCGCCTTGACGATGGTCTCGGGCGAGTTGGAGATAAAGAGATCGTCCTCGTGGATATCTTCGGGGCGGACGCCGAGCGTCACGGCCTTACCGGTGTTGATATACTCGTCGACGTTCTTGATCTTGGAGACGACGGACTTGGGCAGCACGATCTTGTTGCCGCCGATGAAGTTGACGTAGACTTTCCCGTCCTCCTGCGTGAGCGTGGAGTTCTTGAAGAAGTTCATCTGAGGGGTGCCGATGAACCCTGCAACGAAGAGGTTGATGGGATAGTCGTAGAGGTTCTGAGGGGTATCGACCTGCTGCATGAAGCCGTCCTTCATGACGACGATACGCGTACCCATCGTCATTGCCTCGATCTGATCGTGCGTGACGTAGATGAAGGTGGTGGCAAGACGGGCATGGAGCTTGGAAATTTCCGTTCTCATCTGTGCACGGAGCTTTGCATCGAGGTTGGAAAGGGGCTCGTCGAGAAGGAAGACCTTGGGCTCGCGGACGATGGTACGGCCGAGCGCGACACGCTGGCGCTGACCACCCGAAAGAGCCTTGGGCTTACGCGAAAGGTAATCGGTGATGCCGAGGATCTCTGCCGCGGCCTTGACCTTTTCATCGATGACTTCCTTGGGCACCTTGCGGAGCTTGAGGCCGAATGCCATGTTGTCGTACACCGACATATGAGGATAGAGTGCGTAGTTCTGGAAGACCATCGCGATGTCTCTGTCCTTGGGGACGACATCGTTGACGAGCTTGCCGTCGATATAAAGTTCGCCCGAGGAGATCTCTTCGAGGCCGGCGATCATACGAAGGGTCGTAGACTTGCCGCAGCCCGAAGGACCGACGAAGACGATGAATTCCTTATCCCTGATATCGAGGCAGAAGTTGAACACCGCCTGGTTTCCGCCGGGATAGATCTTGTTGATGCCTTTGAGTAAAAGACCGGACATAGTTTCCTCCAAATCATGTTTTGAGGATATTTTACACGAAAACGCCCGATTTTGCAATAGACAATCGCAACAAAGTTTGCGGATGAGACTGTATAGATTGCCCAAAAAACCCGAAAACGCTCGGATCGGGCGGTAATTTCGCGGTTATTTTGCACCCCCGTCGGCACCCCGTCGGCACCCCGTCGGCGCCCCGGGCGTGGAACAACTTGTCCCGAACGGAAGCGGGAGACGCCAAAAGCCCGCCCCCCCGCAAGCCTCCTTAAAGCAGCACTTCCTGTAAGGGATACAGCCGCTTTGTATAGTTTTTCTCTTCAAACGCCCGATCGCTCCCCGAAAGGAGCTTTTTCGTTTCCCCGCCCCGCACCCGATAAAGATTTCCGCCCGCGGGGAGAAAGAGCACCTGCCCTTCTTCGGGTTCCCGATCGAGCGCGTTCGCGGCGGCGAGCACGCGCGGCGGCAGCGAAAACGTACGAGCAGCGAGATCGAGCGTCTGCCCGCGCCTGAGGCGGAAGTAAGCGGGACGTACAAGACGAAGGACATATTCCATGTTCTTATGATATGCAGAAGGGCGCAGATCGAGTACCGGAAGGGGCAATGCGGAAGACCCGAGCAAGACAGGCTCATAACGGGGCCGGCGCGATAATATGATAGGGAGTATGGACCTCGTTCGCACCGCCTCGCTCGTGACCGCCTTTTCCGCCGCCGAACACTGCCTCGGATTCCTGTACCGCATCCTCCTTTCGCGCGTGCTCGGCTCCGAGGGGCTCGGCCGCTATCAGTTGGCGCTCACCGTCTTCTCCGTTTTCGTCACGCTCTCCGCAAGCGGACTGCCCGTGACGCTCTCGCGTACGCTCGCATCCCACCATGCGCGCGGGCAAAGGCGCGCCGCCCGCGCCGCCGTGACGGCCGCGGCGGCGCTCGCCCTCGGCATCTCCCTTGCCCTCACGCTGCTGTCCTTCTCTTTACGCCCCCTCCTTCAGGGCATCTTTTCGGACGCAGGCGCGGAGTGCCTCTTTTTCATCCTCCTGCCCGGGCTCCCCTTTACGGCAGTCTATGCGGTGCTCCGCGGCAGCTTCTGGGGGGAAAAGCGCTTTTTCATGTACTCCTTCACCGAGCTTGCGGAAGAAGTCGCCATGATCGTGACGGGGACGGCGCTGCTCGTCCTCGTGCCGCTCTCGCTGCCCAAAGAAAATCTCGCCGCGGGCGCGGTGTTCCTCTCCCATCTCCTCTCCTTCATGCTCGCCCTCGGCTATTTCTTCGTGCGGGGCGGGAGGTTCTCTTCGCCGCGGAGAGAACTAAAGCCCCTGCTCTCCGCCGCGCTGCCCGTGACGGCCATGCGCGTCCTTTCTTCGTTCACGGGGATGCTCGTCTCCGTCCTCTTCCCCCTGCGGCTCGTCTCGGCGGGGGCAAGCTCTGCCGAGGCGATGGCGGAATACGGCGTCGTCTGCGGCATGGTGATGCCCGTGATGATGATCCCCTCCGCCTTCGTGAGCTCGCTCGCGCTCGTTCTGGTTCCGGAATTTTCCGAATGCGCCGCACGGGGGGAGAAAGAGAAGCTCTCCGCCCTCACCGAAAAGGCGCTGAATGCCGCCCTGCTCATCGCGGGGGCGCTCCTTCCCCTCTACGCCGTTTTGGGACAGGACATCGGCATCCTGCTCTTCGACAGCCCGAAGAGCGGCGCCCTGATCGCCGCGGGCTCCCTCCTGCTGCTCCCCATGAGCGTCTCGATGATCTCGGGGAGCCTCCTCAATTCGCTCCGCTGCGAAAAGCACACGCTGCTCATCTTCCTTGCAGGCGCGGGCGCCATGCTCCTCACCGTCCTCCTCCTGACGGGAAGGCTCGGGGGAGGGGCGCTGCTCTGCGGCATGGCGGCGGAGCACACGCTCTCCGCCCTGCTCTCCCTGTGCGTGCTGCGCAAAAAGACGGGAAAACTGCGCTCGGGCAAATTCTGCCTCAAGACGCTTGCAGCGGCTGCGGCCGCCGCGCTCGTCGGGTTCCCCCTGCGCAGCTTTTTCATGCTGCACTTCAGCTTTTTCCCGGCGCTCCTTCTCACCCTGCTCTTGCTCGCGGCTGCGGAAGGAGGGCTCATCGCGCTCTTCCGCCTCGCCGACCTCAAAACGCTCGCAAAGCGCTTCCTGCCCCGCAGGCGGCGCAAGGAAAAATCGCGGGCAAACGGCCGCATCTGAGAAAAAATTTGCCTTTCTGCGCTCTTTTTGCGGGCGTACTATTGACAACAAGGCAAAAGTGTTCTACAATATAGGGCGGTTGGCGAATACGCCAAAGAACAAATGGCGACCATGCCGAAACGGAGGAAACGGAATGAGAATGACAGATGAACTGCGCAAGGCGCTCCGCGTGAAGGTGGACTACACCAACATGACGGATAAGTATCTCGGCGATAAAGGCATCTCGCAGAAGACGCTGGATGCGCACAAAAAGCTTGCCAAAGCGGCTCACGCCTATGTGACGGAGAACAGGGGCTGCGACGAGCTCTTCATGGGCTGGACGGAACTTCCTTATACGCAGGACGAGATCGTCGCGGACATCCTCGAAGAGGCGAAGAAGATCCGCAGGAGCTTCGACAACTTCGTGGTGCTCGGCATCGGCGGTTCGGCGCTCGGGCCCATCATGGCGTTCAACGCGCTCTGCCACCTGCACTACAACGACCTGCCCAAGTCTAAGCGCAAGGGTCCCAAATTCTATGTCGAAGACAACGTCGACCCCGTGCGCATGAAGGAGCTTTTGGACGTCATCGACGTTAAAAAGACGTGCTTCAACGTCATCTCCAAGTCGGGCGCGACGAGCGAGACGATGACGCAATACCTCATCATTGCAGACCTGCTCGAAAAGGCGGGCGAAAACGTCAAAGATCACGTCATCTTTACGACGGATGCCGCAAAGGGCAACCTCGTGAAGATCTCCAAAGAGCTCGGCGGCGTCAAGAGCTATGTGCTCCCCGACGGCGTGGGCGGAAGATTTTCCGAGCTTTCGCCCGTGGGGCTTCTGCCTGCGGCGGTGCTCGGCATCGACATCAAGCTGCTCTTGAAGGGCGCAGCCTATATGGACAAGCTGTGCAAGACGGCGGACCTCAAAAAGAACCCTGCCCTCCTTTGCGCAACGCTCCAATATATTGCGATGAACGACGGCAAGAACATCGGCGTTCTGATGCCGTACTCCGATAACCTGCGCACCGTCTCCGACTGGTACGCGCAGCTGTGGGCGGAATCGCTGGGCAAGAACGTCACCCTCGACGGTACGCCCTGCAACGTCGGCCAGACGCCCGTCAAGGCGCTCGGCGTCACCGACCAGCACTCGCAGGTGCAGCTCTACACCGAAGGCCCTTACGACAAAGTCGTGACCTTCCTCTCCGTCGGCAGCTATAAAGAGAAGTTCCCTATCCCCCACGGCTGTGAAGATATCCCCGACGTCGGCTTCCTCGGCGGCCACACGATGGAGGAGCTCATCCAGGCGGAAAACAAGGCGACGGCATATGCCCTCACCAAGGCGGGAAGGCTCAACTACACCATCACCCTGCCCGAAGTCAACGAGTTCACCCTCGGCCAGCTCTTGTTCCTCTTCGAACTGCAGACCGCTTACGCGGGCGCGATGTTCAACATCAACACCTTCAACCAGCCCGGCGTCGAAGCGGGCAAGAAGGCGACGTTTGCCCTCCTCGGCAAGCCCGGCTATCAAGAGCAGAAGAAGGAGCTCGACCAGGCGGCGAGCGACGAAGCTTATATCGTCTGAGCAAATTAAAATGACGGGGCGCGCGGCTTTTATGCCGCGCGCCTTTTTGATGCGGAAAGACAGAGAGAAGCGCCCGCGGGGCGCCCTCAATAGGGCGCCCCGCGGGCGCAGTCTTCAAAGTAACGACCCACCGCGCAAGAGTAACAGCCTCCCCTCTTGACAGAGAGGCCGCCTTCCCCGTATAATAGAAGTGCGATAGAGGAACGGGAGGAGACACGATGGCTTTTTCGGACAAACTCAAACAGCTGCGCGAAGAGCACGGGCTCTCGCAGGCGGCGCTCGCCAAGCAGATCTATGTGAGCCGAAGCGCAGTCGCCAAATGGGAAAACGGGCTCGGACTCCCCGACGACGGCAACCTGTTGGCGCTCTGTAATTATTTCAATGTAAAGGAGGAATGGCTGATGGAACGCGAAGACTTGAAAAAACAGCTCCGCATCGACAAAAAGCAGTTGGGGCACATCTTACTGTGCGCGGGCGGCATCCTCGTTCCCGCGCTCTGCGTGATCCTCGGGCTCTGTCTCACCTTCACAGGCGACATGACGGCCGCGCTCTTCCTTCCCCCGCGCTCGCTGTTTGCGATGATCTGCGGGGCGGGACCCAATCCGCCGTCCCTATTTTTCCCCGAGATGGAGGGCGTGCTGATCGCGTTCTGCTTTTCCGCCGCCGTATGGGCGGGGACGGCGGTGTTTTCCGTGCTCGCCCTTGCCCTGCCCGGACTGAGAGCCAAAAGCAAACTGTGCCTCTTCTTGGAGATCGGGCTCATCGCCCTTTCCGCGGTGCTCTTTGCCGCCCTGTTTGCCGCCGTCTATTTCATCGCAACGCCCATGTATGTCTTCCCGCCTTCGTTCTGATCGGTACATATAAGAGTAGTCAACGCCCGCGGGGCGCCCTCAAAAGGGCGCCCCGCGGGCGTTTTGCAGCAAAAAAGGCCCGCCCTGCGGCAGTATTGCCGCAGGGCGGGCCTTTCAAAGAGCGGGCTTATGCCTGAGGACGCTCTTTGATCTCCACATTGTACTTCTTGCTGCCCTTGGGCGTTGCCGCGCGCACGAGCGTGCGGAGCGCCTTGGCGATCTTGCCCTGTTTGCCGATGACTTTGCCCATATCGGACTCGGCGAGGAGCACGGTGACCGTGATCATGTCCTCCGTCTCTTCGACGTCGTACGAAATGGCATCCTTTTCTTCGGCGAACTGCTCGACGATGTACTTGATGAGTTCCAGCATGGTGCCTCCTCCTTATGCGCAAAGGCTGCAGCCGCAGCGCAGCTTACTTCTTTTTCTTCGTCTTCGTCTTGGCGGGAGAGAGCTTATCGCTCTTTTCCATCGCGCCCGAAGCGACGAGGAGGGACTTGACCGTCTCGGTGGGCTGAACGCCCTTCGAGAGCCAATCTTTTGCCTTCTCGACGTCTACGGTGAGCGTGACGGGGTTGGATCTGGGATCGTAGAAGCCGACCTTATCCAGATACTCGCCCGTGGCTGCCTTGCGCGCGTCCACGACGACGATGCGGTAGACGGGGGACTTCTTGTCGCCCATTCTCACCAATCTCATTTTGACCATAGTATTTGACCTCCGAAAAATTATCGATTATTTGACGTATTGTTTGCCGCGCCCTTAAAAGGGAAGACGGAATTTGCCCTTGCCGCCCTTGAGCTGCTTCATGAGCTGCTTTGCCTGGTCGAACTGCTTCAAAAGCTGGTTGACCTCCTGCACGCTCGTGCCCGAGCCCTCTGCGATGCGGCGTTTTCTGGGGGAATTGATGATCTGCGGGTTGTCGCGCTCCTTGGGCGTCATGGAAAGGATGATCGCCTTGGTGCGTTCGAGCTTTTTCTCGTCGATGTCCGCTTCGTTCATCCTGAGCTTTCCCGCACCCGGGAGCATATTCATGAGCGCGCCCGCGCCGCCCATCTTTTTGAGCGTTTCGAACTGGGCGAGATAGTCGGTGAGCGTAAAGGACATCTCGCGCATCTTGCGCTCCATATCCTTCATCTGCTGCTCGCTGACCGCCTCCTGCGCCTTCTCGATGAGGGAGAGAACGTCGCCCATGCCGAGGATGCGGCTCGCCATGCGGTCGGGATAGAAGGGTTCGAGGTCGGTGAGCTTTTCGCCCACGCCGATGAACTTGATGGGTTTTCCCGTGACCGCCTTGATGGAGAGGCACGCGCCGCCGCGGGTGTCGCCGTCGAGCTTAGTGAGGATGACGCCCGTGATGCCCACGCGTTCGTTGAACGTCTGAGCGACGTTGACGGCGTCCTGACCCGTCATGGCGTCCACCGTTAAAAGCACTTCGGTGACGGAAACTGCCTTTTCGATCTCTTCGAGCTCCTGCATGAGGGCGTCGTCGATGTGAAGACGGCCCGCCGTATCGATGACGACGGTATCGTACCCCATTTTGAGGGCGTACTCGACCGCCTGTTTGGCTGTTTTGGGGGGAGCCTGCGTCCCCTTTTCAAAAACTTCCGTCTGCGCCTGCCCGCCCACGACCTGCAGCTGGTGGATGGCGGCGGGACGGTAGATGTCGCACGCGACGAGGAGGGGCTTCTTGCCCTGCTTTTTGAGCTGCAAAGCGAGCTTGCCGCAAAGCGTCGTCTTGCCCGCGCCCTGAAGGCCGCACATCAGAATGACGGTCGGCGGCTTGGGGGAAACTTCGAGCTTTGCGTTCGAAGGCCCCATGAGAGCAATGAGCTCTTCGTTGACGATCTTGATGACCTGCTGGGCGGGGTTCAGAGAGGCGAGCACCTCCTGCCCCACCGCCTTTTCGGAAACATTCGCGATGAACTGTTTGGCGACTTTTAAGTTGACGTCGGCTTCCAAAAGCGCGACGCGCACTTCGCGCATCGCCGAACGGATCTCGAGCTCGGTGAGTTTGCCGCGCTTGGTGAGCTTGGAAAAGATATGATTGAGCCGCTCCGAAAGCGAACCAAAGAGAGCCATAGCTCCTCCTTAACGCTCGGGCGTTTCGCCCGAGAGGATGGATAAAAGGGCGGCGGCCTGCTCCGAAGGGAGCGTCTGCGCGAACGCTCTGAGCGCTTCGTGCTCCTTCGCCCGCCCGGAAAGGATCGAGAAAAGATGCAGCTTTTCTTCGTACTCTTCGAGCTTTCGCCGCACCTTTGCGAGCGTATCGGAAACGCTCTGGCGCGAACAGCCCTTTTCTTCGGCGATCTCCGCAAGGGAGAGGTCGAAATTATAGTACAGCGCGGCGACTTCGCGCTTGTTCTCGGTGAGCAAGGGGCCGTAGACGTCGAGGAGACGGGAAATGGTAAGATCCATGCGCGCCCTCCAAACGCGGGATATTATAGCAGAGATGAAACCGCCTGTCAAGTATTTTTACTTGACAGGCAATGTTTTTTTGTAGGATAGATTTGACTGAATGCGGCGGCGAGGGGGGAAAGCCGGGATTTACTCTCTCAGCCGCTCGTCGGGCTTAACAACCCCTCCGGCTTGTCTTTGGCAAGCCACCTTCTCGCGCGGTAGAGACCGCGCTCGGTCAGGAAATGCCCCGAACAATGGGGCATTCCCAAGTTCGCAGGCGGTCAAAGCCACACCGTGGCTTTAACAAGAAAGCGCCCGCTCACCCCTTACACAGGGGAGGCTAAAATAAGGATTCCCAAAAATAATTTCCGCGAGGAGGGTTTCCCTCCGCTGCGGGACACAATTTGCCTCTTACCAGAGGCTTAGTGTTTTTAGAATGACAGACGAGTTCGCGGGCAAAAAAGCAATTTAGATGCACAACGCTCACCCCTCATGACTTTTTTGTGCCCGCACAAAAAAGTGTGAACTAAAAATAAAATGAGCCGAGCAGGGTTCCCCTGCGCTGCGTCTCGCGCGGTAGAGCCCGCGCTCGCACGGAAATTTCCCCACAATGGGAAATTTCCCTGTGAACAAATGGCAAAGAGCCCACCGGGCTCTTTGCAAGAAAGCATTTGTTCACACTCAATTTGCGCCATACTTGGCGCTTATTGTTCAATAAAGACAAATGAGTGCGCGGGCGATAACGCTTGTTAAAATCAACAAAGTCTGCCCCTCGCCGCGAAGATTTCCCGAAGGGAAAGATTTGCGGCGAAATTTTTAGATGAATCCCTCTACAAACTGCTCGGCGTCGAAGGGGACGAGGTCTTCCATCTTCTCGCCCACGCCCGTGAAGACGACGGGGATCTGAAGCTCGCTGCACAAGGAGAACACGAACCCGCCCTTTGCCGTGCCGTCGAGCTTGGTGAGGACGATGCCGTCGAGTTCCACCGCTTCGTCGAAGACGCGCGCCTGCGAGACGGCGTTCTGCCCCGTCGTCGCGTCGAGCACCAAAAATTTCAGGAACTGCGCTTCGGGGAATTCGCGCGTCACTACGCGGTCCATCTTCTGAAGCTCCTTCATGAGATTTTCCTTGACATGCAGCCGCCCCGCCGTATCGACGAGGACGACGTCCGTCCCCCGCGCTTTTGCAGACGAGAGCGCATCGAAGATGACCGCGGAAGGGTCGCTCCCTTCCTCGTGCTTGACGATGCGCACGTTGGCGCGCTCCGCCCAGACGGAGAGCTGATCGCTCGCCGCCGCGCGGAAGGTATCCGCCGCCGCCACGGTGACGCTCTTTTTCTGTGAGACGAAATAGTTTGCGACTTTGCCGATGGTCGTCGTCTTGCCGACGCCGTTGACCCCCACGAACATGATGACGCAGGGATATTTTATTTCGGGAACGGGGGCTTCTTCGAGCTTTTCTTCGAGGATGTCCTTCAAAAGGTCGGTGACGAACGCCTGGTCTTTGACCTTGCCGCCGATCGCCTCCTCTCTGACTTCCTCGACGACCTCTTCCGCCGTACGCACGGAGACGTCGGCAGAGATGAGGATCTCTTCGAGCTCGTCGTAAAATTCCTCGCCCAGCTTGTTCTTGGCAAACAGCAGGCGCAGCTTGGTCGAGACGCCTTCGCGCGTCTTTTTCAAGGCGTCTTTGATCTTTCCGAATAAACTCATGATTGGCTCCTTTGATAGGTCGTTGCTGCCGCCCCTGACGAGCAGATCTTGGGATGATTTGGCGCGAAGAGGATGCGGCAATACCAAACGTATTGCAAAGACGATGAGCGCCAAAAGGCGCAAGAGATGCCGCTCCTGACGAGCAGATCTTGGGATGATTTGGCGCGAAGAGGATGCGGCAATACCGAACGTATTGCAAAGACGATGAGCGCCAAAGGGCGCAAGAGCTGCCGTCAGGCTATGACGGTGTCGCCGCCGAGGCGTTCCTCCACCTCCGACAGCTTGACGGAGACGATCTTAGAAACGCCCTTTTCTTCCATCGTGACGCCGAAGAGGGTATCGGCGCGGTTCATGGTGGGCTTGCGGTGGGTGATGACGATGAACTGCGTCTCTTTGGAGAACTTCTGCAGGTATTTTGCAAAGCGGTCGACGTTGGCTTCATCGAGCGCCGCCTCGATCTCGTCGAGGATACAGAAGGGCATGGGGCGGGACTTCAGGATGGCGAAGAGGATGGCGATCGCGGTGAACGCGCGCTCGCCGCCCGAGAGCAGGGAAATTTTCGTCAGCTTCTTGCCGGGCGGGCAGGCGACGATCTCGATGCCCGCGTTTAAGGGGTCGTCGCAGTCGGTGTAGTCGAGCTGCATCTCCGCCTTTCCCCCGCCGAAGAGTTCCTTGAAGATGACGGTGAAGTTCTGATTGATCTCGTTGAAGCCTTCATCGAACTGCTTCTGCATGGCGTCGCGCAGATCGTTTAAGACGGTGGTGAGATCGAAGATGCCCTTTTCGAGGTCTTCCTTCTGCGACTGCATCTCGGAATAGCGGCCGAAGAGGAGCTCGTAATCCTCCTCCGCGTTCATGTTGACGGGCCCGAGCGCGGAAATTTTGCGCTTTAAGGAATTGATATTGTTGTAGGACTGCGAGACGTCGTAATTTTCGTCGCGCATGTCCTGTGCGCTCTCGTAAGAGAGGCCGTACGCCTCGTCGATGCGCTGTTTCATGTTTTCGAGCGCGGCTTCCGCTTTGCCGATCTCAAGTTCGCTCTTGTGCCGCTTCTCGTCCTCCTGCTGCTGCTCTTCGAGAAGGGCACGCTTGCGCTCCGAACGCGCTTCCTGTTCGGCGCTCTTTTTGCGCTTTTCCTCTTCCGAACGGGAGATGTCGGCACGGACGGCGTTGATGGCGGCGCGGTCTTCGTCGGAAAGCGCCACTTTTTCCGCCTGCTCTTTGAGGGCGGCAAGTTCGGACGCGGTGCGCGCCGTCTCCTCGCGGTCGGCCGTGATGCGGGCGAGCAGCGTTTCGCGCTCGTCTTGAAGGCGCCTGAAATTTTCCTCCGCCGCCGCACGGGCAGAGACGATCGCCGCGCTCTCCACGCGGAGGGCGGCGATGCGCGCATTGAGTTCATCGCGCTCACGGCGGAGCTTCCCGCTCTCCTGCTGGCGGGCGGCGGCTTCGGCGGCCGCCTCCGAGCGGATGCGGTTCAAAACGTCCTCGCTCTCGGCTGCGGAGAGCGCTTCGCTTTCCAGCCCCGCCACCTTCTGTTCGAGCCGCTGAAGCAGCGCGCCGTACTCCTTCATGTCGCGGTCGGCGTCTGAGATGAGGTCGGAGAGCGCGAGCTCCTTCTGCGCGAGGGCGGCGCGGGAGGCGGTCTCCTTCTGCACTTCGCTGCGGAAGGCGGCGATGGCAGCCTCCGCTTTGGCGCGCTCCTGTTCGCAGGCGTCTGCCGCCGCTTTGAGCTTTTCCGCCGTGAGGCGCTTGCGCGCGATGGCGTCTTCGCACTCCTTGATGCGGCGTTCGCCCGCAAGCAGGTTGCCGCTTTCTTTGCGCTTGGAGCCGCCCGTCATGGCGCCGCTCGTTGCGATGATGTCGCCGTCCAGCGTCACGATGCGGAAGGCGCGCGGGTATTTTTTTGCGATCCCGGTCGCGCTCGCGATGGTGTCGCACACGAGGGTGTTGCCGAGCAGGTTCCCGATGACGTTGCCGTAGTAGGGATTGTATTTGACGAGCTCGTCGGCAAGGCCCAGCGCCCCCTCTTCGCGGAGGGCGCGGCGGATCTCCCCGCTGTTGGCGCGGGGACGGATGGCGGCGACGGGCAGGAAGGTGACGACGCCGCCGCCCGTGCGTTTCAGATACTCGATGAGATAACGCGCGTCGTCCGCCGTGGCGGTGACGAGGTTCTGCATCGCCCCGCCGAACGCCGTCTCGATGGCGACTTCGAACTTCTGCTCGGTGGAGACGATGTCGGCAATGGCGCCCTTGATGCGGCTGCCGAGCTCGGGATCCTTCTGCGCCTTCAATTGCAGGTTGCGCACCGAATCGCGGTAGCCGTCGAAACGGTTTTTGAGGTTCTTGTAAAATTCGAGGTTGTTGGTGTAGTTAGCGATGGAGGTGTTGCAGTCGATGTACTCCTGCGAGAGCTTCTGCCCCGAACGGGCGAGCTCGCGCAGATTTTCGGTGAGCTCTTCCTCCTTTTCCTGCTGCGAAGAAAAGAAGGCTTCGACCTTCTCCTTCTCCGCGCGGCAGAGGGAGAGCTGTTCGGAAAATTCGCGCTTCCTCGCGCCCGCGCGCTCGAGGGCGGTGCGCACCTCTTCGATGCGTTCGCTTGCCGCCGTCTTCTGCGCGGAGAGGCTCCCCGCGCTGGCGCGCACGTCCGCTAAGTTTTCGACGGAAGAAAGCTCGCTGGCGCGCTTTTCGTCGGAAATCTTTTCATACGCTTCGAGATGCGCCTCCGCTTCCCGCACCTGACGGGAAAGCTCCTCGCACTGCTTTTCGATCTCCCCGGCGCGCGCGGCATTCTCCGCCGTCTTCTTTTTATCCGCCTCAAGAAGGCGGGCGATCTCCGAAATGCGCCCCGAGGACGCCTCTTCGTCGAGCTTTGCCTGTTCGGCGCGGCGGCGGACGGAGGCGATGCGCTCGCCGATGAGCCGCGCCTCGCCGCTCTTGTGCTCGAGCCCCACTTCGAAATCGCGCAGCTTTTCGTTGAGGGCGCGGAGCGCATCGTCGGCGCGGGCGATCTCCTCGCGGGCAAGGCGCTCCTCCTCGTCGAGGGTGTCCGTCTCCCGGCGGATGGCAAGAAGGCGGGCTTCCGCCTTTTGGATGCGGTCGCGGTGCTTGCCCGTCTCGTAAGCGAAGTTATCGCAGCGGAGAAGATAGGTGTTGACCTCTTCGTATTTGAGCTGATCGGAATAGGCGCGGTACTTTTTCGCCGTCTCCGCCTGCTTTTCGAGGGGGCGGAGCTGCTTTTCCGCCTCGTCCATGCGCTGAACGAACACGGTGAGGTTATCCTTCGCGCTTTCGAGCTTCCGCTCGATCTCCCCCTTCTGCGCCTTGAACTTCATGACGCCCGTCGCCTCTTCGAAGATGGCGCGGCGGTCTTCGGGCTTGGCGTTCATGATCTGTTCGACCTTGCCCTGCCCGATGATGGAATAGCCCTCTTTGCCGATGCCGACGCCGTGCAGAAGGGCGACGATGTCTTTGAGGCGGCAGGGCTGCTTGTTGAGAAGATATTCGCTCTCGCCCGAGCGATACAGCCGCCTCGTCATGGCGACTTCCTCGTAGTCGATATCGAACATCCTCGAAGCGTTGTCGAAGACGAGCGTCACTTCGCAGTAAGAAAGGGCGCGGCGGGATTCGGTGCCGTTGAAGATGACGTCCTGCATGGAGGAGCCGCGCAGCGACTTTGCCGACTGCTCGCCGAGCACCCAGCGGACGGCGTCCGCAACGTTGCTCTTGCCGCAGCCGTTCGGGCCGACGATGCAGGTGACGCCGTCGTCGAATTTGATGGAGGTCCTGTCGGCAAACGACTTGAACCCCACGAGCTGTATTTCCTTAAAATTCAATGCTGTCCCTCGCAGTGAGAATTTGATAGAGTTTTCGGGCGGCGGCGGTCTCGGCCGATTTCTTGCTCTCGCCGGAGCCTTCGGCGCTTTCGCCGAGCGCTGTGACGGTGCTCTGATAGCCCTCTCCCCGCTCCTCCGTGAAATAGACGGGCGTCCGCTTTTCGCGCTCCTGCACATATTCCTGCAAGAGCGTCTTATAGTTTTCCGTCGGGCAGACCATGAGATAGCGCTTTAAGAAGGGACGGACGCCTTCCATGCCGCCGTCGAGGTAGATGCCCCCGATGACCGCTTCGAAGAGGTTGGAGCGCGTCTTTCCGCCGAGGTTCTTTTCCCCGCCCGAATGGCGCAGAAAGCGCATGAGCCCCGCCCTGTCGCACGCCGCCTCCAACGCGGACTGCGAAACGAGCTGCTGCCGCCGTTCGGTGAGCACCCCTTCGCGGTTTTCGTCGGAACGGAAGAGCTCTTCGGTGACGGCAAGCTCCAAAACGGCGTCGCCCAAAAATTCCAGCCGCTCGTTATCCTTCCCGCCGAAGACGTTGGAATAAGAGCGGTGCGTGAAGCACGCCTTCAGAAGTTCGAGGTCATGAAAAGGATAGCCGATCGCCTGCTGAGCCGCTTCGAGTTCGCCCGCGCTCAGATCTTCGCCGTTACGCATCCTGTTTTTCGAGCGCACCCGAGGTGAGCATCTCCTCGATGGTCTCGACGAGGCGGTTGTTGTAGGCGTCGAGCGCCTGGATGACGGAGGGGCAGATGGCGTTGGCTTTGGAAGAGCCGTGCGATTTGACGACCACCTTTTTGAGCCCCAAAAAGACGGAACCGCCGAGCTTGGCGTAATCGAGCATATTCGCAAGCCCCTTGATCTGCTTCCTCGCACAGAGGTATGCGAGCTTGGAGGCAAGATTTTTCTTGAATTCGCGCTTTAGAATAGCGGAGACCGTCTTGCCGCAGCCTTCCACCGATTTTAAGGCGATGTTGCCCGAGAAGCCGTCGGCAACGGCGACGTCCACGTCGCCGAACATGATGTCGCGCCCTTCGATGTTGCCCGCGAACTCAATATTGGGGTTGGCTTTCAGGAGCTGATGCGCCTCCTGATGCAGGGTGTCGCCCTTGTGCTCTTCGGTACCGTTGGTAAGCAAGCCCACGCGGGGGTGCTCCATATGGAAGGCTGCCTTGCCGTAGGCGGACGCCATGACGGCGAACTGTTCGAGGTACTGCGGCTTGCACTCGGCGTTGGCGCCGCAGTCGCAAAGGAGCGTCCGCGAGCCGCGCACGTTGGGGATGCCCGGGCAGAGCGCGGGGCGCAAAACGCCCTTGATGCGCCCGATGAGCATGATGCCGCCCGTGAGCACGGCGCCCGTCGAACCCGCCGAAACGAACGCCGCCGCCTCGGGGTCTTCCTTCAAGAGAGTCATGCCCACGACGAGGGAGGAATCGCGCTTAGAACGGATGGCGTGCGTGGGCACGTCGTCGTTGGTGATCTCCTCGGTGCAGTGCCTTACCTCCACGCGCGAACTGTCATGCGGGGTCTTTGCAAGTTCGGCGCGGATGCGCGCCTCGTCCCCCGTAAAGAGGACGGAAAAATTATCCCGTTCCCGGAGCGCCAAAAGCGCGCCCTTTACGATCTCTTCGGGGGCGTTGTCTCCGCCCATCGCGTCTACGACGATCTTTACCATATCCTTCTCCTTGTTCTCCCGCCCGAAAGGCGAAAGTCATACAAAGTGATTATACCATTTATTTTGGAAAAAGACAAACAAAACGCGCCGCTTGTGTGGAGTCGGCGCGCTTTTTCGCGTTGAGAAGATATTTTGGGGGAAAAACCGCCGGGCGGCGGGAGCGTTTACTGCCGCTCCACCCAGACGGAACAGTCGAGATCGCCAAGTTCGAGCACCTTCGCTTTGAGGGCGGAAGCGATCTCCTTGTCCTTTGCCTTGCACTCGAAGGGAACGGCCGCCTCAAAGACGAGCGTCTTCTTCGCGCCGCGCACGAGGCGGAAATCGTGCAGGTCGAGCCCTTCAAAGAGCCCCTGCACCTTGCCGCGCACGGCCGCTTCGAGCGTCTGCGCCTCCTCGTCGTCGAGATCGACGGGATCGAGATGGCTGGTAAGGTCGATGCCGAGTTCTTCGCGCACCTCCCGTTCGAGGCGGTCGAGCGCCTCATGGGAGAGCATCGCGGGCTCGCTCGCGTCGCGTTCGACGTGGGCGGTCGCAAAGAGATGCTCGGGCCCGTAGCTGAAGAGGCGCACGTCGTGAACGCCCAGGACGCCCTCGCCCCGCAGGATGCAGGCACGGAGCGCGTCGAGCTGTTCCCCTTCGGGCGCTTGCCCCAACAGCTTGGAGCCCGCCTCGCGCAGCACGCCGACGCCCTGCCACAGGATGAAGAGCGCGACGAAAACGCCCGCCCAACCATCCGCCGAGGGGATGTTTGCATACATCGAAACGAGCGTACCGACGATGGCGGCGAGCGTTGCAAGGCAGTCGCAGGCGCTGTCCTTCGCGGCGCTAAGAAGCGGATCGGAACCGCCCATCGCGCGGGACATGAAGCGGTAGAAGAAAAACATTCCCCCCTTGACGAGGACGGACACGCCGAGGACGACGAAGACGAGGGGCTCTGCCGAGGCGGGGCTGCCCGCCGTGACGCGCTCGGCAGATTCGCGCAGAAGTTCGACGGCGAGCGCCAAAATGATGCAGCCGATGATCATGGAGGCGACGTACTCCGCCCGCTGATGGCCGAAAGGATGCTCCTTATCGGCGGGCTTCGCCGCGATACGGAAGGAGACAAGCGACACCGCGCTGCTGCCGCAGTCGCTTAAATTGTTGATGCCGTCCGCGAGCACGGAGACGAGCCCGAACAAAAGCCCGACGGCGATCTTCGCGCCCGCAAGGAGCAGATTGAGCCCCATGCCGACGACGCTCGCCAGCGTTCCCCGCTTTGCCCGTGCGGCGCTCTTTGAAGTAAGTTCCATATCTCATATTATAACACGGAAAACGCGTTCTGTCACGCAGGGAAAAAGAAAAAACCGCGCTTCCCCGTATATTTTGGGCGGCGGCGGGCAATCATCCCTTACAGTATCAACTGCGGCGGACCAAGAGCAGAGCGCGCTACATACAATGATAGCAAGAAGTCCGACGCAAAAGAGGGACGCCATGATGAACGTAAAACGCGGTGAACTTTACTATGCCGATCTTTCGCCCGTGGTGGGCAGCGAACAGGGGGGCGTGCGGCCCGTGCTCGTCGTGCAGAACGACACGGGCAACCGCTACTCCCCCACCGTCATCGCCGCCGCCGTCACGAGCCGCATCCATAAGGCGCGGCTGCCAACGCATATCGAGCTCCCCCACGCCTTCGGCCTTGCAAAGGACTCCGTCATCCTGCTCGAACAGATCCGCACCATCGACAAGAAGCGGCTGATGTCGCGCATCGGCGAGCTGCCGCCCGCCACCATGTCGCGCGTCGACAACGCCATCCTCATCAGCCTCGGGTTCGAACCGCGCTCGGTGCGCTCGTGATCGGGGAACGCCGAAAAAATGCGCCGCCGCAACGAATGTGCCGCCAAATCTGCCGCCGCGCTTGACTTATCCTGCGGAAGCGCGTACAATAGCGGCTATGGAAGTTATTTTGGCGAAAGAGGAAGACTTAGGACGCTTGGAAGCGCTGTATGCAAAGGCGCGGGCGTTCATGCGGGAGCACGGCAACGGCGGGCAGTGGGGCGAACAGTACCCTCCCCGCGCCCTCCTTTTGGAGGATATCAAAAAGGCGCGGATGCACCTGATCAAGGACGGAGACGAGCTTTTGGGCGCCTTCGTCTTTTTCGTGGGCGAAGAGCCCGCCTACCGCGCCATCGACGGCAAATGGCTGACGGACAATGCCAGCTACGGCATCATCCACCGCGTGGCGTCCGCGGGAAAGGGCGGCTTCGTGCGGCGCGTCGTCGAGTTTTGCACGGCGCGGGCGGACGATCTTCGCATCGACACCCACCGCAACAACGCCTCCATGCGCGGAGCGCTCGAAAAACTTGGCTTTGTGCCGTGCGGCACCGTCATCGTCGACGACGGCACGGAACGCGTGGCTTACGAGAGAGTCCAAGAAGAATGACGTGCGCCGCGCGCCCGCGACATGCGGGCGCGCGGCGCCCTCTTCGCAAAAATCCCCCTTGACAAATTAGCATAATTGTGCTAAAATACAAAGCGACAGGAGGTGGCTCATGAAACAGATGCACCGGATGATACGGCCGGTATCCGACCTCAGAAACAATTTTGCCGATATTTCGCGCACCGTGCACGAGACGCAGCAGCCTGTGTTCCTGACCAAAAACGGCTTCGGGGATATGGTCGTTCTGAGCATGGAATGTTATGACGAGCTGCGGTTCGACAGCGAGATCTATTGGAAGCTTGCCGAAACGGAATGCAGCGAGGGCGAACAAAAACGCTATACGCTTTCCGAAGCGAAAGAAAAACTTGGGGAGATGCTCCGTGGATAATTACCGCGTCGAGCTGCTGCAATCTGCCCTCAGCGACATTGCGGAAGCAGTGCGCTACATAACGGATGAACTCCTGAACCCGCAGGCGGCACAGCTGCTTGCCGAGCGCTTCTTCGGCGAGGCGGAAAAGCTGGGCGAATTCCCTTACGCTCACCCCGTCTATCTGCCCGTCAGGCCGTTGAAATACGAATACCGCAAGGTACCCATCGAAAATTATCTGCTCTTTTACCGCGTGGACGAGCGCGCGAAACTCGTCACGGTGGCGCGGGTCGTCTATGCGAAGCGCAACATGACGAGGCAGTTCAAAAAAGAAGAGATCAAATAAAAAAACCGCGCCGCGGGGCTGCCATTCGGCAGCCCCGCGGCGCTTCTTTATTGCGTTTTACAACTATTTTCCGCTTGATTCGCCGCTTGATTTGCCGCTCAGCCGCGGTCCTTCATGGGGACGTACTCGCGGCGGGGCGCGACGGACTTGTAGGCGGGGCGGATGATCTTGCCCGCGCTCACGAGCTCTTCCATGCGGTGGGCGCTCCAGCCCGCGACGCGCGCGATCGCAAAGATGGGCGTAAAGAGTTCGGTCGGGATGCCCAGCATGCGGTAGGCAAAGCCGCTGTAAAAGTCGACGTTCGCCGAAACGCCCTTGTAGATCTTGCGGCGCTTCGCAATGATCTCGGGCGCGAGCTCTTCCACCTTTGCATAGAGGGCGTACTCCTTTTCGAGCCCCTTCTCGCGGGCGAGCTGTTCGACCGAGCCCTTGAAGATGCGGGCGCGGGGGTCGGAGATGCTGTACACGGCGTGGCCCATGCCGTAGATGAGCCCCGCGCCGTCGAACGCCTTGCCTTCCAGAAGGTCTTCAAGGTACTGCGCGATCGCCTTGTCGCTCGAGACGTCGATGTTCTTCTTCATGTCGGCGAACATCTGATCGACGCGGATGTTGGCGCCGCCGTGGCGGGGGCCCTTCAAAGAGGCGAGCGCCGCCGCCATCGCGGAATAGGTATCGGTGCCCGACGAGGTGACGACGTGCATCGTAAAGGACGAGTTGTTGCCGCCGCCGTGCTCGGCGTGCAGGACGAGCGCCATATCGAGCACCTTGGCTTCGAGGCGGGAAAAATTCGTATCCTGCCGCAGCATGTGCAGGATGTTTTCCGCCGTCGAGTAATCGGCGCGCGGGCGGTGGATGACGAGGGAATCGTCGTTGTTGTAGAAGCTGGACGCCGCATAGCTGTACACCGAGAAGATGGGGAATTCGGCGAGAAGCTGCAGACACTGCCGCATGACGTTGGGAAGCGACGTATCGTTGGGGGAAGGGTCGTACGGGAAGAGGGACAAAACGCAGCGCATGAGGGTGTTCATCATGTCCTCGGAAGGCGTCTTCATGATGACGTCGCGCACGAAGTTCTTGGGCAGCGTGTGGAATTCCGCGAGCAGCTCGCAGAAATCGTTGAGCTCCTTTTCGGTGGGGAGTTCGCCCATGATAAGGAGGTATGCCGCCTCTTCGAAACCGAAGCGCCCCTCACGGAAGGAGCCGCGCACGAGATCCTTCACGTTGTAGCCGCGGTAGAAGAGCTCGCCGTCCGCAGGCACCGTGACGCCGTTCACTTCCTTCGTCGCGTTGACTTCGGAAATTTCCGTAAGGCCCGCCAAAACGCCCTTTCCGTTGAGATCGCGCAAGCCCTTTTTGACGTCGTACTTCGTGTAGAGGGCGGGATCGATGCGGCTGGAGGTGGCGCACTTTTCAGAAAGTTCTTCCACTTCTCTTTGGATGTATTCCGCGTTCAAAGCCATAGTTTGCCTCCTTTTTTTTGCGCACGAGGGGCAAAATGCCCGCCGCCGCAAGGGGTATTTTGACCCATCATAACACATTTTTCGGAGCGTTGTCAACCCCTGAACGGGAAAGTTGTGTGAAAATTGCACCCAATTGCAGCGCATCGGGGAGAAAAAACGGCGCCGCCGCGGCAGAGCCGCGGCGGCGCCGATCGCTGACAGAACTCAGCCGAACAGGATGCCGAGCACGCAGAGCGCATGAGCCGCGCTCTCCGCGGAAGCCTCCTCGATGAGCCATCCGACACCGCCCAGAAGGAGCGCAAGCAGGGCTCCCGCCGCAAAGGCGATGACGGCAGAGAGGATGTCGCATTTTTTAATGCGGAAGGTACGGCGATAGATAAAGTACGCCACGAAGGAACAGGCCGCCGTCAGGAAGAGGGAGAAAAACAGACTCCCGTCGAAATACTTCCAGTTGGTATTGAGAAGGATGGTCGCGACGGAGATCGCCGCATACACCGGGATCAGGACTTTGTAGCCCATGCGGGAAGAGGAGGCCTGGCCGGCGTCCTCCGCCCTGTCCCGATCGGCAGCAAACATGAGCCCGAAATAGGCGGCGCCCCCTTCCGCCAAGCCGAGCACGGCCGTCAGGGAGAAGCCGAACGGAAGGATCGTGCTCCCGCCGCGCACCATATTGGCAAACGCATTGGTACAGGACACAACGGGACTGTATGTAAACAGATACCCTTCGAAACCGGTCGACCAGACGCGTCCGTTTCTCCAGGGGATCGAGAAAGCGATCCCCGCGCAGTTCAGAAGCGACCAGGCAATGGGCAGCATATACGCCCAGGCGGCGACAAAGACGATGCCGTCGAACACCGAATTGCCGCGGGTAAAGAGGAAGGCGTTGACGCCGAAGAGGCAGCTCCCCCAAAGGAGCAGCAGCGCAAAGTTGGGGAGATAATAGAGATAGCGGAAGTGCGCGCCGCGGATGGCGACCGTCGAAACGCCCAGCCAATACCCCAACGCAAAGGGAACGAGCGTGAGGAGCAGTCCGCCTAAGATGCGCACGAGGGTGAGCTGCTTCCGCGTGACGGGCAGCGAGTACCACAGATCGACGCTGCGCTGCTTCATGCGGTAGGAAAACTGCAGAACGGGCACCACCGTGCAGAGGATGCAGAGGATCGCGGTATAGCAGCCGAGGCAGGGATCGCGCGGCTCCAGCTTCCCGTCAAAAAATTCCCGCTCCAGCTCTGCCATCGCCGAATAGCTGACGGAGACGACAACGACGATGACCGTAAAGATGACGAGGGGCAGAAGGTTGCGTTTGAGTTCGTATAAAAGCGCCTTTTTCATGATAAGTACCCCCTGCTCTTGACTTCGCAGAGGAAGAGCTCCTCGAAGTCGACCTTGACCTCTTCCACAAAGATGGGCGAAAGCGTTCTGAGCGCCGAAATGACCTCTTCACACTCGCCGCGGACAACGATACGCACCACGCGCCCTTCGCTCTCGAAGGTGAGGCAGTCGAAGGGGAGCTGTTCGCGCGCAACAGGCCCGTCGAACGCCGCCTGGAATTTATGCACTTTCCCGAGCGTCTCCGCAATGTCGCCCGCGTCGGCGACGGTCCCGCCGTCGAGGAGCGCGAAGCCCGAGCAGATGTCTTCGAGCTCGCGCAGCGAATGGCTGGAGATGACGGCGGTCGTTCCCTCCAAAGAGATGATGCCGCGCTTGAGTTCGAGGCGCGCCAAGGGGTCGAGCCCGTCGAACGCCTCGTCTAAGAGGAGATATTTCGGCCTGCACGCGAGCGCGAGCGCCGCGAATGCCTGCCGCTTCATGCCCTTGGAGAAATTGCGGACGGGCGTGCAGCGTTCGAGCGAAAAGAGCTTTTCGTAGCGGGCAAAGAGCTCGTCGTCAAACGAATAGAAGCTCTTATAGAGCTCGACGAGCTTTTCCACCGTCGTCCCCGCCGAATAGTAGGGATCGTCGGGCAAAAAGAAGAGCTCTTTGCGCTTTTTCGCGTTGCCCGCGATGTTTTCCCCGTCGTATTCGACCGTCCCTTCGTCGGGGCGCAGCACGTCCGCCATCATGCGCAGGAGCGTCGTCTTGCCCGCGCCGTTGATGCCGACGAGCCCGAACACCGAAGCGTCGGGAATCGACAGACAGATGTCTTGAAGGACCTTTTTCGGCCCGTAGCTTTTTTTGAGACCCTTGATCGTTATCATACTTCACTCCATGCGGCGGTCATGCGCCGTACACCTCTTCGATCATGGCGAGCATCTCCGCCTTGCTCAGCCCCGCATCGCGGAACACGACGAGCCGCGCCTTCGCTTCCGCCTTCACGGGATCGGGCTTTTGCGGCGCACAGGCAAAGACGCCCTTCTTGGGGAAGGAACGGATGATCCCCTCCTGCTCAAGCGCGTAGTACGCCCGCGCGACGGTGTTGGGGTTGACCCCCAGCTTCATCGCAAGCGTGCGGACGCTCGGAAGGCGCTCTCCGTCCTTCAGAACGCCGAGTGCGATGTAGCGCTCTACCGTCTCTTTGATCTCTTCGTAAATGTTCTTTTTCCCGGTCAGATGAATTTCCATGTGCGCACCGTATGAGCTGTTTTATCTGTACCTTCTGTATCAATTGTATCACAGTCCGATCTCTCTGTCAAGGGTTTGGGAAAAAAAAACGGCACCGCAGAGATATGCGGTGCCGGAAAGAGCGTATCTGCAGCTCAGCCGCGGCTTGAAAAGTAATTGTTGAGCGCCGAGACGAGCGCATACACCGAAGAACGGATGATGTCGCTGTTCTCGCCCGCGCCCCAGAAGAGCTTGCCGTCCTTTTCGACGGCGACGTAGGAGAGCGCCTGCGCGAAGGAACCCGAAGCGAGGGCGTGCTGTTCGTAGCCCGTCAAAACGTAGTCGATGCCGAAGTACTGCTTGAGGGCGTTAGAAACGGCGTCGAGGCGGCCGTTGCCCGTCGCGGTGACGGTGACGGCGTCCTTGCCGTCCTTCACTTCCACGATAGCGGTGATGCCGTTCTCCTGCTTATAGTGCACTTCGCCGACGTCGAAGCGGCCGCGGGCGCTCAAAAATTGGTCGCAGAAGAGCTTGAAGAGCTCCTGCGGTTTGAGTTCCTTGTGCTGCTCGTCCGAGACGTGCTTTGCAAGGGCGCTCATCGCCTCGCGCATCTTGGAGGGGAGCTTGATGTCGTAGCACTGTTCGAGGACGTACCCCACGCCGCCCTTGCCCGACTGCGAGTTGATGCGGATGACGTCCGAATCGTAGATGCGGCCGACGTCGCGCGGGTCGATGGGAAGATAGGGAACATCCCACACGCCGCCGCCGTGCTCGGCGCGCCAGTGCATGCCCTTGGCGATGGCGTCCTGATGGGAACCCGAGAACGCCGCAAAGACGAGCTCGCCCGCATAGGGCTGACGGGGGGAAATTTTGAGCGTGGTGAACTGTTCGTAGGCGTCCGCGATGGAAGGCATATCGGAAAAATCCAGCCCGGGGTCGACGCCCTGCGAATACATATTCATGGCGAGGGTGACGATGTCGCAGTTGCCCGTGCGCTCGCCGTTGCCGAAGAGGGTGCCCTCAACGCGGTCGGCGCCCGCAAGGAGGCCGAACTCCGCCGTCGCGACGCCCGTGCCGCGGTCGTTGTGGGGATGAAGGGACAAAACGACGTTCTCGCGGTACTTCATATGCTTGTGCATATACTCGATCTGCTGCGCGTAGACGTGCGGCATGGCGTTTTCCACCGTGGAGGGAAGGTTGATGACCGCCTTCCTCTCTGCCGTGGGCTGCCAGATATCGAGGACGGCGTTGACGACTTCGAGCGCGTACTCGGGCTCGGTCCCCGTGAAGCTCTCGGGCGAATATTCGAAGCGGTAATTTTCGCCCGCCTCTTCGGTGAGCTGCTTCAGAAGTTTCGCGCCGTCGACGGCGATCTGCTTGATCTCTTCCTTAGACTTTTTGAAGACCTGCTCGCGCTGGGCGACGGACGTCGAATTATAGACGTGGACGATGACATTTTTTGCGCCCTTGACCGCCTCGAAGGTGCGGCGGATGATGTGCTCGCGCGCCTGCGTGAGCACCTGGATGGTGACGTCGTCGGGGATGAGATCGCGCTCGATGAGGGCGCGAAGGAAGGCGTACTCCGTCTCGCTCGCGGCGGGGAAGCCCACCTCGATCTCCTTGAAGCCGACCCGAAGGAGCAGTTTGAAAAATTCGAGCTTGGTCTCCAAAGACATGGGCTCGATGAGCGCCTGGTTGCCGTCGCGCAAATCGACGCTGCACCAGACGGGCGCTTTTTCCACCATGTCTTTTTCCGCCCAGTCCATGCAGCGCTCGGGCGGAAGGATGAATTGTTTGCGGTACTTATTGGTTTCCATAGATCCCTCCTCACTTGAAATAAAAAAGCCGCGCCTCCCAAAAAGAGACGCGGAACACGCGCGGTACCACTCTTATTGCGGGCTCACGCCCGCCGCTTCACGGGATACTTCCATATCCCTTCCCTGTAACGGGGGAAACCGTTCCGCCTTACTCCCGTTCGGGCGGACCGCTCGGCGGTGAGTTCGCCCCTCCCCTCTGCCGCCTCGCACCTTCCGGCGGCTCTCTGAAAGCAGGAAAAAGGGGGTACTGCTCCGCGTCTTCGCGTTATTTTTGTTCTATCATAACAGATAGCTGCAAAAAAAGCAAGCATTTTTCGGGGGAATTTGAAATTTGATCACCCCTTGCCGGCACAGGCGGCGCACACACCCGAAACTTCGAGCTCGCTCTCTTCGAACAGGAAGCCTTCGGGGAGGGCGAGGGGTACGGAGACGCCCTCGATATCCCACACCCTGCCGCATTTCCGGCAGCACGCGTGCGCGTGGGGAGATGTATTGAAGTCGTAATGCGTATCGTCGCCCAAAAGGCGCAGGCGGCGCACCTTGCCGCACTCCGAAAAGGCGGAAAGGACGCGGAAGACCGTCCCGCGGCTGACCGCGGGCTCTTTGCCCTGCAAATACGCATATACCTCCGTCGCCGAAGGATGATCGAGCGCACGGAGAGCGTCGCATATGGCCTGCTTTTGTGCCGTGCGGCGCTGAGTCGTCATGCTTTCCTCCCCTCGGCGGGATGTCCCCGCCGCTGCCTTCGTTCAGTCCTCTTCGTCGGGCTCGAGCATCGCCGCTTCGTCGGCGCCCTCAAAGTCTTCATACTGATTGCAGAATTCCGCGAACACCTCGTCGAGGAGCGCGTCGTCGTCGATGGTCTCGAGGCGTTCGTCGTCCTCGTCGCCCACCAGGCGGAAGACGGCGACCTCTTCGCCCTCGTCCTCGTCCGCTTCCTCCACATTGAGAACGGGCGTGAAGAAGCAGTACCATTCGCCCTTGTACTCGATGGTGCCGACGTGCTCGTAGCGCAGCGTGTTGCCGTCCTCGTCGATGAGCTCGACGATGTTGTCGCCGTCCTCGTAATCGTTGTTCTCTTCCTTGAAGCTCATTGCCGTTTTCTCCTTTTTGCGTCTTGATAAAAATCCTTCGAGGATGTACGCCGCGGCAAGCGAATCGATGTGCTTGTTTTTCTTGTCCTTTTTGGAGCTCACGCCCGTAAAGACAAGGTCGCGCCGCGCTTCGCGCGTCGTGTAGCGCTCGTCCTCTTCATAGACGGGGATCAAGAGCCTTTCTCTAAGCGCCGAAATAAAGCGCGCCGTCTTGCGCGTCTGCACGCTCTCGGTGCCGTCGGCGTTGAGGGGCAGCCCGCAGACGACGGCAGAGGCGTTCTCCCGCTCCGCGAGCGCCTGCATGGCGGCAACGTCCCGTTCGAGATCCCCCGTGCGGAAGTAGGTATCCCCCGGCACGGCGTACTCGCCGAACGGGTCGCTGAATGCGACGCCGATGCGCTTATCCCCGATGTCCAATGCGACGATCCTCTCGGTCATGCCTTGATTGTAGCATATTTCCCGCGCAAAGGCAAGCTTTTTTTGAAATAATGAGAAAGCGGCGCCCTCCGCCCGCCCCGAGGGCGCAGAAGAGACAACGCAAGGAACAAACCTGACGGAAAGATCGTTATGCCCGTGCAGCCACGACCTTTACAACCCTCCCGCCTCGCTTCGCTCTGCACCCTCCCTTACACAGGGAGGGCAAGGGTCAGTGATTTGTCCCCATTTCGGTTGCACCCATTGGCAAAACTCCTCTTGACCACGCAGACGACCCGCGGGTTTCTTATGAAAAAAGGCTGCCCGAAGGCAGCCCCCCGCTCAGTCGCGGTCTCTCTTTTTCCTCTCGAAGCATTCGAGGCGCTTGTCGACCGCGTCGTCGATCTTATCGAGAAGGTCTTCCTGGCTCTTTTTCACGAGCGAGCGCATCTTGCAGCTGTTGGCGACCGCCAGAGCGCCGCCGAGCGCGCCCAGCGCCAGCCCGAGGCAGAACATCTTTTCCATATCGGCTCCTTTGCGGGCGTTATCCCCGCCTCAGACAGCTTGTGAAAAAAAGCGCTCCGTTATTCGCCGCTTCCCGATCCGCCGCGCTCTCTGCGCAGTTTTTCAAGTTCTGCGCGCAGCGCCTCGTTCTCCCGCCTCAGATCCCCCGCGATGCGGCGGTAGAGGGCGTCGATCTCCTGTTCGAGGCGGCGCTGCAAAAATTCGCTGCCCGCGGGAACGCCCGCCTCTTTGGCAGCTTTTTCCAGCCGCTCGGGCTGCTTTTTCAGGAGGTTGCGGTACTTGTTCTGCATCCTGAGCGACTTCTTTTCGTCGCCGCCCGCAGCGTTCATGATGGCGCGGCGCACCGAATAGCCTTTGGCGCGCTCGCGGAAGATGGCGCGGAGCATCTCGTCCGTCTCTTCCTCCGTGAAGGGTCTCACCGCCCCTGCGTGCAGGTCTTTGCCCGCAAGGATGCGCCTGACGCGCTCGTCGTCCTGCTTTTTGAGGAGCGCGTAATAATAGTTGCGCACGCTTCCCTTAGCGCGGCTGTGGGCTCTTCCGTATGTTTCAAAGAGATAGGAGAGCGTCTTTCCCGCGTTCCTGCCCGAATAGATATACTCGATGAGCCCCGTCGCTTCCTCTTCCGTGTAACCGTTGATCTTGTTCATACCTGCCTCCGTTCGGGCAGAAGCCCGTTTTCCTCTCTGTTGTTGACATAATTTTGTACGTCTATACATCTAATAGCGGTATGCAGGTGTATTTTTTGGCAGAGCGGGAGTGCATCCTTACCCTGGGCGGAGCGGTGCTCGGCATCGTGGACAGCTTCGAGCGTTCCGTCGAGCTCGATCCCGCCGACGACGTACTGTGTACGCTCACGCCCTTCGGCGGATTTCTCCCCGTCAGCTTTCGCATCGGCGAGGGCCTCTTCCTCTCTCCCCCTCCGCAGGTGACGGTCTATCACCTGAACGGAAGAGGGAGCGCCGCCCTCTATGTGGGCGGCTTCTGCCGCAGCGACCAGAGCCTGAAGGTGATCCGGCAGGAGGTGCTCGGCACGGCGCGGCTCACCCTCCTGCGGCAGGGGAAACTGCTTTTGGACCTCGAGACGGAGGAAGGGTTTTTCCTCACGGAGCTGCCCGACGCCCTCGAAAACTCCGGCATAAAGGCGCAGGACGACGGCTTCCTGCTCGTGAGCGAAAATGCCTTCTGCCTGCTCTCGCGGCGGGGGGAAGTGCTGGTGCAGTCGGAGGGGCGCGTCCTGGAGACGGGCGATATCCTCCGCGCCGAAGTGCCCTTCCATGACAGCCGCGGACACGTCGCCTCCTGCGAATGGAAAGCGGGAGAGCTCGTCGCCTGTACCCTGAGAACGGCGCGCGCGCCCACCCCCGCGACCTTCGCCCTCGCCCTCTTCGAGAGCGTGCTCTTAGGCCTCGACGTTTCCCCCTTCCTCTCGCCCGAGCTCGAAGGGGATGCGCTCAGGGAGTATCTGGGAGATTTCCGCTCGGTGGTGCTGACCGAGCGGGAGAACTGCGTGGGGCTCGTCTATGCACGCCGCGAACGCGTCTTCGACGTGCGGTACTTTACCGTGGAGACGGACGGGAAACGGGTGTGCAACATTGTGCCGGAGAGATAAGTCCGCACAAAATAATTATCCACGTGCATATGAAGTGAGCCCCAAAGTTTGGACAAAAATTTAATCAAATGATTTGACAATGAG
>ENA-OYZE01000140-OYZE01000140.1-human-gut-metagenome-genome-assembly--contig:-NODE-140-length-34829-cov-7.613878_pt1 | contig 34829 bp, 29 predicted proteins | sample MGYA00243259_ERZ653469 | MGnify/ENA primary metagenome ERZ653469 (study PRJEB26926, sample SAMN06164913) | human gut metagenome | biome: ENVO:00009003; feature: ENVO:2100002; material: ENVO:00002003...
CGAGATTTCTGCCTGTCTCGTGGGCTCGGAGATGTGTATAAGAGACAGTTTTTATACTGTATAATATATTATGCACGGTATAAAAGTGTATTAACAGGAAATTTATTGCTGACAGTTTAAAATGAAGTTATACGAAATTTACTCACAGTTTGATACGCCCACGGTAGTTTTAATCTCGCTTGCCATTGTTCTTGCAGGCGGTTTTCTGCTGTCGAGAGTTACCAAATTGTTGCATCTTCCGAATGTGACGGGGTACATACTTGCAGGGGTACTGATGGGACCGTGCGTGTTTGGGGTAATACCGCCCGGCATCATTACGGGTATGGAATTTGTCAGCGATGTGGCGTTGGCATTTATTTCCTTTGGCGTAGGCAAGTTTTTTAAAGTGGAGCGCCTTAAACGCACAGGCTGGAAAGTAATCGTAATCACTTTGATGCAATCGTTGCTTGCAGGCTTGCTGGTAACCTTTACCGTAAAACTGTGTTTCGGCTTTTCGTGGGATTTTTCCGTACTGCTCGGATCAATCGCAATGGCAACCGCGCCCACAAGTACGATGATGACCATTCATCAGTATCACGCACGCGGTGACTTCGTGGATATCTTGTTGCAGGTTATCGCGTTGGACAACGTCATCTGTCTGTTTGTGTTCAGTATCGTAACAGGCATTATGGGCGCCGAAGCAATAGGTTTTGTGGATGTGGCAATGCCCGTTTTGTACAATTTAGGCGCAATTGCTCTGGGCGTTGTGTGCGGATTTATTACGGGTCCGATGATCAGACACCGTAAGCAGGACAACAGACTTATAATCGTGACCGCGGTTCTGATTGCAATTGCAGGGGGGTGCAGTATGCTCGGCGTATCTCCGCTTCTCGCCTGCATGGTTTACGGCGCGGTGTACATCAACTTCACTAAGGACAAGGAACTGTATCACCAGATAAATCACTTCATGCCTCCCATAATGACCATATTCTTTGTACTGTCGGGGCTTAAACTGGATCTTAATTCACTTGCCGCGGTAGGCGCGGTAGGGCTAGTGTATGTCGCTGTCCGTATAGTGGGCAAGTTGGGCGGTTCATATCTGGGCAATCTCATTACCCGTCAGCCTCCGGTTATACGAAAACATCTCGGTTTTGCCCTGATACCTTCGGCAGGGGTGGCTATAGGTCTTGCCTTTCTTGCACAACGTATACTGCCGGAAGAAACGGGAAATTTACTGATGACGATAGTTTTGTCTTCGTCGGTACTGTACGAACTTATAGGCCCCGTAAGCGCGCGAATCGCTTTGTTCCGTTCAGGCTGTATAAAACCTTATACTCCCGAACCTGAAACGGAGAACGTAATTGCCGACGCCGTACCAGTGCGTCTTGAAACTGCCGATACTGCAAAAACTTCACCGTTGACGTCGACAGTTGTTGAAAGTGCCGCAGCAAATGCAGCGGTAACGGATGTTGCTGTCGACAATACGAACATGAGCGATTTCAACTCTGTTTCGCAAAACGTTGCTCAGTCAGCGGAAAAGAGTGCCAAAGACGATCGCCATGAAGGTGCGATAGGTATTGCAACTCTGTTTTGTAACAACAACTTTAAAAAGTAGAAATTTGCAATTTCAGTTTACTTGTAGTTGTTTAAATCAGCTCCTCCATATTTTTTTTGACAACGCCCCTACGGCAGCGTATTGCCATGGGGTGTTGTTTTTTTAGCAAATAACCTGTCGGTAACATCACTGAAAAGCAGGTGCCGTAAGTGTTGTAAATAAATGATTTGTTTATATGGTTTTAGAATGAAATATAAAATCATATTGCATGACGGTATTGAATGAAGTTTTTATCGATGTTATTTTTAAATGTCGTAACAGAATATTTTATATAACATTTAATGTATTGCACTTGAAAGTATAATTTACGAAAAAAAACAAACCCGACCAATAGTCGGGCTTGTTGTCTTGATTTTTTTGGGATTGAACTGCATTCGGTACATTTCCGTTTGATGACTATCTGTATTGTTTCCCGAAATAATCAATGTCATATTTAGTATTGTGCTGTACTTGACAATGTTTCTGTCACTGTCAGATTTGCTCACATTCGTACAATGAAATACCTGCTTTGTAATCGTATATAAACACTTCCAGGTCGCCGCCAAGGAAATCGAAACGGCAAGTGACAATGTCCAGTCCGCAATCTCTCATATCAATGGATGCGAAGTAGAAGTCGGGACGTATTGGTTGCGGACCTGATTCCAGTTGGGTAAACTCACACTTGTACACAACGCCCGAAACGGTAATATTTACTTCAATTGCAAACCGCTTTTTGTCTACCCTGTTTGTAATCGTGTCGGTAGTGTCGTCCTGCTGTTTGTCGGCTGGCATTTCGGTAAGCACAACTTCCATTTTTTCAATGGTGCAGTTTTCTATCACAGTGGCTGTTGTAGATTGAAATGTGCTGTTGTGAAACGGATAGGTGTATCTTCCTTGAAAATTCCAGAAGGCAAGAGGCCACCACAGTAAGCCTGCTACAATTATTACAAACAGCAGGACAACGACAACAATGATGGTTATTGTTTTCTTTTTAGTCATGGTTTCCCCCTTGTTTTAACTGAAATTATATTTTTCGTGCATTGCGACAACCTGTTGCAATGTCATCATATAAGTGGGTTTCAGTCTTCTTTTCATTGCCGTGAAAATACGATTGATTTTTATGTAAACCTATAAATATAAAAGTTTGTCGTAAATATTATATCACTTTGAATAAACCTTTTCAATAGTAAATGCGGTTTTTGACGTCAATTTCTTAGCATACCTATAATTATTTGTCGTGGCGCAAGCGGTTTTGTAACTAACGGTAATTTGTATTGTAAACAGCAGAGCAATCGGATGTTTTATTGTCTTACAATTTTGCCGTTGAACAACAAATTTAATGTGCAAAAGACTTTCCGTGAAAATTACGTTTGAAGCAAAATTTGCCGAATTTATAAATCGTAAACGGAAGTTGATGCAGTGCGGAAGTCCTACAACAACAAAAAAACTCCCACCGAAGTGGGAGTTTTTGTAGTTTATAGAAGTAGTGTGCAATTACTTGCCTGCAAGGTGCTTGTATTTTTCAACTCTTTCACGTGCCTCTTCTTCGGAACGTTCAAACAGTTTTTCGGCAACTTCGGGCTTGGACTTCATAAGGCTTGCGTAACGTGTTTCGCCCTTGATGAAATCCTGGTAATTTCCGGTAGGATCTTTGCTGTCCAGAGTGAAGGGGTTCTTACCCTGTTCGGCAAGAGTGGGGTTGAAACGGTACAATTGCCAGTAACCGCAATCAACTGCCTTTCTGATTTCTTCCTGAGATTTACCCATGTTGATACCATGGTTGATGCAGGGAGAGTAAGCAATTATAAGAGAAGGTCCCTTGTAAGCTTCTGCTTCGGTAAGAGCCTTTACAAGTTGAGCCTGATTTGCGCCCATACCTACTTGTGCAACGTAAACGTAACCGTAACTCATTGCCATCATGCCAAGGTCTTTCTTCTTGATGCGTTTACCTGCAGCGGCAAACTTCGCAACTGCGCCTGTGGGGCTGGACTTGCTTGCCTGTCCGCCTGTGTTACTGTAAACTTCTGTGTCCAGAACAAGTACGTTGACGTCTTCGCCGCTTGCGAGAACGTGGTCAAGACCACCGTAACCGATGTCGTATGCCCAACCGTCGCCGCCGAAGATCCAGATGGATTTCTTTACAAGCATATCCTTTTCGGAGATGATGTAATCGGCAAGACTTCTTACGGGGCATTCGCTGTTGCAAGCGGAAATGAGTTCGAGCAACTTAGCGGCAGCCTTTTTGCTTGCTTCCGTGCTGTCGAAACCGGCGAGCCATTCAGCGCAAGCCTGCTTCAATTCTTCGCTCTTTGCCTGTTGTTGCAACTGTTCGACAACGTCTTTGAGTTTTGCTCTGCGTTGAGAAACTGCAAGGTTGTAACCGAAACCGAATTCGGCATTGTCTTCAAACAGGCTGTTTGCCCATGCGGGACCGTGACCGTCGGCATTGGTGGTGTAAGGACATGTAGGAGCGGAACCGCCGTAAATTGAGGAACATCCCGTTGCGTTGGCGATTATCATTTCGTCGCCGAACAACTGTGTTACGAGTTTTACGTAAGGTGTTTCTCCGCAACCCGCGCATGCTCCGGAGAACTCGAACAGAGGTTGTTTGAACTGACTTCCGATTACGGTGTCTGCCTTCATCGGACTTTCTGCCTTTTGAACCGTCTTGCTGAATTCGTAGTTGGCTTGTTCGTGTACGTTTTCTGCGGGAGTCATTGTAAGCGCTTTTTGAGGACACTCGTTGGCGCAACTTCCGCAACCTGTACAGTCAAGAGGACTTACCTGTACTCTGAACTTCTTGCCCTTGGCGTACTTGGGATTCATTGTCTTGAAGTCTTCGGGTGTTTCCGTAGCTTCGTCCATCAGTACGGGACGGATACAAGCGTGAGGACATACAAACGAGCACTTGTTACAAGCGACGCATTTAGCAGGATCCCAAACGGGGATATCTACCGCGATACCGCGCTTTTCGTACTGTGTCGTACCTGTGGGAACAATACCGCTGGGATTGAATGCCGATACGGGCAGTGTGTTACCTTTGAGTTGTTCGATGGGACGTACAAATGTTTCGTAGTATTCGCTTGCTTCGGGATGGCTGAGAGCGGCGCCTTCCGTCGTGGTTGCCCAGGATGCAGGGATCTTGATTTCTTTAAGACCGGCGATCGCTCCGTCAATAGCGGCAAAGTTGGCGTCGATGACTTTCTGACCTTTCTTGCCGTAAGACTTGATTACAGCCTGTTTCATGTATTCTTCGGCTTTTTCGTAAGGAATGATGTTTGCAAGTTTGAAGAATGCAGCCTGCATTACCATGTTGGTGGATTTAGCGGAACCTGCGTTCTTGGCGATGTGAAGACCGTCAATTATATAGAACTTTGCCTTCTTCTGAGCAAGTTGATTCTTTACGATTGCGGGAAGTTCTTTGTCAAGTTGATCTTCCGTCCAGTTGCAGTTGAGCAGGAACGTTCCGCCTTCCTTCAATTCGGACAGCATGTCGTAACGTGTGATGTAACTCTGGTTGTGGCATGCAACGAATTCGGCCTGATCTATAAGGTAACTTGATTTAATGGGATTCTTACCGAAACGAAGGTGGGAAATAGTAATACCGCCGGATTTCTTGGAGTCGTATTCGAAGTAACCCTGAGCGTAAAGGTCGGTGTGGTCACCTATGATCTTGATGCTGTTCTTGTTTGCGCCCACGGTACCGTCGCTGCCCAGTCCGTAGAACTTGCAACGTGTTGTGCCTGCGGGAGCAACGTCGATGGATTCGTTGACGTCAAGGGATGTTCCGGCAACGTCATCGTTGATACCTACCGTGAAGTGATTCTTCAAACCGTTGTCCAGATTCTTGTAAACGGAAAGTATCATCGAAGGTGTGAATTCCTTGCTGCCCAGACCGTAACGTCCGCCTACTACGTTGTCGATCTTGCGACCTTCTTCTGCAAGTGCGGTCACTACGTCAAGGTACAGAGGTTCGCCCAGAGAACCGGGTTCCTTAGTTCTGTCAAGTACTGCAATCTTCTTTACAGTCTTGGGAAGTGCGGCAACAAATTTTTCCGCAACGAAAGGACGGTAAAGTCTTACTTTAAGTACGCCGACCTTTTCGCCCTTGTTTACAAGGTAGTCGACTGTTTCTTCAACTGCGTCTGCGCCGCTGCCCATGATCACGATTACTTTTTCGGCGTCGGGTGCTCCGGCGTAGTCGAACAGGTTGTAGTGTCTTCCGGTGAGTTCGCCTACTTTCTGCATGTACTTTTCAACGATGGCGGGTACTGCGTTGTAGTATTTGTTGGATGCTTCTCTGTTCTGGAAGTAAATGTCGGGGTTCTGAGCGGTACCCTGAGCCTGAGGATGTTCGGGGTTCAACGCTCTGTGTCTGAAATCGTTGACATATTTCATGTCAAGCAATTTAGCCATGTCTTCGTAAGAAATTTCTTCGATCTTGCTTACTTCGTGACTGGTACGGAAACCGTCGAAGAAGTGCAGGAAAGGTACTCTCGATTCCAATGTGGAAAGGTGCGCTACAAGAGCCATGTCCATTGCTTCCTGTACGCTGTTGCTTGCAAGCATTGCAAATCCTGTCTGACGGCAAGCCATTACGTCCTGGTGATCGCCGAAGATGGACAAAGCGTGTGCGGCAAGCGCACGTGCGGATACATGGAATACGCAGGGAAGCAGTTCGCCGGCAATCTTGTACATGTTGGGAATCATCAGTAACAAGCCCTGACTTGCCGTAAAGGTGGTAGTCAAAGCGCCTGCAACAAGACTTCCGTGTACTGCGCCGGCAGCACCGGCTTCAGATTGCATTTCGGCAATTTTCACCGTTTGTCCGAAAAGGTTTGTTCTTCCGTTGGCAGCCCATTCGTCAGCAACTTCAGCCATAGGACTGGAAGGAGTAATGGGGTAAATAGCCGCTACGTCGCTGAACGCGTACGCAACGTGAGAGGCGGCGGTATTACCGTCAATAGTTCTCTTTGCCATTGTGATAGTGTCCTCCTAAATAATTGTAAAAGTTTGTGTGTGGATACAAAGGATGCACAACATACAAAGTTATTATAATAAATACCTGTGTAAAAGTCAAGTTTAATGCAATATAAGTACGATAATTTACATTGTGCATACAATTAAAAAAACTGTTGAGCGAAATACGACGCGGTAAAATTTGATTTTGAATATTGCCTGTAATTTGTTTTGAAAAATCCCGCCGTTGTGGTATAATTTAATGAATGTCTTTAAAAATATATTTTTTACGGACAATATACGACGTTCAGACAGACTGTCTACGGAGACAATATGCACATTATTAAACTTACAGACGTTTCATACAGTTACAAAGTGCCTGCCGAAGACGACTCTTACACCTGGCAGGTAGGCGTAAAAAACATAGACCTTGAAATAGAACAAGGTTCTTTTGTCGCGCTTGTCGGTCACAACGGATGCGGTAAAAGCACTCTTGCCAAACTGCTCAACGGACTGTTCGTCCCTCACAGCGGAAAGGTGGAAGTCGCGGGAATGTTTACCGACGACAACAAGAGTATTTTTAACATACGAAGCAATGTCGGCATGGTGTTTCAGAATCCCGACAACCAGATGGTGACAAGCATCGTGGAAGAAGACATCGCTTTCGGACCGGAAAATCTTGGCGTACCGCAAAAGGAAATCGTCGAGCGTGTTCATTGGGCTTTGGCGAAAGTGGGCATGTCGGAATTTGCACGCCGTACAACCACAAGGCTGTCGGGCGGACAGAAACAGCGTATAGCGATTGCCGGTGCTCTGGCGATGCATCCGCAGGTGCTGGTGCTGGACGAATCTACTGCAATGCTGGATCCGCAGGGACGTAAGGAAGTTTTAGAGGTAGTACATTCGTTGAACAAAGAGGAAAAAATGACCGTGATACTCATAACTCATTTTATGGAAGAAGTGCTGGGCGCAGACAAAGTGGTGGTAATGAATCACGGCTGTAAAGTTACAGAAGGAACGCCTATGGAAGTTTTTTCACGCAGCCGATTGCTGGAAGAAGTGGGGCTTAAAGTTCCGCGCACTATAGAACTTGCACGCAGGCTGAAAAGTGCGGGCTGGGACGTGGATGAAAACTGCACCGACGCAACGGAGTTGGGGGATAGAGTATGTCAATTGTTGCACAACAATTAAATTACATTTACAACAAGGGTACGCCCTTTGAAAAACATGCGCTGTGCGACGTAAACGTGGAAATAGGAGACGGCGAATTTGTGGCTATCGTGGGACATACGGGTAGCGGAAAAACCACGTTTGTTCAGCATCTCAATGCGCTCATTCGTTTGCAATCGGGACAACTTAAAGTGGGCGACATCGACCTTGCCGAAAAGAAGACCGACCTTAAAAAATTGCGCGGTATGGTGGGAATGGTGTTTCAGTATCCCGAATACCAACTGTTTGCCGACACGGTGGAAGCGGACATCGCTTTCGGTCCCAAGAATATAGGCATTGACGGGGAGAAAATAGCGGACATAGTCAGAGAATCGCTTGACTTGGTGGGAATGAGCGAATCGGTACTCAAAAAGTCGCCTTTCGATCTTTCGGGGGGTGAAAAACGCCGTGTCGCTTTGGCAGGCGTTCTGGCGATGCAACCCAGGATACTTGTGCTTGACGAGCCTACCGCCGGGCTTGACCCGCAGGGCAAAAGGGAAATACTTTCTCTCGTCAAAAAACTCAACCGCGAACGGGGCATTACGGTTATAATGGTTTCACACGATATGAACGAAGTGTTTGAAAACGTTGACCGCGTAATCGTTTTCCGCGAAGGCAAAGTGGTGCATGACCTTCCGCCAAGAGATCTTTTCCGTATGGAAGAGGACATTGTGAACATGAATCTTGAAATTCCCTATGTCGCACAGTTTTTGAACAGCCTTGAAAAACACGGCATTACCTTTGACGAGGATATCAGAACCGTAGATCAGGCGTTTGAAGCGGTAAACGGGCTCAAAGGAGGTAAATAATGTTCAGAGACGTTACTTTCGGACAGTATTATCCCTCCGATTCTTTCGTGCACAAGATGGACGCGCGTGTAAAACTGCTGCTCAACCTCGTGTACCTTGTGGGCATCTTTTTCGTGGTGTCCTTTGTGGGATTTGCCTGGATCACTCTTTTTCTGTTGGTGGCAATACTTGCTTCCAGAGTACCTGTGCGCAACGTGCTTAAATCTGTAAAAGGCGTATTGTTTCTGCTGTTCTTTACGGTAATACTCAACATATTCTTCACCAAAGGCGACAATTTGCTTGTCAAATGGTGGATAATAGAAATTTACGCCGAAGGACTTATATTTGCCGGCAAGATGTTTCTGCGCCTCAGTTACCTGGTAATCGGGTCAAGCATTCTGACGTTGACTACCACTCCTGTGGACCTGACTCATGCTTTGGAAAGTCTTCTCAAACCGCTTACATGGATTAAGGTGCCGGTGCATGACCTTGCGTTGATAATGAGTCTTGCCTTGTCGCTGATTCCCAGTCTGATAAACGAAACCGACCGTATTATCCGCGCTCAGAAAGCAAGGGGAGCGGATTTCGATACAGGGGGACTTATAAAACGTGCCAAAGCATTCGTACCCATACTCATACCTTTGTTGGTGTCAAGTTTCCGCCGTGCGGAAGAACTGGCTTTTGCAATGAACAGCCGTTGTTACGAGGGCGCGACTCACCGCACCTGTATGCGCGTGATGAAGTTGTCATGGCGTGATTTTTTGGGCACGTCGGTCGTTTTAGTGTTCTTTGTTGCAGTATTTATCGTTTACGGAACTCAGACCACCTGGGGAACGGCGGAACAGTTGGGCTGGCTGTATTTTTAGGAGTGAGTATGCGTTTTAAACTGACGGTATCCTATATAGGAGCAGGCTACGACGGTTGGCAGAGTCAACCTTCCAAAAACGGAATACAGGACAAACTGGAAGAGGCACTCGAAAATGTTTTGGGACATCCTGTAAGGCTGTATTGCGCAGGACGCACCGACAAAGGCGTAAACGCCACGGGACAGGTAGTGCATTTCGACACCGACAATACAAGGCTTACACCCTATAAGATTTGTCTTGCGGCAAATTTGCTGTTGCCGTCGGACATAAGCATTGTCGGAGCGGAAGTGGCAGAGGACGACTTTGACGCCCGTTTCTGGGCGGACAGCAAGACTTACGTTTACAGACTGTACGTCAGTCCTTTCAGAAAACCTTTGCTTGACATAGATCACGCTCAGGTGTACAAACCGCTGGACATTCCTTCGATGCGTAAGGCGTGCAGTTTGCTCGAAGGCACACACGACTTTGCCGCATTGCAAAATTCCGGCAGCAATCTCAAAGGAACGGTCAGAACATTGCACAAAGTGGTGTTGCACGATCACGAAGACGGTACTTTGGATGTGGAGGTACAGGGCAACGCCTTTCTGTACAATATGGTGCGCAACATTGTGGGATTGCTCGTTGCCGTGGGAAGCGGTAAAATTTCCCCTGAAGAAGTGTGCGATATACTTAAATCCAAGGACAGACGCCTGTCCGCAAAGACAATGCCCGCACACGGGCTGACATTGGAAAAGATACATTACGACGGCGATCGCAAGGAGCGGTTCTTAAAACTGTACAGGTCGCCCGAACAGTAATTTTTCTTTTGGACTGCATTGTTTGTAACATTGCCCGTTATACCCGAAACGCCCGTCGCAACGGACAAATATTGCAAATTGTTTTAATTTTACTTTGTATTTTGCTTGACAATAAATCGGCGTATAAGTATAATAGAAAGGCTGTGAATAATTCGGCGTCATATTTTAAGCTCTGTGTCGCCTAAATCGCATTTCCACTGGCGGTAATTGTTCAACCGTGAACAGCAAACAAACTTAAATATCCAAGGAGATTTACAATGAAAACTTTTATGGCTAAGAAAGAAGCCGTTGAAAGAAAATGGTATGTCGTAGACGCTACGGGTATGCATCTCGGTCGTCTTGCAAGCCAGGTTGCCGCCGTTCTTCGCGGTAAAAACAAGCCTACATTTACTCCTCATGTCGACACAGGCGATTTCGTAATCGTTCTCAACTGCGACAAGGTTGTTCTTACGGGTAAGAAACTTGAACAAAAGGTATACCGTCGTCATACGGGTAAGCCGGGCGGTCTTAAAGAAGTCAAATACGAAAAACTCATGCAGGAAAGAAGTGATTTCGCTGTTATGCGTGCGGTAAAGGGTATGCTTCCCAAAAACAGTCTCGGAAGAAAGATGCTTACTAAGTTGCGTGTTTACAAGGGCAACGAACACAAACATTCCGCTCAGAATCCGGAAGTTTTGACACTTGCGTAAGGAGGTAATGAACAATGGCGAAGATCAGTGCTAAGAAAAAGGTACAGTTCTGGGGAACAGGCAGAAGAAAGAAGTCCATCGCTCGTGTAAGAATTATCCCCAACGGCAGTGGCAACATCACCATCAACAAGAGAGATATCGACAGTTACTTCGGTCTGGACACTCTTAAATATATCGTACGTCAACCCCTGAATGAAACGGGTACGCTTGCAAAGTATGACGTTGTAGTCAACGTTTGCGGTGGCGGTTACACGGGGCAGGCAGGTGCAATCAGACACGGTATTTCCAGAGCATTGGTAGTTGCAGGTGAAGACAAGGCTGTTCTCAAAAAGGCAGGTTTCCTCACTCGTGACCCCAGAATGAAGGAAAGAAAGAAGTACGGTTTGAAGAAGGCTCGTAAAGCACCTCAATTCTCGAAGAGATAATCTGCTGTGGCTTTATACAGGCGTTGCGCGGTATTGCGCAACGCCTTTTTTATTTTGAGTATAAACATTCTGACATTTTGTCGGGAATTTGCTTAATTGTTGACATTGTCAGGATGAGTGGCGCATTGTAGGCACGTAGTCTGTGCCCGGCGGAAACAGACATCTTGTCACCGCATTGAATTTGCCGTGAAAATTCAGAGGGCTGCACTAAACGTTACGATTGCTTTACGGCGGAACAGCGGAACTACTTTATATTTTTAAGTTGAAAGGGCTTGTTCCGCGTCAATACTATATTGGTGAGTCGGTCACATTAGGCGAAATCGGATGTGGACAAACTGCAGTTAACGGTGTAATATTAAAGTGTAAGAAAAATCACTTTTGCGAAAGGGAGGCAAGTATGGAATTGAAAATAGCGATAGTCGGAGGCGGAGTGGCAGGATTGTCTGCCGCAATTTACGCGTTGCGTGCCAATGCCGACGTAACAATATTCGAGCAGTACGGACTGGGCGGACTTACCGCAAGTCTTGACAAAATAGAAAATTTCCCTTCTTATACAAATGTCGAAGGCTGGCAACTTGCCGACAATATGGTCAATCAGGCTCAGGCTCTCGGATTGAAAACGGTGTACGAGCAGGTGGTCGACATCAGAAAAACCGACAAGGGATTTGACATAATTACGTCTGAAAACACATACAATTTCTTATCGGTAATAATAGCCACCGGAACAAAACACAATAAGTTGGGTATAGAAGGAGATTTCATCGGCAGGGGAGTCAGTTACTGTGCCACATGCGACGGAAATTTCTACCGCAAACGTCCCGTTACGGTTGCGGGCAACGGAAATTCTGCCGTCAACGAGGCATTGTATCTGTCAAATATCGCGTCTGAAGTACACGTGATAAACCCTGCGGACACTTTTAATGCCGACGAAATACTTGTCAACCGTCTGACTTCGTCGGAAAACGTCAAGGTGCATTACAATTGTACCGTTACGGCGTTGAACGGCGAAAACAAGTTGCAAAGCATTACGGTGCTTGACAATGACGGCAAACACGAAATACCGACGGACGCACTGTTTGTCGCAGTAGGGGCTCAGCCTGCCCTGGATTTTCTGCGCAGTTTGTCGGTGGAAAAGGACAAAGCGTATATCAAGGCGGACGACCATATGCAGACTTCCGTAGAAGGACTGTTTGTGTGCGGAGATGTTTCCAACGGCCCGTTGAAGCAGATAGTCACTGCGTGTGCCGACGGTGCAAAGGCAGGACACTACGCATCCGCTTATTGCAGAAAGGTGTCCAGAGGCAAGTAAAACTATTATTACCGAAGAATGATTCGATGTTGCCGCGGCAACGAAATATATAAGGAGTATGTTTATGAATTTCTTCGGTACGGACGGTATAAGAGGAACTTACGGCAGTACCATTACAGACGGTACTGCCTTTTTACTGGGCAAAAGTCTTGCTCTCAAAGGGGGAGAGAATCCCATTGTGCTTATAGGCAGAGACACACGATTGTCAGGGGCAAATCTGTTTAACGCACTTGCACACGGAGTGTACAGCGGAGGAGGTACGGTAATAAATCTCGGTGTGCTGCCCACTAATTCGGTAGGTCACTTTGTGCGCAAATTAGGAGGGGATTACGGCGTAATGATAAGTGCAAGTCACAATCCTCCCGAAGACAACGGACTGAAAGTGTTTGACAAATACGGCGTCAAGTTGTGCGAATCCAAGCAGGCTGTACTGTCGGACGTGATGAACAGTCTGATGAAAATCGTACCCGACGGCAAAATATACGAACCTGTATTTTACGACATAGACAATATGTATTGCAGGGACGTGTGTTCGGCGGTAAATGCCGATCTTACAGGAATGAAAATTGCCATCGATTGCTGTTACGGTGCAAGTTTCGCGGTAGCGGAAAAGGTGTTTCGTCTTAGCGGAGCGGAGGTCACGGCATATTGCGATCGCAACAACGGCAAGGACATCAATGTGGGATGCGGTGCAACGCACACCGAGTTTCTGGAAGAAAAGTTGAAGGGTAAAAACTTTCCGCTGGCATTTGCATTTGACGGTGACTGTGACAGACTTGCAGTGCTGGAAGATGGCGTGACCATCGACAACAATACGGTTTTAATTGCTCTTGCAAGGTATATGAAGGAAGAAGGTACGTTGCGCGGGGATGCGGTTGTAGGCACAGTAATGACCAACGGAGGTGTTGAAGAGGCTTTAAAACAGTACGGTATAGATTTTATAAGAACGCCTGTGGGCGACATCAACATATACAACGAAATGTGCCGTTTGTCGCTGAATCTCGGCGGAGAAGACAGCGGACACTATTTGCTTGCCGATTACGCAACAAGCAGCGACGCTTTAATAACCGCATTGCTTGTATGCAAGATCTACCGTGCCAAAGGCAGTATTGTAAAGTACGGAAGTTACAACGCGCTTCCCTTCTGCAAATGCAACATTAAAGTTACCAAGGAAAATATATCGCTTGCCGAACCCGCTTCGTTGAAAACAATACACGACAGAGTGTGTTCGATGTGCGGTTGCCGTCTTGTGTTGCGTAAAAGCGGTACGGAAAACGTTGTACGCTGTTACGCCGAAGGCGGCGAATGTGAAAAAGCGGTGGAAATGGTAAAAGCAACCCTTACCGAATAAAGTCAAGTGTGCATATTTTTGATGCACGTTACAATAAAATCGGTGTTTTTCAATGGTAAATTCATTGATATGCCGTGCAAACGGACAGTGACATTTAAAACTTTTTTAAGATATATTCGTTTACCTGTGCCCGCAGTGTTTTATGCTGCGGGTACAGTATTTTTTTTAATCTTATTTATAATGACGATTACTTGTTATTGACTTTAAATAGGCAATGTGCTACAATTACAAATTATCGCAAGACTAAGTTTTTTCGTACGTTATAAAGAGGCGAATGTAAATGACTAATCTTCTTGTAAGACTTTTTGTCAAAAACAGTAACAATACTTCGGATCCCGCCGTACGTGAAAATTACGGAAAAATGGCAAGTATTGTCTGTATAGTACTGAACATGGTACTGTCTGCAGGCAAGATAATTCTCGGATTGCTGTCAGGGGCAATTTCCGTCACGGCAGACGGATTCAACAACCTTACGGACTGCGGAAGCAACGTGGTTTCGCTGATAAGTTTCAAAGTGGCGGGTAAGCCTGCCGATAAAGAGCATCCTTTCGGACACCAGAGGATAGAATATATTTCCGCGATGATAGTTGCCTTTATCGTATTGATGCTTGCAGTGGAATTGGCTTCGGAATCGTTTAATAAAATATTCAATCCCGAACCTTCCGAGATGTCCTATCTGATGCTGGGAGTTCTGGCGTTTTCAGTACTTGTCAAAGTTTGGATGTTTTTCTTCAACCGCAAATTAGGCAAAACCGTCGATTCGGAAGTTCTCAAAGCAACGGCTACGGACAGCCTTACCGACGCAATTTCCACAACAGCCGTAACAGTGGCAGTGATTATAAGTCATTTTGTCAATTTTAATCTTGACGGATACATGGGACTGGCGGTTGCGGTAGTGATTGCCTGGGCAGGTATAGACATTTTAAAGGACACAATGAGCAAACTGCTCGGTCAGGCGCCGGACAAAACCCTCATTGAAGGAATACGTTCGCGTATTATGGCTTACGAAGGCGTGTTGGGCATACATGACCTTGCCGTGCACAATTACGGACCGCACAAGTATTACGCAAGCGTGCATGTGGAAGTGGACGCAAAAGTTCCCACAATGGAAAGTCACGATCTTATGGACAGAATAGAACGGGATTTTGCCGAAAACACCGACATTGTATTGATCATACACTCCGATCCCGTGGTGACCGACGATCCTGAAATAAACCTGCTCAAACAGAAAGTTACCGAAATGGTAACGTCCATTGACGAAAGATTCCGTATTCACGATTTCCGCGCGGTAAAGGGAGTTACTCACACCAACCTTATTTTCGACGTGGCGATACCCTTCGACACCAAGTTGTCGGCAGAGGAAATAAAGACGCGTATTTCGCAACTTGTAAGCGCATACGATCCCACTTTGTTTGTTGTGGCAACGGTGGAAAAGCAATTGGACTGACGTCATATCGGGATGTATTTCTGTGATTAATTTTAGCAATTAAAATTAAATAAACATGGGCGACCGTCTGAAATGTTGATTCAGACGGTTTTTTTTGCGTTAAGACGTTTGCCCGATGCTGCGGCGTTTGAAATTTTGGGCAACGGCAGTGCGTCACCGCCGTTAAACACGGTTTACGCTTGTCTGCGAGCCGGTCTTCGGTTCTGAAGACTTTAACTTGCGCTGAATAAATTACGTACGTGTACTTAAAATTTACGCAAAATTTACTTTTGCGACATTGTGTTTTATGAACCTTCTTCAACAGTCTTTTACACGTTTCGATTGTCCTCGGAAAATACATATAACGGCGATTTCAAGGCGGTTTGGCGTAAATTTTCTTGTAGGCGGAACGAAAGGACATTGTTTTTGCATAGGTTTTGCTTTTTAATTTTGGTTTGACTTAAAGCAAAATTTTTGTTAAAATATATCGAAAGGAGTTGGAGTATGAGTAAAGCAGACGGTATATTTATTGCCAATATGACGGATATAATAGACAACGGATTTTCCGACGAGAATCTGGACGTGCGTCCCAAATGGTCGGACGGTACGCCTGCCCACACCGTAAAGAAGTTCGGCATTGTCAACAGATACGATCTCAGCGAAGAATTTCCTATAATTACGTTGCGTCGCACGGCATTCAAGTCGTGTATCGATGAAATACTGTGGATATGGCAGAAAAAAAGCAACAATATACATCAACTCAACAGTCACATCTGGGACAGTTGGGCGGACGAAACGGGAAGTATAGGCAAGGCTTACGGATATCAACTTGGTGTCAAGCACAAGTACAAGGAAGGTATGTTCGACCAGGTGGACAGAGTTTTGTACGACCTTAAATACAACAAACAAAGCCGTCGTATAATGACTAACATCTACGTGCACGCCGATTTGTCGGAAATGAATCTTTATCCTTGTGCTTACAGCGTTACTTTCAACGTTACCGGGGACAAACTCAACGCTATTTTAAATCAGCGTTCCAACGACATGGCGGTGGCAAACAACTGGAACGTAGTGCAGTACGCAGTGTTGTTACATATGTTCGCGCAGGTTTCGGGACTTAAAGCGGGTGAGTTGGTTCACGTTATAGCCGACGCTCACGTTTATGACCGACACATTCCCGTAGTCAAAAAACTGCTTGCAAATCCCTGCTATCCCGCTCCCGAATTTGTGATGAATCCCGACGTAAAGGATTTTTATAAGTTTACGGTTGATGACTTTGCTTTAAAAGATTACAAATATACGCCGTTTACCGACAAATTGGAGGTGGCGGTGTAATGAAGGCTATCGTAGTTGCAGATAAACGCTGGGGCATAGGCAAAAACAACGATTTGCTGTTCAGATTACCCCTTGACATGAAACATTTCCGCAAAAATACTTTGGGAAAGGTAATTGTCATGGGCAAAAACACCTACAACAGTTTTCCCTCCGGCGCATTGCCTCACCGTGTAAACGTAGTGCTGGACAACTCCGACAAAGTTTACACGGACGCCGTAAAAGTGCGTTCCGTCGACGAGATGTTGAAAGTTGTGTCGCAGTATCCTTCCGACGATGTGTTCGTTGTGGGAGGAGCGTCCGTTTACAGGCAGTTGCTGGATTATTGCGACACCGTAATCGTCACCAAGGTGGACAGCGACGGCGACGCCGAGGTGTTTTTCCCCGATCTTGACGCAAATGCCGACTGGAAACTGACGGAAACCGACGGGGACTATACCGACAACGGATATACGCTGTCTTTTAATATTTATCGTAAAAATCAGGCAAACAGTTAGGTGTTTGCCTTTCGGTTTGTAGCGGAACAGGCATGACCTTTTCGCAAAAGGAGAATTTGTAATGACGGAAGAAAATTTGCAGGAAACACAACAACTCAGTTCTGACAAGATGCGAAACAAACCCGTGGGAAAGTTGCTGTTTGAAATGGCATTGCCAGCCATAATTTCAATGCTGGTACAGGCACTGTACAACATCGTGGACTCTATATTCGTTTCAAACATTACTTACAGTATTTTTTCCCCCGATTATATAGGTACGGTCAAGCAATTGGGCGACGACTCGTTTATAGCGGTAAGCGTTGTTTTCCCTATGACCATGCTGGTAATTTCCATTGCCATAGGACTTGGAGTCGGCGTAAACGCATATATAGCGCGTAAACTGGGCGAAGGCAATGTGGAAAAAGCCAACCGTGCCGCTCAGACGGCAATAGTGATGGTGTTCGGCGTTTGGGTATTGCTGTTTATACTGGCATTTACCATTGTCGATCCGTTTGTCAGAGCATTTGTAACTGCCGACAACGTCACATCTGTGGATTACGTAGTGGAACAGGCAAATCTTTACCTTACCATGTACATGGCGGGAAGTTTGGGAAGTTTGTTCGAAATAGTGGGCGAACGTATATTGCAGGCGACCGGTAACATGAAACTGCCTATGATGAGTCAGTTGACGGGTGCCGTCACCAACATAATTCTGGACGCGGTGTTCATTCTGGTTTTCAAGTGGGGCGTGTTCGGAGCGATTCTCGCAACGGTTATAGGTCAATGGTTCGGCGGACTGTTTGTATTGCTGGCATTTGTGCTTAAAAAGCACGACGTGTCCATTTCCCTCAAAGGGTTCAGGTTCGAATGGGATTACTTTAAAAACATTCTCGAAGTCGGTATGCCGGCGTTCATAATGAACGCCATGGGTTCTTTTATCACCATAATACTCAACATTATTTTAAAGGCTTATCCCAGCGGTATATTCGTTTTGTCCGCCTACTTTAAAGTGCAGTCATTTATCTTTATGCCCGTCTTCGGACTTATGCAGGGATCGATGCCCATACTGAGTTACAATTACGGTGCAAATCTTAAAGACAGATTCAAGCACACGTTCCGACTGATGATTTACGTTTCGGTGGCAGTGATGGTTGTAGGTACAATACTGTTCCAGTTGATTCCCAACTATATAATGGGAATACTGACAAGCACCGAACAGACGATTGCCGACGGCTCGTATGCTTTCAGGGTAATAAGTCTTTCATTTATCCCCGCTGCGTTTTCCATTGTAATTATCAACGTATTGCAGGCGATAAACAAGCCTATTTCCAGTCTGCTTATGTCGCTTTGCCGTCAGTTGATAATACTGCTGCCCGCGGCGTTTATTCTCAACGCTCTGTGGGGATTGCAAGGAATATGGTTCTGCTACCCCGTAGCGGAAATACTGTCTGTATTGGCATTTATTCCCGTTGCGATAAAGGACTACCGCAAACAGTTTGCACGTAAGCAGTTGCAGTACGAAAGCGGTGAACTTGGCAAATAAAAATATATTTAGGGAGGTTACTATGTTTGACGAATTGTTGATTCAAAGACAGAGTTGTCGTAATTTCGACGCGTCGAGAACTGTAGAGCGGGAAAAACTGGAATCCGTACTTAAAGCGGGAATAGTTGCTCCTTCCGCAAGAAATTTCCAACCGTGGAATTTTTACGTGTGTACGGGAGAAACCGCAGACAAGGTAAGAAAAGAGTGTCAGCACGGAGGCGCCAATGCCTTCCTCAACAACTGTCCCGTGCTCATTGCCGTGGGAATAAGACAGAAACCGGAAACGGCAGGCGCAAGACCTTTAAATGTAACCAAACAGGACTTTCGTCCCCTCGATGCAGGCATTGCTGTGGGACAGATGTGCCTTGAAGCGACTAATGTGGGATTGTCTACATGTATTATAGGTTGGATGAATTGTCCTGCAATTGCCGAAATCCTTAATACGGAAGACGAAATAAAGGTTGTAATAGCGTTGGGATATGCTTCACACGACGACGTATTGCGTCCCAAAAACAGAAGAAATTTCAATGACGTGGTAAAGTTTTTTGATTAATTCGCTTTTAAAAAGAAACGGTCACTTTGTGGCCGTTTCTTTTTTATATTTTAATAAATGCGTTCGTTTACGTTTTAATGAAATGAACAGTGTTTAAATAGATATTCTGAATCTTAACGTCGTTGCGGGACCGCGTTATTAAACAGTAGGGTGCAAATCGTTTTCTGCAATAAGTTTGCGCTTGTTATGCCGAGTTGTGATGTTGCCGTCGGCGGTTTTTCTTCTATACCGTACCTTAAAGGCATACAATACAATAGTATGTCCGGGGGTGCATAATGTTCGATAAAAATCTCGATCATGTTCAACGTAAGTTGAATACAGATTTTGTTAAAGGGTTGACTTCCTCAGAAGCGGAAAAAAGGCTGTGTTCCGACGGCTACAACAGGCTTCCGGAAAAGGACAAGCATGGTTTTCTGTTCAGATTTTTTGCTCAGTTCGGCGATCTGATGGTGCTGATACTGCTTATTGCGTCTGCGGTGTCCTTTGTGGTTGGACTGGTGCACGGCGACTCTACCGATTGCATCGAGGCGGTCATAATCGTTGTAATTGTCACGGTAAACGCTTTACTCGGAGCGATTCAGGAGTTCAGAGCGGAAAAATCCATCGAGGCTTTGAACCGCGCCACTCCGCTCAGATGTACCGTCATTCGTGACGGGCGTCGGCAGACCGTCAATTCCGACGAGGTGGTGGTAGGCGACGTCGTTTTGCTGGAAGCGGGGGAAATTGCCGTTGCCGACTGCCGTATCGTCAGCAGTACGCATCTGGAAGTTAACGAATCGGCTTTGACGGGCGAGTGGGAACCTGTAAGCAAGACTTCCTCGACACTTGCTTCCGACACCGTTCTGGCAAGACGCAGTAATTGTCTTTACTCGTCAAGTTACGCCGTTAAAGGACGGTGCAAGGCGGTAGTAACCGCTACAGGCGGTAACACCGAAATAGGCAAAATCGCTTTAATGCTTAAAGAACAGTCCGTCAGAACGCCGTTGCAAAAAAGACTTCAAAGACTGTCCAAGGCGTTGGGAATAATTTGTCTTGCGCTGTGCAGTGTAGTGTTTGTAGTTGCGTTTGTCAAGGCGTTGGCAAACAAGTCCGTCGACGTGACATACACCGAAGTGTTTTTGTCGGTGTTTATGACGTCGGTGTCGCTTGCGGTGGCTGTGATTCCCGAAGGATTGCCCGCAGTCGTTACGGTGGTGCTTGCAAGGGGTGTTCAGCGAATGGCAAAGCAAAACGCCATTGTGCGCAATCTGCATTCGGTGGAAACGCTGGGAAGTGCTTCCGTCATATGTACCGACAAAACGGGCACTCTTACCGCCAACAAGATGAAGTTACGCTATATTTTTGACGGTAAAAAACTGTATGACGGCAAGTTTTCGACAGATGCTATAGAACTGCTACGGTTTGCGGCAATGTGCTGTAACGGAGACTCGCAGCACGCCGAACCTACCGAGCAGGCTATTACCGAAAGCGCACGGCAAAACAACTGCAAGTTGTCATTTTCCAAACTGGAAGAACTTCCCTTCGATTCTGACAGAAAAATGATGACGGTAAAGGTGTTGGTAGGCAATGAAGTGCACAGTATTACCAAGGGCAGTCCGGACAATATGTTTTCACGCGACGTAAATGTAAATTCATCATTCAGGACAATGTACAGACGTTTGTCTTCGGAAGGTTTGCGAGTCATTGCTTTGTCGGTAAAGAAAGAAGACGCCGCCGTAGCCCGTGCGGAAGACAATTTAAAAATAGTGGCATTGATGGGAATTACCGATCCGTTACGTCCCGAAGCGGTAAAATCCGTTTCGCAGTGTATCGAGGCGGGAATAATGCCCGTCATGATAACGGGAGACGGTGTGGAAACGGCTTCCTGCATTGCACGGGAAGCGGGAATATTGCGCAACGGCAACAAGGTTCTTACGGGCAGTCAGATGGACTCGATGACGGACGAACAACTGCAACGCGAAGTGCAAAACGTGGCGGTTTATGCCCGTGTTACCCCCGCTGACAAACTGCGTATCGTCAAGGCGTGGCAGGCTGACGGAAAGGTGGTGGCAATGACGGGCGACGGAGTCAACGACGCTCCCGCTCTGAAACGTGCGGACATCGGTTGCGCCATGGGAAGCGGTACCGAAGTGGCAAAAAACAGTGCGGATATGATACTTGCCGACGACAACTTTGCAACTATCGTCAGCGCGGTTGCCGAAGGACGAACTATATTTGACAATATTGTAAAGACAGTCAGATATTTGCTGTCCTGCAATATAGGCGAAGTACTTTCGGTATTTGTGGCTTTGCTTGTGTGGGATGTTTCGCCGTTGGGAGCAATGCAGTTGCTGTGGGTAAATCTCGTAACTGACGGCTTGCCCGCATTGGCTCTCGGCATGGACAGTTGCTCCGATGCCTTGAAAAAACCTCGGACGAGCAACAGTTTTTTCAGCAGACGTTCTGTAATTACCATTGCCTGTTACGGCATTGCGGTGGCTGCCGTCACGATATTTTCCTATATGTGCGGACTGGCGTACAGTCCAGTACATGCTTCCACAATGGCGTTTGCCGTACTGGCGTTTTCTCAGTTGGTGCTTGCAGTGGTTTCTTTAAACAGAATGAGTCTTATTGCGGGAATATGTCTTGCGGTATCGGCATTGTGCGCGGCTGCGGTTCTGTTTATACCCTTTTTGCAGACGCTGTTCGGCTGCGTTGCTCTTACGGCAGTTCAGTACGTCACGGCACTGGCGTTGTCCGTATTGCCGTCGCTGTTGCTTATTGCGGCAAAACTGATCAAACGCTTTTATAAAAATAAAATGTGACCTATCTTTACTTTTTTGTTGTAATTGACCGTGAAAAATGGTAGAATGTTGTTAAGTCAACAATTTACGGAGGAAAAATGTATTCTAAAGAGTATTTCGCTGTAATTGAATACGCAAGGCAATACGCAAGAGACAACAAATTCGCGCAATTGGAATCCCGTCACATACTGATGGGGTTGGTAAACGTTACCGGCAAGGCGCAGCAGTTTCTTGCAAGGTTCGGCATTGACAAACGGCTCAGTTTTGCCAGCGACGGCAGGTCTTTCGGAACGTTGGAAACGTCTCCCGAAGCAACTGCTATTTTCCGCAATGCGGAGGAACTGTGCAACATAATGCAGGAAAAGGAAGTTACTTCCGTTCACCTGCTGCTTGCCATTTTGTCGATGAACAGTTGCTATGCTTACAAGACTATAGCCTATCGTTTAAAGGAACACAATGTGTCCATCGACACATTTTTCGACTACGTAGTAGGACAGTTGCCCAATGCTTCGCGTCTGAAAGCATATTCGGAGGGAGAGCAGAATACAGGATCTCAGCAACAAACGGGCAAGGAGTACGCCGTGACGGCCGTCAAGGTGAACAACGCCGAAAAGACGGAAGTCAGAGACATTTCCTTCGGTACCGATCTTACCGAACGTGCAAGACAGGGCAAATTCGACGCAGTGATAGGCAGAGACGGAGAGATACAGCGCATCATTCAGACGCTGGCACGCCGTTCCAAAAACAATCCCGTGCTGGTGGGTGAACCCGGAGTGGGCAAAACCGCAGTTGTCGAAGCATTGGCGCAGTGTGTGGCAAGCGGAAACGTACCTTACCCGTTGCAGGGCAAACGTATTGTCGAACTGGACATTGCGGCAATGATTGCGGGCACAAGGTACAGAGGCGATTTTGAAGAACGTCTCAAAAAGATCATCGACGAAGTAGTTGCAAGCGGCGACGTGATACTGTTCATCGACGAAATACACAACCTTGTCGGAGCGGGCGGAACCGCGGACAGCAACATGGACGCTGCGGAAATTTTAAAGCCTATGCTTGCACGGGGCGAATTACAGGTTATCGGCGCGACTACCGTTGAAGAATACCGCAAGTATATAGAAAAGGACAGTGCGTTGGAACGCAGATTCCAACCTATTACGGTAGGAGAGCCCACTCCCGAACAGGCGATAGAGATACTGTGGGGGGTAAAGAGCAAGTACGAACAACATCACGGCGTTGACATCAGTCGTGAAGCGGTGGAAAGTGCGGTGCGTCTTTCGGTGAGATACATCAACGACAGATTTTTACCCGACAAGGCTTTCGACCTCATAGACGAGGCGTGCAGCCGTGTAAAAATAGGAGCAATGGCTGTTCCTCAGTCGCTCAGTGACGCAGTAAATGCTCTTAATGCGTTGAAAAAGCAGAAAGATATTGCCGTTTCGCAGGGCAACATCGCGGAAATATCCCGCATTAACGAACAGTACGACAGACTGTATTTCCATTACGAGTTCGAAAGGGACAAGTTCAATCAGGAAAAGAGCAATGCCCGTTGCGTAATAACTTCCGACGACGTGGCGGAAGTGGTTGCACAGTGGACGGGAATTCCGGTAACGCAGATAAGTTGCAGCGAACGCGACAAACTGCTCAATCTCGAAAAGATGCTGTCCGACAGAGTTGTTGGACAGAAAGAGGCGGTGCAGGCGGTTGCGCTTGCTATACGCAGGGCGCGTTCGGGACTTAAAGATCCCAACCGTCCCATCGGCAGTTTTATTTTCGTCGGACCTACGGGCGTAGGCAAGACGGAACTGACCAAGGCTCTTGCCGAGTGTCTGTTTGAAAGCAGTAACGATATCGTCAGACTGGACATGAGCGAATATATGGAAAAACAGTCTGTGTCCAAACTTATAGGAGCGCCTCCCGGTTACGTCGGATTTGAGGAAAGCGGTATTCTTACGGAAAAAGTGCGTCGTAAGCCCTACTCGGTGGTTTTGTTCGACGAAATAGAAAAGGCTCATCCCGATGTGTTCAATCTGATGTTGCAGATACTCGACGAAGGACGTCTGACCGACTCCCACGGCAAAACCGTCGATTTCCGCAACACCGTGATAATAATGACCAGCAACACGGGAGCGGAGGAGGCGTCACGCTCCATCGGATTCGGCGGAAGAAACGCGCAGCAAAGCATCAACGCCGCGTTGCGCAGACAGTTCAAACCGGAGTTTTTAAACAGGGTGGACGAAATTGTGGTGTTCCATCCGCTCACGCAGGAGGAAATTTGTCAGATATCACGCCTTTTGTGCGGAAATCTGGTAAGAAGACTCAAACCTACGCTGACATTGAAATTTACCGAACCTGCCGTTTACTGGCTTGCGGAAAACGGCTACGACAGAGAATACGGAGCAAGACCGCTCAAAAGGCGTATTCAGCGCGATGTGGAAGACGCTCTTGCCACAATGCTGTTGAAGGGTGAAATAAGCAAGGGCGATTGCGTAATTGCAGACGTGCTTCAGGGCAGGCTTGTATTCAGAAAAGTTGCGGCAAATCAGTAAAATTTTCCGTTTACCCTTAAAAAATACAACTTTTTGTCAAAACACTGAGGCATTTGGTATTGAAAACAGTCAGATTTTGTGATATACTCATTACAAGGTTGAAACCTTAACAGGCAACTACAAGGAGGACAGTATTTATGAAATTGGAAGTATTAGCTAAAAATTATCACGTTTCCGAAAGACTCAATCAGATCTTGCAATCCAAGATCAAAAAGTTGGATAAGTACTTTCCCGACAGTGACACCGTTGCCAAAGTAGTTATGACTGATCTGGGCAGACAATGCAAAATGGAACTTTCCATCAACTACTACGGCACGCAACTCCGTTCGGAAGTAGTAGGAAACACAATGTATTACAACATTGACGAATGCTTGCCAAAGATAGAAAGACAGATAGTCAAGTACCGTGAAAAACTTAACAGCAAGAAAAAAATGCCGGCATTCGACCGCAACGATTACCAGTTCGTTTCGGATGTCGAAGTGGAACCCGTTACGATCGCCAAAGTAAAGCGTTTCGAAATAGACACGCTTACTCCGATTGAAGCGGCGGAAAATCTTGAAATGGTAGGGCATGACTTCTATCTGTTCAACAATGTGGAAACAGGCAGAGTCGAAGCGGTTTATCGCAGAAAAGATGGCACGATAGGACATCTTCAACCCTATCAGAACTGAATCGTTTAAGTTCACTGCGTGCCTGACATTCAGACGCGCAGTTATATTTTAAGGAGATTTTAACATATGTCACAATTATTGATGTTTCTGGACGCCTGGACAAGTTTTGTAAGGCTGTTCAGCGAGATGAACGTCATTGTAGCAGTGTTGTTTATACTGGGCTTGGTGATGTGCGTCGTGGAAATTTTTATGCCAGGGTTCGGCGTGTTCGGCATAGGCGGTCTTGTGTGTATGGCGCTTGCTATCATACTGCGTATGACAGACAACGGCGACGGATGGATGTTACTGTATATGTTGCTCATCACCGCAATTGTGTGCATAGTTTGCTTTTTTGTGCTTTCAAATATTGCCAACAAAGGCAAATTCGGCAAAAACAGTATATTCAATGTGGAATCGAGCGTTCCGGTAACACGCACCGAAGGTACAGGCGATTTCGAAAGTCTTGTCGGTCAGCAGGGCGTGACGATAAACGATCTTCGTCCTGTAGGACAGGCACGTATCGGCAATACGGTTGTTGAAGTCATGTCCGCCAACGGTTTTATAGAAGCGGGCAACAAAGTAAAGGTCATAAAGGTGGAAGGCAACGTCGTTACCGTCCAGGCGGTAAAGAAATAATCTTCAACCGAAACTTAAATGGCACAAGCACAGTTTGCTGTGCAAAAATATTATTACTTATTCCTAAAATTACAGGAGGGGAAAATGAATTATTTAATGGCATTTGCAGGTACGGGACTTGATCCTGTATGGTATCTGGTAATTGCTGTAGCGGTAGTATTTCTTGTAGTATTGATATTCCTGCCGTTGGGAACGTGGTTTACCGCCCTTATCAGTAAGGCGCACGTAAGTATGTCCCGTCTTATCGGTATGAAGTTGCGTCGTATACGCTACAAGAAACTGGTTGACGTTTATATCCGTGCTAAAAAAGCAGGTCTCGATATCGATATTGCGGAACTGGAATCGCACGTAATGGCAGGCGGTAACGTCTCCAACGTGGTAAACGCACTCATATCCGCACACAGCGCAAACATTACGCTGACGTTGCAGGCGGCTAAGGCAATCGACCTTGCCGGACGTGACGTACTCAATGCGGTAAAGGTGTCCGTCAATCCTACGGTGATTGAAACTCCCATCATTTCCGCCATCGCCAAAAACGGTATCGAATTGAGGGTAAAGGCTCGTGTTACGGTGAGAGCCAATATCGGAAGACTTATCGGCGGTGCGGGTGAAGAGACAATTATTGCCCGTGTAGGCGAAGGTATCGTCACCACGGTAGGTTCATCGGAAACGCACAAGGAAGTGCTGGAAAATCCCGACACCATTTCCAAGACGGTGTTGCGTAAGGGACTTGATGCAGGTACCGCATTTGAAATTCTGTCTATAGACATTGCCGACGTGGACGTAGGTCGCAACATCGGCGCACAGTTGCAGATGGATCAGGCGGAAGCGGACAAGCGTATCGCTCAGGCAAATGCGGAAGAACGTCGTGCAATGGCTGTTGCCAAGGAACAGGAAATGCGTGCTTATACCCAGGAAATGCGTGCAAAGGTAGTGGAAGCGGAAGCGGAAGTGCCTCGCGCAATGGCGGAAGCATTCCGCAACGGTCGTTTGGGCGTTATGGATTACTACAATATGCAAAACATTCAGGCTGACACTGCGATGAGAAACGCTATTTCCGGTAATTCCGCAACGGAAGACAAGAAGGAAAACAAGAAAAAGTAACAACTACTGACAGGTGCGCGGCGGCACAACCGCCGTGCACTCGTTAAGGCAGGTGATTAAATGAATTTTTTTGCAGTTGTTGACAATATCGGAGGAATACTCGGTGCCGTTGTGCTTTTGTCGTTTGTAGTTGTTGCTGTAATTGTAATTGCTTACGGCAAACAAAAAGAAGCGCAAAAGCGTGCCGAGTCGGCAGACATTTCTTCCGACGTCCTGAAAAAGAACAAGAAAGATCTGTCCGACAGGCTTAAAAATTACAAGGACAGCAAGCATTCTTCGCAATACGATTTTAAAGAAAGCGTACAGACTTACGGTGAAGACGAGGATGACTCCGTTAAGGAAGGTCAGCCTTTGATCTCCCTTGCGGATTTCGACGAGGAAGACCGTTCGGAGTTGGTAAAGGCGATGGTGCTTGGCGAAATTCTTGCTCAGCCCAAATGCAAGACGCTTTACCGCAAAAAGTAATTCTGCATTAAGTTGATGTCAACCGTGTCTCAGGATGCGGTTGACTTTTTTTGCATTCGGACGTCTGAAACTTTTGAGAACGACATTCGAAAAACATCCGCAACAAAATAAAACTTTACCAAAACCGCTTATATTGTTTTAAGCGGTAAATACAATGGCTGTGTGTAAAACAGGTTTTGTAAAATTGTGTAAAAAGATGTCGGTTTACATCAAATTGTTTGACTTGAATCGGTAAATATAATATATTATTGAGTAGAATTACAATTAAACAAAGGGTGGATTGCGTATGGCGGACAACAGAGTGTTTGACACACATGTACAGGGAATAAAATACAAGGCGGTCAGAGAAATCATAAAGGCTTACGACGAAAACCGTATGGAAACAGCCTATATCGACATTCCGAAGATAGCATTGCCGGGACCTAAGGGAACGCTCAGGTGCTGTATTTATAAGGAAAGAGCGATATTTCAGGACAGACTGCGCGTCGTACGGGAAAAAGTAACCGCCGACACCAAAAGCATTGTGGAAGTAATCGACATTGCCTGTGACGAATGTCCAGTGGACGGAATGCTTGTTACGACGGCATGCCGAGGTTGTCTTTCGCACAGATGTATGGAAGTGTGTCCCAAGGGCGCAATTTCCATTGTGGACAAACATTGCGTGATTGACAAGGACAAGTGTATCGAATGTGGCAAATGCGTTACCGCCTGTCCCTACGGTGCTATAATAAAACAGCAGCGTCCTTGCGTCGTAAGTTGCAAGGTAAAGGCAATTTCCGTCAACTCCGACAAAAAGGCGGTTATAAACGAAGACAAATGCGTATCCTGCGGTGCGTGTGTACGGCAATGTCCTTTTGGCGCAATTCAGGAAAAATCGCTTATTTTGGACTGTCTCGACATACTGTCTGACAGCAAAAAACAAGGTTACAACGTATATGCCGTAGTCGCTCCTTCGATAGCCAGTCAGTTTGACTACGGTACTACCGAACAGGTAGTGGAAGGCATTATTCACCTGGGATTTCACAGAGTTGTGGAAGCGGCTCTCGGCGCAGATGTCTGTCTGGATCATGAAGCGCACGAATGGGCGCGTAAAGGCAGATTGCTGACCAGTTGCTGTCCCTCTTTCGTGGCGTTTGTGGAAAAGAACTTCCCCGAATTTGCACAGTACATCAGCAGTTCGTTAAGTCCCATGGTGGAAACAGCCAAAATCATCAAGACCGCCGATCCCACTGCAAAAACGGTGTTTATAGGACCGTGCGCCAGCAAAAAACTTGAATGTCGTCTGCCCAAGACGCAAGGACTGATTGACTGCGTCATCAGTTTCGAGGAATTACAGGCGTTTTTCGATGCACGTCAGGTGGATATCACGCAATTAAAAGGGGTGCAGTTGAAAGACGCAACCTATTTCGGAAGAATTTTCGCACGCTCTGGCGGTATCAAACAAGGCATTTCCAAAATTGCCGAAGACAACGGTATCGAAGGTCTCAATGCCGTTTCAATGAGCGGTCTGGACGAATGCCGCCTAAATATGCTCAAATTGCGTGCCGGTAAAACGTTGGACAATTTCTTTGAAGGAATGGCTTGTACCGGGGGCTGTATTAACGGACCGCTGTGCCTGCATCACGGAGCAACGTCCGCGGCGGCAGTGGAGAAGTACGGCAAGGATTCTACGCAAAAGGAAATAGCGCAGTCGGTACGTAAGTACGAAAACGGAACTCTTGACGACTGATTTTTAACTTTAAGGTAAGCAAAAACGCACATTAAAAAGTGCGTTTTTTTTGCAATCCTAAGTAATCTTACTGTACACTTTATATAAAGCGCGCTGTACGATTCGGGCAAGACAGCGCGCATTTTATTTGACTTTACAAATTGTGTGTTATAAAATACATTAAAACAATAAACTGTTCGGCGTTAAGTATACACTATAGAAATTATCACTGCTACAAAGAGGGGTTATATGAATATTACCGAAACAATACTTACTACAGTTTTGATAACGTTGATTTTGCCTGTCGTTTTTTCGCTCTTTTGGTTTTTTAAGTTACGTTCCGAAAAGGACATCTCGTCCGATGAAGTCATTCGCACTCGCCCTCCCAAAATGCTTTCCGGATTTTTTCTCGGATTTGGCTTAATAGTGCTTTTGGGCGGTATAGGTATGATCGTTTACAGTTGCATTACTGACAGTGAGAATACCACTTTTGGGACGGTCGTCATGATGTCGGTGTTTGTCGCTTTATTTTCGGCGATAGGATTTTTCGCATACGCATATTATCGTTTTAACTATGTAGTCGCCGACACAAACGGAATACTGGTATATCGACTTTTCCGCAAAAAGAGATATTATACTTACAGTGAAATCGGCAGTTTTCAGGATACGACTAATCTCGGTATGTTGGGCGGTCTTAAAGGTTACGATAAAAACAATTCTCAAATTTTCGCAATAGAGGCAGTACACATCGGCGTTTCTGCCGTTGCCGAACGATTGCGTGAAAAGGGAATTTTGGAGATGTTTAAAAGATAATTGACTTCGAACAAGGCGTGTATAATTTATCGGAAATCAAACGAGTGAAGTATTTGCAAATTTTCGCTCGTTTTTAATACTCATGCGAAGTTTTTTCAGCATGCTCTATTAAAGTCTTTTACCAATTCGTACAAGACGTTTAATGCCGAGCGGTGTAAAACAGAGTTTTACTGCGTATTTTAATTTGTGCGGACACTAAACGGCTCATTGTCATGTGTGTTTTCCCTTGTGGACAAGTAAAGACAGGTTTGCCGTCCGTCTTGCGCATACGATTGAATATACACAAACGCAGTCGCTGAACAGCGTGGAGCAAAGACGGCAAACGTGACCATCAAGTCGCCCTTCAATTATATGTGCGAAAAGAGTGCCGAAGACTTTCTTTTACGGCAAAATTTACTTTTTTGCGGTGGCGTACAATAAAGAACAGGTAAAAGCAATTTCAAACACTTTGCTTTTACCTGTTAACAATACAGAATCTCTGTCCGCGTTTGGCGCACCCGATTGGATTCGAACCAACGACACCAGGCGTCGGAGGCCTGTGCTCTATCCATCTGAGCTACGGGTGCATGTATTTATAATTATATCAAACAATGCACCCTTTGTAAAACCTATTCGGCAAATTTTACGCAATAATTATCTTGTGGCGTTTACTGCTTCTTCTACGGGTTTGCCCGCTTTGAAAAATACAACCTTTTTGGAAGGAATTGTCATCTTTTTGCCGCTGGACGGATTTGTTCCCTGCTTTTCTTTTCTGTGTTTGACTTTAAAAGAACCGAATCCCGTAATGGTAACGTCGTCGCCGTTCTTCAAAGCGTAAGTGATTGCGTCAAGAATGGCCGACAGATGTTTTTGCGTTTCGGACGTAGTTGCGCCTGTAATTTGTCTTGCATAGTTAACAAGTTGATTTTTGTTCATAATTATCTCCTTTTAAAAGTGTTTGATATAATTATGGCAGGTTTTGTTTTTTACTATACATGGCATAATAAATACAGACTTACAATTTGTTTGTGTGACTGAGTTACTTTACCTGTTGACAAAACAATTAAATATGTTAAAATAAAATTACCAAACAAGGAGGCATCTACAATGCAACTGAAAGGAAGTAAAACAGAACAAAATCTTATGTCAGCGTTTTCCGGCGAAAGCCAGGCAAGAAATAAGTACGATTACTATGCGTCAAAAGCCAAGAAAGAAGGCTACGAGCAGATCGCCGCAATTTTCCAGGAAACGGCTCTTAACGAAAAAGAACATGCTAAATTGTGGTTCAAACTTTTCCACGGCATTGAAGGAACAATGGAAAACCTTCTTGACGCTGCTGCGGGCGAAAACTACGAATGGACGGATATGTACAAACAGTTTGCCGAAGTTGCGGACGAAGAAGGATTTCACGACATTGCGGCAAAGTTCCGCGCGGTAGGCGAAGTGGAAAAACATCACGAGGAACGTTACCGCAAACTTGCCGAAAACGTTAAAAACGGCGAAGTGTTTGAAAAAGCGGAGGAAACAGTTTGGATATGCCGTAACTGCGGACACATTCACATCGGCAAGAAGGCACCTACGGAATGTCCCGTATGCAATCATCCTCAGGCTTATTTCGAACTGAGAAAAGTAAACTACTGACAACAGTCACGCATACAGGACTCGAACCTGTTTGCAATGTCTTACATTACAATTTAAAACACTGATTTTAAGACCGAACGGGTAAACGCCTGTTCGGTCTTTTTCGTTGCAAGGCAATAGGACAAAAACACATTGAAGTTGACTTTGCGCGTTTAAAACACAAACTTAGACTGTGCAAAACGTTTGTGCAATTGTTGTCAATTAACAGTGTACAATTGACTTTTGTGTAAATAAGTGGTAAATTTAAAGATATGAAAAATATAGAACAGGAACTCAAACTGTCACTTACGAAACGCGAATACAACATTCTGCACTCATTGGGAAATGGCGAAGACGTAACACAGGAAAACTTTTACTACTATTACGACAATATGCCGTTGACAACGATGGTAAGGGTGCGCAGGAAACAGGATAAATACACTTTGTGTTTCAAAAGCGCAATTTCATCACGAGATTCAGTCGCGGTCAACCGTGAAATTGAATGTGAAATTACCAAAGGTCTTGCCGACAGTTTCGAAGAAAAAGGAATTACCCAGCAACAACTCAGTATGATGCTGGGTATTGTGATGCCGCAGCCGTTGCGTTGCATAGGCAGTCTTATTACAAATCGCAAGATAATCAGTATCAACGGACTAAATGCCGAACTGGACTGCAACAACTATCTCGGCGTGACCGACTACGAGTTGGAGTGCGAATGCGACGATGTTTCCAGATTGGAAAGTCTTAAACATTTTCTCGAATACAATTACGGCATTACCGCAAAACCGTCCGAATCTAAGAGCAAGCGGTTTGCGGACAGACTTGCCGGTATTCCGATGCTGTTAGAGGATGTTTGAAATGAAAAGTAAAGCAGGCAGTAAATACAGATATATTATTTTTGATTTTGACGGAACTATAAACAATACTGCGCCGGGAATAGTGGCTACATTTAAGCGAGTGCTCGACATGTACCGCGTGGACTATTCCGAAGTGGATTTTAACAAGCACATCGGACCGCCGTTGGAGTACAGTTTCAAGGAACTGGTCGGAGGCGACAGATGGCGGGAAGCGTTGGAAACGTACCGCAGGATATTCGAAGAAACGAACGCCGTCCGCAACAGTTTTTTGTACGACGGTATTGTAGACACATTGAAAAAACTTTATGACGAAGGGTTTGTGCTGTCTGTGGCAACCAGCAAGTATGAACCCTTTGCATTGCAGTCTTTGGAAATGCTTGGGATTTCCGGTTACTTCAGTTGTCTTTACGGCCAGACGGAAAAAAGGGGTTTTAAAGACGAGATTCTGCGTCAACTCATAGGTGACAACGGTTGGAATAAATCGCAGTGTCTTATGATAGGCGACACCTGCTACGACGTCAACGGAGCAAGGGCAAACGGAATAGACGTTATGGCGGTGACCTACGGGTTTGAAAAAGCAGACAAACTGGAAGAGGCAAAACCCGACTATATCGCTCACAGTACAAAAGATATCGTAACTATATTAGTGGAGGAAGAAGATGAAAAAAAGTAAGTACAGAGATTACGTCAAAAACGTAGCCATTCCCGTACTGGTATACGGAGCGGTAGCGGGCGTATTTGTGGGCACGTTGGTGTATTTCTTTAAACTTGCAGCCGATTGGCTGGTGGAAAAATCCGGCGAAATTTACTCGTTTGTCAGCGAAAATCCCGCATTTGTGCCTTTGTTGCTGGCGGGACTGGTAGTGCTTGCGGTAATAGAGTCGTTGTTGCAGAAATGGGCTCCCGAAACAAGAGGAGGCGGTATTCCTCGCAGTGAGGGAGTACTCAGAGGGCTGTTGACATTCCGTTGGCTCAGAACCGCAATTGCCGTAGTAGTCAACAGTTTTATAAGTTTCTTTGCGGGGCTGCCTTTGGGCACGGAAGGTCCCAGCGTGCTTTTGGGTACGGCAATAGGCGGCGGAACGGCACGTCTTCCTCTTTCGCACAACAGTTGGAACAGGTACATAATGACAGGCGGTGCGTCCGCAGGTTTTGCTGTCGCTACAAACGCTCCTCTTACAGGCATCATCTTTGCTCTTGAAGAAGCGCACAAGCGGTTTACTCCAATGATATGGCTTATGGCATTTTCCTCCGTGGGATTCGCGTCGGCAACCTCGTTTCTGTGGTCTGCCGCTTTGGGAAAAAGCGTCAGTCCCCTGTTCGGCTTCGGTCACGGTGCAGAATCGTCGCTGGTGCCTATGCCCAACATGTCAATAGACATGGTGTGGGTTGTGTTGCTTTTGGGCATTGCGGTAGGCGTGGTCGCCTGTCTGTTCAATCTCACAATTGCCAAGGCGGGCAATTTCTTCGACAACAAACTTTCACCCAAATTCAATCAGACATTCAAGCTTATTATTGTATTTCTCATTGTGGGTATAGTGGGATTATTCAGCGTTGACGCTCTTTACGGCGGTCACGGTCTGATAGTTAATATTTACAGTCAGAAGTTTACAATCGCAATGCTTGTAGTGTTGTTGATTTTGAAATTTATTCTCATTTCCCTGTGTTCGAGTACAGGCGCAACGGGCGGAATGTTTATTCCCATGCTTGCCGTAGGTGCCTTGCTGGGCGGTATAATGGGCAATGTGTTTATTTTGATGGGAATGAGCGAAACTTATTTTCCCGTCGTCGTTGTGATTTCCATGTCTGCGTTTATGGGCGCAAGCACACGTGCTCCGCTGACTGCCGTTGTATTTGTGGTGGAATGTACCTGGCAGTTTACCAATCTGTTTTATGTGGCTGTGGCTGTGTTTGTGTCGGTGCTCATCTGTGAAGTATTGCGCATAGAACCGTTGTACGACGTTGTACTGGAAAGAATGATCGAAAAACAAAATCACGGAAAAACAAGCAAAATACTCAATATAGACTGCGTGGCGCAGGCAGGAAGTTTTGCAATAGGCAAGGCTGTAAGAGATATAATCTGGCCTGCAAATACCAAGGTAAACGACATCGAAGAGGACGATACACACGAACGCAAGATGGATGATGACGGCGAAAAGAAAATATTTATAGGAGACAAACTCAACATAGTCGTTCAGACTTACGACGAAAACGCCACTCTTGCGGAATTGCAGGATATTTTGGGAAAGCAACCGCAGTTAGAAACAACTGTAAAGTAAAAAAAACGGCAGAAATCTGCCGTTTTTTTTATGTACGTCGGTGAATTATACTATTAAGTGCAACAGTTGAGAGAAAAAAAGGAGTTCATACAA
>ENA-OYZE01000141-OYZE01000141.1-human-gut-metagenome-genome-assembly--contig:-NODE-141-length-34782-cov-9.209578_pt1 | contig 34782 bp, 27 predicted proteins | sample MGYA00243259_ERZ653469 | MGnify/ENA primary metagenome ERZ653469 (study PRJEB26926, sample SAMN06164913) | human gut metagenome | biome: ENVO:00009003; feature: ENVO:2100002; material: ENVO:00002003...
ACAGCCCCTAAGCACTGCATCTCGTCGTAGAGGACGGCGTACTGCCCTTCCGTGACGGCGCGCTGGGGCTCTTCGAAGAAAATTTCAAGGCTTTTTTCCCCCGTGCGGCGCACGGTGACGTTCTGCTCGCTCTGGCGGTAGCGGAATTTGGCGCGGCAGCAAAACTCCGCCTCTTTGGGCGGGAAGGGGATGAAGTTCATGCCCTCGACGGTGCAGGAGCGCGAATAGAGCGGGCTCTCGTCGCCGTGGGAGACATAGAGGATGTTGTTTTTCAGATCCTTTCTGACGACGAACCATCTGCCCTCCTCGCCGTGCCGCCCGCCGAGGTCCAAGCCCCGCCTCTGACCGAGCGTGTAATACATGAGCCCCATGTGTTCGCCCACGTCCTCGCCCGAAAGCGTTACAATGCGCCCCGGCTGCGCGGGGAGATATTCCTGCAAAAACTTGCGGAAATTGCGCTCGCCGATGAAGCAGATGCCCGTCGAATCTTTCTTCTTCGCCGTTGCAAGACCGTGCTCCTCGGCGAGCTTCCTCACTTCCGCCTTCTGATAGGGCGCGAGCGGGAAGAGGACGCCAGAAAGCTGTTCCTGCGTGAGCTGGTTCAAAAAGTAAGTCTGATCTTTGTTCCGATCGGCGGCCTTTAAGAGGCGGTGGATATTCCCCTCGTGCGAGATGCCGCAGTAGTGGCCCGTCGCGATATAGTCCGCACCCAGCTCCTTTGCATACTGCTTGAAGGGGCCGAATTTTATTTCGCGGTTGCAAAGGACATCGGGGTTGGGCGTCCTGCCCGCGCGGTACTCCGAAAGGAAGTAGGAAAAGACGCGCTCCATGTACTCGCGCGAAAAATTGACGGTGTAGTAGGGGATATCGAGGAGGCCGCAGACGCGGCGGACGTCCTCGAAGTCCTCTTCCGCGGTGCAGGCGCCGTTTTCGTCCGTCTCTTCCCAATTGCGCATGAAGAGCCCGACGACATCAAAGCCTTCCTCTTTGAGAAGGAGGGCGGCGACAGAGCTGTCCACGCCCCCGCTCATGCCCACTACGACCGTCTTTTTCGACATATTCCTGCCTCCCGCAGAAAAATTTTTAGAAATTATACCATATCGGCGGCAAAATACAAAGCATTTTTCCCAAAGTTGTGGTATAATACTTCCGATATGCACTCGTAGGGGCGTCCGCCGCCTGCGGCGGCACGAGCGGCGAAGCCGCGAAGCAGCCCCGCCGTTTTTACAACTTGATATTCTATGTGCCCGTGGTGGAATTGGATACCATAAAGGCCTCCGACGCCTTCGGTCCGGGTTCGAGCCCCGGCGGACACACCAAAAAAGCCCCTTGCGGGCTTTTCTTGATTTTCAAGAGGAGAGGAGATATGCAGATCACAGAGATCGAAGAACGCACGGCAGAGACGATCGCGCGCCTTACCGCCGTCTGGGAGAGCGCAGTGCGGGCAACGCACTCCTTCCTCTCCGAGCGGGAGATCGCAGCCATCAAACGCTATGTTCCCGCCGCGCTGCGGGAAGTCCCGCGGCTCTTCATCGCCGCCGAGAACGGCAGCCCCGCCGCCTTTATGGGCATCGACGGGCAGAGGCTGGAAATGCTCTTTGTTGCGGCAGAGCAACGCGGGCAGGGCATCGGCAGCCGCCTGCTCCGCTACGGCATGGAAGCGTGCGGCGTGCGCGAACTGACCGTCAACGAACAAAATCCGCTCGCCGTCGGATTTTACGAGCACATGGGCTTTGTCGTCTATCAACGGTCGGAAAAGGACGAACAGGGCGCGCCCTATCCCCTCCTCTACATGAAAAAGCATTGACCAAGAGCGCGGACGCCGTCTGCGCTCTTCTTTATTTCTCATCCCAACGCGCGGGAAGGAGCTCAAAAAGCGGGACGGAGCGCTCCGTAGAGAGCCGAATTTGGGTCTGGAGGTTGCCCTCGTCGATCTGATACAAAAACTCGCGGCACTTGCCGCAGGGCGGATAGATGCGCCCCTCCGTGTTGACGGCAACAAGCTGCATAACGCGCCGTTCGCCGCTTTTCAGCATCTCGGCAAAGGCTGCCTGCTCGGCGCAGAAACCGAGCTGACAGGGAAGGTCGATGCAGATGCCCGTAAACAGGGCGCCGCTCTCCGTCTGCAGAGCGCAGGCGACCTGCCCGCCCTCGCCGCCGCGGAACTGCATGGGGCAAAGCGCCTCTTTGGCAGCCGCGAGGAGCGCTTCCGCGCTCAAAAAGCCTTTCTTCTGTTCCATGCTCCCATGATAGCACATCGCGCGGCAGCCGTCAAGGGGAAGTGCGGGCGCAAACCGCAGAGCCGCGCGGGTGCACCACGCAAAAGGAGCCGCAGCTTCGCGCGCCCTCAAATCGGTTGACAAGCGGCAGATAGCGGCGTATAATCTCGTTCGGCTATGGGATGGGGCAAAATATGACCGCCCCGAAAACGCCCCGCGCCGATCAGAAACTATGCCGAACACCCACACCAAAGCAAAGACCCTCGACGCTTCCGCCCTCTACGCGAAGGAAAAGATTTGGAAAGTTTTATTCAAACTCGCGCCGCCCGTCATGTTGGCGCAGCTCATCCAGGCCCTTTACAACGTGGTCGACAGCCTCTTCGTCGGCAGATATTCGGACTCCGGCCTCACCGCCCTTTCCATCATCTATCCCGTGCAGCTTTTAATGATCGCGCTCGCCGTGGGAACGGGCGTCGGCATCAACACCGTGATGGCGGCAAAGCTCGGCACGGGGCATAAGGAGGAGGCGGACGAGTACGCGGGCGTGGGCACGCCGCTCGCCGTCGTGCTTTGGGCGCTCTTTGCGCTTTTGGGCTATCTTCTCATGCCCGCCTATGCGCGGATGTCGACAACTTCCGAAGATGTCATAAAAGACGTCATCGTCTATGGCAGGATCGCCTGTGTATTCAGCTTCGGGCTCTTCCTCGAAAGCGTCTGGACGAAGGTATTGCAGGCGGTCGGCAACATGAAGGTGCCCATGTTCGCGCAGATCGCAGGCGCCGCCGTCAACATCGTGCTCGACCCCTTACTCATCTTCGGCGTTTGGGTCTTTCCCGAGATGGGCATCGCGGGCGCCGCCGTCGCGACCGTCGCGGGGCAGATCGTCGCCGCGCTCATCGTCATGAAGGGCGGCTTCCGCAAGTCCCCCGCCCTCAGGCTCTATCCCCGCCACACGCTCACCATCTTCCGCCTCGGCATCCCCAACATCCTCATGCAGGCGGCATACACCTTCTATATTTTAGGGCTCAACCTCATCCTTTCGGGCTTTTCCGACCAGGCGGTGACGGCGCTCGGGCTCTACTACAAGTGGCAGACCTTCTTTTTCATCCCCTTAGGCGCCATGCAGACGTGCATCGTACCCGTCATCAGCTTCAACTATGCCGCCAAGGATATCCGCCGCTGCAAACAGACGCTGTGGGCGTCCGTCCTCTTCGGCGCCGTCTTCATGGCGGTGGGGCTCATCGTCTTTGAGACGCTCCCCTCTCAGATGCTCTCCGTCTTCACCTCCGACCCCGAAGTCATCCGCATCGGCACCGTCGGATTCCGCTTCACGGGCGCGAGCTTTCTGCCCCTCGTCACCTCGCTCATCTTCCCCGCCTTCTTCCAGGCGGTGGGCGCGAGCCTCAAAAGCACCCTGCTTACCGTGGTGCGCACCGTCGTCTGCTTCGTGCCGCTCGGGTACCTCTTCTCGCGCTTCGGGCTCACCTGGTTCTGGATGACCTACCCCGTCACCGAAGTCGTGACGACCATCGCGGGGCTCATTTGCTACCGTCAGTTCTTGAACAGCGATTATGTGCGCTCGGCGGGGCAGCCGCCCCTTTTAGAGGCGGGCGAGCTCGCGCTCAAACCCTCGAAGCCGGGCGTCATCGTCACCATTGCGCGGCAGCACGGTTCTTCGGGCAAGCAGATCGGCAAAATGGCGGCGGCAAAGCTCGGCATCCCCTTCTATTACAAGGAGATGATCGCCCTCGCCGCGCACGAGAGCGGGCTGGACAGAGACTTCATCTCCAACATCCACAAAAATTCCCCCGACGTACTGCGCGGGCTGTACCTTTCCTCGCACGCCGTGCGCCGCGCCATGCTCGCGCAGGATAAGATCATCCGCAAAATCGCCGAGGAAGGGAGCTGCGTCATCGTGGGCCGCGCCGCCGACCATGTGCTGAGAGATTTTCCCAACGTCGTCAAAGTATTCATCGGCGCGCCCGAGGAATTCCGCATCTCGCGCGTCAAAGAGGTGTACGGCGACACCATACAGGAGGCGAAGCGCAACCTGCGCCATTCGGACAAGGCGCGCGCGGGGTACTACCACCACCTTTCGGGCAAGCGCTGGGGGGACCCTCAGAACTACGACCTCGTGCTTGACTCCTCCGTGGGCTTGGAAACGGCCGCCGAAACGCTCGCCGCCTTCGTGAAGGAGAAAGAAGCCGCCCTGAAAGATCATGAGGACGGCATTTCAAATCGATGATCGGGTCAACCTGAGCCTCCCTTGTGTAAAGGGAGGTGGCACGCGTAGCGTGACGGAGGGATTGTGATACAGAGAAAACATAATAAAGGCATTGTTCCCGCCGCGAAAATGTTACGAAAGAATATGACCAAAGAAGAAAAACATCTTTGGTATGATTTTTTGCGCACCTATCCCGTTCGCTTTTCCCGTCAAAAGGTTCTCGGAGCGTATATTGCGGATTTTTACTGTGCAGAGGCAAAGCTCGTCATAGAGCTTGACGGTTTGGGGCACTATACCGAGGAAGGAACGCATCGCGACGAAGAAAGGACGGCCTTTCTGGAAGGGTACGGATTAACGGTCGTCAGAATACCGAATACGGAAATACATCAGAACTTTCGGGGCGTTTGTGCGTATATCGACGACCTCGTAAAACAATCCCTCAGTCAGCCTTGCTGACAGCTCCCTTTGCACAAGGGAGCCTTTTTGTTCATCCGCAACTTTTCAATATAAAACGATCCCTCAGTCAGCCTTGCCGACAGCTCCCTTTGCACAAGGGAGCCTTTTTGTTCATCCGTAACTTTTCAATATAAACCGATCCCTCAGTCCGCCTTGCCGACAGCTCCCTTTGCACAGGAGAGCCTTCATGCTCTGATGACGCCCCACTCTTTCTTAAAAGAGCAATAGCGTCAGATACCCCACGCCGACGAGGACGAGAAGGAACGAAAAGTTATAGATCAGAAATTTGACGATGTACTTCCCCGTCTCGCCGGGCATCATGCGGCGGTAGGTGTTGAGGGTGATGAGGCTCGCGAGCGAGGCGATGGGCGTGCCCAACCCGCCCGCGTTCACCGCGATGAGAAGCGCGGGGTAATTTTGCGTAAACTTGGACAAAAGCACCGAAGAAGGCACGTTGGAGATGACCTGGCAGGAAAGGACGCCGACGGCGAGCGGGTCTTTTTCGACGAGCGCGCCCAACGTCTCCTCAACGGCGGAGATGCGGGCAAGATTGCCCGAAAACACGAAGAAGGCGCAGAAGGTGAGAAGGAGGGAATAATCGACGTGGACAAGGGCGCGCCAATCGAGGACGAGGAGCGCCGCGACGACGGCGACGAGCCCCCAATAGTAGGGGAAGACGCGGAAGACGATGAGAAGAGAGAGCGCGAACAGGAGCCCGTAGACGACGGAGCGCCAGACGGAGGGCGTCTTCTGCGGCACGCCCTGAAGGTCTGCGGGCTCGGGCTTGACAAAGAGGCAGATGCCGAGGATCATGAAAAACGCCGTAGCAAAAGGGATCGCCATGATGGCGAAGAATTCCCCCGTGGGGATGGAGAAATAGGAATAAAGATAGAGGTTCTGCGGGTTGCCGAAGGGGGTGAGCATGCCGCCCAGATTCGCCGCGATGTTCTGCATGATGAAGACGAACGCCGTCTGCTTCTTGTTGCCGCACGAGTCGAGCACGAAATAGCCGAGGGGCAGGAAGGTGACGAGCGCCATGTCGTTCGCCATCACCATCGAGCCGAAGAAGGTGACAAAGACGAGCGCGAGCGCAATATTGCGCATATTCTTGAAGCGGCGCACGATGATGTCGGCAAGCCACACGAAGAAGCGGATATTCTTAAAAGCCGCGACGACGGCGAGCGTCGAAAACAGGCAGGCGAGCGTGCTCCAATCGAAATAGCCCGCGTACTCCGCGTCGAAGGGGACGAAAAAGCAGGTGACTGCCGCGGCGGCGATCGCCACGAGGAGCACCACGTTGTTTTTGGCGAGATGCCCCGCCATGTGCAGAAAGCGCTTTGCGCGCGTATTTTCAGCCATAGTTCTCTCTCCTGTGCAAAACGGCTATACTATAGCATTTCATTTCCGAAAAAGCAAGCGCGGCGCGCCCCCGCCGAAAAATAGTTTGACTTTTTTTATAAAATACGCTATCCTTTTCGCGTTATGGCAAGACCGCTCTCCCGCTGCCAAGAGATCGAGCGCAGCATCGTCAAAAAATTCAGAAAAGCCCTCTTCAACCCCTTCATCGAGGCGGTCAAGCACTATTCGCTCATCGAGGAGGGCGATAAGATCGCCGTGTGCATCTCGGGCGGGAAGGACAGTATGCTGCTCGCCAAGCTCATGGAACTTCTCAAGCGGTACGGCGAGCAAACATTCGAGCTCGTGTTCCTTGCGATGGACCCCGGCTACAACGAAGAGAACCGCGCGCGCATCCTCGAAAACGCGAAGACGCTGGAGCTCCCCCTCACGATGTTCTCTTCGGAAATTTTCGCCGCCGCCGACAGCGTGGAAAAATCGCCCTGCTACCTCTGCGCGCGCATGCGGCGGGGGCACCTCTACGCCAAGGCAAGAGAGCTCGGCTGCAATAAAATAGCGCTCGGGCATCACCTCAACGACGTCATCGAAACGACGCTCATCGGCATGTTCTACGGCGCGCAATTGCAGGGCATGATGCCGAAGATCAGGAGCCAAAACTTCGAGGGCATGGAGCTCATCCGCCCCTTATACTGCATCAAGGAGGACGACATCATTGCCTGGGCGCGCTACAACGGGCTCCAATTCATCCGCTGCGCCTGCCGCGTGACGGCGCGCACCGAAGCGGAGGAGGGCTGCTCCAAACGGCAGGAAGTGAAGGAGCTTGTGAATGCGCTGAAAAGGCAGGACGCGCAGATCGAGGACAACCTGTTTACCGCCCTCCACGCCGTGTGTGTGGATACCTTCCCCGGGCTCAAGGCGGGCGGAAAAAAATATTCCTTCGACGAACTTTACGCAAGCAAAAAGACGGACAGTTGAGTCCGTCTTTTTTCTGTCGCGGCGTTCACGCCCCGAAGCGCACTTCGTCGAACGGCGCATAGTCTTTCCAGCGGGCGCCCTTTTCGACGCGCTCCCACTCTTCCGCCGTTCCGAGATAAGTGAAGGACGTGAGCTCCTTGCAGCCGTCGAATGCAGAAGTCCCGATGCGGACGACGCTCGACGGCACCTCGACGCAGGAGATGAGGCAGTTGTTGTGGAACGCGTAGTCACATATCTCCCTGACGCCGTCGGGGATGACGCTGCTGCCGCAGCCGAGGATGAGTTTGCCCGACTTCCGCTCGACAAGGCAGTTCCCCTCCCCCGAATAGGCGAGGTTTTCTTCGCTCACCATGATGCTCTCGAGCGCCTGAAGGCCGTAGAACGCGTTGGAAGCGATGCGTTCGGTGCCGCTCCCTAAGCGGAGCGAGACAACTTTGCTGCACGCATAGAACGCCATCTCCCCCACTTCCTCTACGCTGTCGGCAAGTTCGACCGCGCGCAGCCCCGTACAGCCGCGGAAAGCCTCGGCGCCGATGCGGACGAGCAAAGCATAGGAGGTGAAGGTTTTGATGCCGTTACAGTCGCAAAACCCCTTCTCCGCAACGGCGATGACGGGCTCTCCCTCGTAATAGGGCGCGACGACGACCTGAGAAGCCTCCGCCGTTCCCAAAGAGACGGCATAGCCTGCAAGATTGCCGTCCTCCCCCGTAACGGGCGCATACGAGAGGCCGGGCGTCGGCTCGCACACAAAGGCGCACGCCGTACAGACGTTGTCCGTCCCGAACTTATGCTGCCCCGATGCGGGGATGATATGTGTTTCCTGTTCCCTGCAGTTTGCGCAAAAGCGCGTCTCCTCCCCCGCTTCCAGGCAGGAGGGCGCCCTCGTCGTCAGCCACGGCCCCCAAATGTGCCCCTTTGCGGGATCGGTCTCCTCTTCCTCATAGCCGCACTTGGTACAGACCAGGCGGATACGCCCTGCCTCTTCGCAGGTGGCAGCCTTCAAAGCTTCTCTGAAAAAATCATGCCCCTCCGCAGGGAACGCTTCGGGCTCGCAGGGCTCCTTGCCCCCTTCATCCGAAAAAGTTGCCCCGCAGATGCGGCAGATCCAATACCCCTCCATGCCCGCCTCGGTGCAGGTGGGGCGCCGCTCCTCGACATAGAAGATCTCATGCCTGTGCGTCTGCGGTTCCCCCTCACCGGCACACCCGGCAGCGCCGCAAAGGCATAATACCGCTGCCAGAAAAAATGCAATGCTCCGTCCCTTCACGCACGTTTCTCCTTTGTTCCTGACTATGCTCATTATAGAACAATGGAGGAAATTTGTCAAGAGGAAAGCAAAAAATCGGCATTTTCAGGCGATTTTGCTGCAACTTTCTTACAAAACGGGAAATTATTTTTCCTATCCCTCTTGATTTTTCCAAAAAGTAAGGTATAATGGAATAGACGGCGTTCCGCCAAGCGGGAAGACGCCGAATCATTCACAAGGAGATGATACCCATGAGCGTATCTGCAAAAAATATCCGCAACATCGCCATCGTCGGCCACAGCGGCGAGGGCAAGACCACCCTCTGCGAAGCCATCCTCTTCAACGGGGGCGCCATCGAGCGCATGGGCAGGGTAGATACCGGCACCACCGTTTCCGATTTCGACGAACAGGAGATCGCACGCAAGATGTCCGTCTCCCTTTCCGCCGCCTACACGACGTGGAAGGACGTCAAGATCAACCTTCTGGACTGCCCCGGCTTTTACGACTTCGAGGGCGAAGTCAACGAGGCGATGCGCGCCTGCGGCGCGGCGATCGTCGTCATGGGCGCGAACGGCACGCTCACCGTCGGCGCCGAGAAGGCGATCAACCAGTGCTTAAGGGCGAAAAAGCCCCTCATCATCTTCATCAACGGCATGGATAAGGACAACGCCGACTACTACGGCACCGTCCGCGCGCTGCAGGAAAAGTATAAAAATAAAATAGCGCCCATCCAGATCCCCATGATGGAAGGAAATAAGATGACGGGCAACGTCAACGCCCTCACCGAAAGGGCGTACCGCTTCACCAACACGGGCCCCGAAGAGATCAGCGTGCCCGATGCGTACCGCCGCGACTTCGACGAGATGCGCCTTTCCTTGACGGAAGCCGCCGCCGAGAACGACGACGTGCTGCTCGAAAAGTACTTCGAGGACGGCCAGCTCTCGCGCGAGGACATCATCCACGGCATCCGCAAGGGCATCTACAATATCAACGTCATCCCCGTCATGGCGGGCAGCGCCCTGCAGAATAAGGGCGTCATCAACCTGATGAACGAGATCGTGAAGTACCTGCCCGAGGCCGCCGAGCGCGCCGAAGTGCCCGCCACCGACCTTGAAAAGGACTCCGTCATCGGCATCACCTGCGATGAGGATGCTCCCTTCGCGGCGCAGGTCTTCAAGACCGCCGTCGACCCCTTCGTGGGCAAGCTCAACTATCTGCGCGTGTGCCGCGGGGCCTTAAAGACGGGCATGACCGTCCTCAACCCCAACACGAACACCGAAGAGCGCATCAATACCATCTACCTCGTCTGCGGCAAGAAGCAGGTCCCCGTCAACGAGCTGCGCGCGGGCGACATCGGCGCCGTCAACAAGCTGCAGAACACGGGCACCTGCGACACGCTGTGCGATGTTTCCGCGCCCGTCCGCTTCGACCCCATCCCCTTCCCTCACCCCGTGCTCTACATGGCGGTCTACGCCAAAGTGCGCGGCACGGAAGACAAAGTCTTTTCCGGTCTTGCCCGCCTTGCGGAGGAAGACAAGAGCTTTGTCGTCGTCAAGGACCACGACACGGGCGAAACGCTCGCGGGCGGCCAGGGCGAAGTGCATCTTGACGTCATCAACAAGAAGCTGAAGGCGAAATTCGGCGCGGAGGCAGACTTCCGCACCCCCGCCATCGCGTATAAGGAGACCATCCGAAAGACCGCCAACGCGGAAGGCAAGTACAAGAAGCAGACGGGCGGCCACGGGCAATACGGCCACTGCAAGATCCGCTTCGAACCCTGCGAGAGAGACTTCGAATTCGCGGAAGAGGTCGTGGGCGGCACGGTGCCCAAGCAGTACATCCCCGCCGTCGAGAAGGGCCTTGTGGAGTGCCTGCCCCACGGCGTCCTTGCGGGCTATCCCGTCATCCGGCTCAAAGCCGTCCTCTATGACGGAAGCTATCACGACGTCGACTCGTCGGAAGCGGCGTTCAAGGCGGCTGCCGAGCTCGCCTTCAAGGAAGGGCTCAAGAACGCTTCGCCCGTGCTCCTCGAGCCGCTTTCAAGGCTCAGAATCGCCGTGCCCGAACAGTTCGTGGGCGACGTGATGGGCGATCTCAACAAGCGCCGCGGCCGCATCCTCGGCATGGACACGCAGGACGACATGCAGATCGTCACGGCGGAAGCGCCCAAGGGCGAACTTCTGACGTATGCGACGGCGCTGCGCTCGATGACGCAGGGCAGAGGCCGCTTCTCGGAGACCTTCGCCCGCTATGAGCAGGCGCCCGAGAGCGTGCTTCAGGCCGTTCAGCAGGCAAAAGCGTAAATTTTCGGCAAACGGCGGCGCCGCGACTCGAAAGAGCCGCGGCGCCGTTCTTTGCAAGGCTTTTTTGCGGCACGCAAAAAAGCCTTGAATAAAGTTTTGCGCTCCCCCGCTTTTCCGCAGAGGAGCGCATTCCCCATATTTTCCCTAAAACGTCCTTTCGGGGGACGGGGACTCGGCTCAGCCTTCAGATCCTTCTTCCGGCGGAGCGATGTCGCTGTTTTGTGCACCTTCGGTGTTCTCCCCATCTACGGGAGCAGCCGCCTTCCTTGCAAAGAGGAACTTCCTGTTCTCCCGCGCGGCGAAGACGAGCGCGACGAGCCCGAGCACGAAGAGCGCCACGATGGGCAGCGCGCCCATGTTGACGGAGTCCGTCGCCTGCGTGACGATGCCGACGAGGAGGGTGCCGATGAACGCCGCGCCCTTGCCGAAGATATCGAGGATGCCAAAGAGAAGACCCGATTGTTCGGCGGGGATGATCTGCGCGAAGTAGGAGCGCGAGAGCGCCTGCACGCCCCCTTGGAAGAGCCCGACGATGGAAGCGAGCACCCAGAACTGCCAGCTCTCGGACATGAAGACGGCAAAGATGCCCACGCCCGTATAGGCGACGACGCAGATGAAGATGAGAAGGTCGTTGTGCACCTTGGAGGCGAGCTTCCCGAAGACGATGGCGGCGGGGAAGGCGACGATCTGCGTCAGAAGGAGCGCTAAAAGGAGCGAGGTCGTATCGAAGCCCAGCGCCGTACCGAAGGAAGTCGCCATATCGATGACGGTATAGACGCCGTCGATGTAGAGGAAGAAGGCAACGAGGAAGAGGATGATGCCCTTGCGGTTGGGAAGCCCTTCTTTCTTGCCGAACACCGAAAAAAGGCGCTTGAAGCTGCCGCGCACCGTGTTCTTGGCGCGGCGGATGAAGTGCGTCTGCTCATATTCCTTGGTGAGGGGCAGCGTAAAGCCGAACCACCACAGCGCGTTGATGAGGCAGGCGACGGGCATGGAGACGGTGATCGCAAGGTCGGTGAAGTTGATGAGATAGATGCCGAGAAGGAAGGGGATGCAGCTTCCCACATACCCGAAGGCATAGCCCTTGGCGGAGATGTCGTCGAGGCGTTCGGGCGTCGTCACGTCGGTGAGCATTGCGTCGTAGAAGACGAGGCTGACCGAATAACAGATCTTCGCGACGATGAAGACGGCGAGGAAGGCGACCCAGCCCATCGGGATACCGAGCGCCCCGCAGCCGAAGACGCCCAAAACGGCGCTGAAGAAAAAGAGCGGCTTCTTCCTGCCCACGTCGTCGGCAAACGAACCCAAGATGGGCGAGAGCACCGCGACGCACAGCGTGACCGCGCTCGCCGCATACCCCCAGATGGCGGTGGCGTCCGTCTCCGCAAGTCCCGCCGAGGTGACGAGATAGTTGAAGTAGATGGGCAGCACCGTGCTCACGAGCAGCGTGAACGCCGAATTGCCCACGTCGTACAAGATCCAGGCGATCTCCTTTCTCCTGTTCGGGTTTGCCTGCCGCGCCTTGGCGGCCCGAGCTTCACTCATACCATATTCTCCTGTTTCTATTCTTGCTTTATTCGTAATTGCGGTCAAGAAGCGGGCTCAGTTCCCCCTCTCCGCGCAGATACGTTTCATAGGAAGCGATAAGTTCGCACGCCTTGGGAATTGCCCGTTCAAAGGCGTCCATAAGCGCCTTGTCGCTGTCTTCGCAGCGCTCGTCCTTTCGATAGGGGATCATCATGCCGTGCATCTCGCGGTAGTTGCCCGTGAGGCGCAGCATGGCGCAGACGAGGCGGCGCTTTGTAAGGTGCGGCGCGCGCAGCAGGCGGTTGTAAAAGAGAATGGAAGAGAGCGCCTTCTTTAGTTTGCGTTCGGGCAGCCCGTAGTAGGCGGCGGCGATGTCCGCAAGCCACGAAGAGGGATGGATGTGCGCCGTGAGGTCGGCGGAGAGCGGGTCTTTGCCCTCTTTTTCGAGGAGGAGGCGGTCGAAAGAGGACTCCGTCTCGGTGTGCGTCACCTCGGGTGAGCGTTCAAGTTTTTCGCTCACGAGGGGGTGCGCCGTGCTGTCGAGCGCAAAATGGCACAGGAAGCCAAAAAGGTACGCCGCGTCCTCGGGGCGGCAGCCGCGCGCCAAAAAAACAGTCTTTGCGCGCGCAAAGAAGGGCGCCGCCTGTTCGAAATGCAGGCGGTAGCCGACTGCGCTCGTCTTGTTGGCAAAGAGCGGGCGGTAGTAAAAGAGCAGGTCGGGGCCGTGCACGCCGAGCGCGAAGGCGTCGAAGTGCTCTTTGACGATCGTTTGAAGCGGCGCGGGCAGGGCGTTCAATACTTCCCTCCCGAACGAGATGTGTGCATAAGCCGCGGGCATGGTATCCTCCGTAGTGCCTCTATAGTATAACGTGTTCTGCGCGGAAAATTGCGCATTTTTCGTCACGGAAAGGTAATAATCGTGTAAAATAACGCCCTTCCCGCGCGGCGGATTCGTTCACAAAGGAAATTATATCACGGCGGCCTTCATCCTGCAACTTCTTTTCGGTATTTTGTGCACACGCGGGTTTTTTTTGCGCAAACGCTTGACATTCCCCCCGCCTTGCGCTATCATAATGCAAAACAGAGAAAAGCGTAGAATGTACGGCTTGTTAAAAACAACATTCGTTTTCCCCCGAAGCCGTACCGCTTCGGGGGCTTTGCTTTTCCCGAAGGAGAAAAGATGGAAGAATTGAAGCAAGACAATGCGGCGCAGCTGCCGCCCGAGAGAAAGAAAAAGCTCTCCGAAATGACCTTCAAAGAGTGCAGCGGCGCGGGCGAAAAGCTCAAATGGCTTTTAAACTACGTCTTCATCGACGGCATGAGCGGCATGGCGCTCGGGCTGTTTGCGACGCTCATCGCAGGCACCATCCTCTGGCAGATCGGCAGCCTCATCGACAAGGCGGGCAACAACCCCTTCGGGCTCGCGCTCGAGGCGGTGGGCAAGGTGGCGCAGATCGCGATGGGCGCGGGCATCGGCGTGGGCGTGTGCTTAAAGCTCAAAAAGACGCAGCCGCTCGTCGTCGCCTCGGCAGTCGCCGCGGGCATGATCGGCTCGTACGCGCAGGCGATCATCTCGGGCATCCAAAGCGCAATGGAGAGCGGCAATGCCTTTGCGATCTCGCTTGCATCGGCGGGCGATCCCATGGGCGCGTTCGTGGGCGCGTTTGCCGCCATGACGCTTGCTTCCCTCGTTTCGGGCAGAACGCGCGTCGACATCCTCGTCACCCCCCTCGTGGGGCTTGCGGGCGGCGCGCTCTTCGGCATCGGCGTGGGGTATCCCGTCTCGCTGGCACTCACCCAACTCGGCAACTTCATCGCATGGGCGGCTTCCCTTTCCACGGTGTCCGCCGCCGTCACGGGGCTCATCGTCTCCGTCGTGATGGGCGTGGCGCTCACCCTTCCCATCTCCTCTGCGGCGATCGGCATCTCCATCGGGCTTTCGGGCGTGGCGGCAGGCGCGGCGGTCGTCGGCTGCTGCTGCCAGATGATGGGCTTTGCCGCCATGAGTTTCCGCGAGAACCGCTGGGGCGGCTTTGTGGCACAGGGCTTAGGCACCTCCATGCTGCAGATCCCCAACGTCTTCAAAAAGCCCGTCCTCTTTGTGCCGCCCATCATCTCCTCCGCCATTTTGGGGACCCTTTCCGTGTTCCTTCCCAACGGCGCGGGCATCGGGCTGTTTGCAACGCGCACGGGCAGCGGCATGGGCACGGCGGGGCTCGTGGGCCCCATCGATATGCTCTTCGAGATGATCGGCACGCAGGGCTGCAACGTGGGGCTGACCATTTTGTGGGTCGTCCTCTTCTGCTTCGTCCTCCCCGCCCTTCTGACGCTCGCCGTCTGCGAACTCTTCCGCAAGTTAAATATCGTAAAATACGGCGATCTGACGCTGAAGCTCTAAGTGTTCACACTTTTTTGCGTACCGCAAAAAAGTCGTGAGGAGTGAAGTTTTTTGATTTTAACAGGCGTTATCGCCCACGCCCTTTTTTGTCCTTATTAGACAATAAGCCCTAAGCATAGGGCAAATTGTGTCCCGCAGCGCAAAAGCGTGGTTTTGCTCGCGGAAGTTATTTTTAGAAATCCTTATTACAGCCTCCCCTGTGTAAGGGGTGAGCAAGTGCTTTCTTGGCAACGCCACGGTGTGGCGTTGACCACTTGCGAACTTGGAATGCCCCATAGCTCGGGGCATTTCCTGACCGAGCGCGGATACTACCGCGCGAGAAGGTGCCCCGAAGGGGGCGGAAGGAGTCACCTTATTATAGGCGCCTTCCTGAGGGGTGAGCAAGTGCTTTCTTGCGAAGAGCCCGGTGGGCTCTTTGCCACTTGCGAACTTGGAAATGGCACATGGAGCGTGCCATTTCCTGACCGAGGCGGCGTTTCCCTTGCGCCGCCGAGACGGTGGCTTGCCGAAGGTCTCCTCAATATAGCCTCCCCTGTGTAAGGGGAGGTGGCTTGCCTAAGGCAAGACGGAGGGGTTGTTAATCTCGACACTATGACGGAGGGAGTAAAAGGGCGCGCGGCGGAAGGAGTAACCCCCGCATTCAACCGACGGTTGAGGAAAAATCAACGCATGGTTGGGCGATTTCAACTGTTCGTCGCTGGAATTTCGGCAAAAAACGCGCTAAAATGAAGGCACGAAACGCGGAAACCATCCGCAAATACCCGACCATAAGGAGATCATCTATGAACACATTAGGACAGCGCATCGCATACTTCCGCAAACAAAAGGGGCTCACGCAGGAAGCCTTAGCCGAGCTGTGCTCGGTGAGCGCGCAGGCCGTCAGCAAATGGGAGAACGACCTCACCGCGCCCGACATTTCCCTTCTGCCACGCCTTGCGGAACTTTTCTCCGTCACCGTCGACGAGCTTCTCGGCGTCAAAAAGGAAGCGGCGGTCGCCGTCGATCCAAAGCACGTCGATTTCGGCAAACTCATGCTGCGCATCCGCATCCTCTCGGATGACGGCGACAAAGTCAACCTCAATCTGCCCTTCGCGCTCGTCGAAGTCTTTTTGAAGGACGGCAAGCTCCCCTTCTCGGCAGACGGCTCGGCGGGCGAGGCGATGAAGAGCATCGACTTTGCAAAACTTGCAGAGCTCGTACACGCGGGCGTTCTGGGCAAGCTCGTCGACATTGAGAGTTCGGACGGCGACGTCATCGAGATCTGGGTGGAGTGATGGCAAAGATCGTGATACGGGCGGAGGGCTTCCGCCTTTCCCTGCACTTTCCCGTAGGGGTGTGCCTGCGCCTTGCTCCGGCGATGCTGAAGAAAAAGGACGAGGAGCTGCACCGCTTTCTGAAAGAGCACGGGCGGGAGATGCGCGCCATCCTCAAAGCGTGCCGCAAAAAATGCGGGAAGTTCGCCCTTGTCGACATCGAGACCGCCGACGGAGAAACAGTGAAAGTCATCGTATAAATCGCCGCGACTGAACCGTGCGGCGGCAAAACAAGATGATACAAAACGCAGAACTTAGGACTTAGAACGCAGAACGCGCAGCGGCGCCGACTTTGAGTCGGCGCCGCTGCATTTTTATTCCCGCAGATCTTTTGCTTCAAAAAATCTTTGCGGGAGCCCTCGTCGCAGCGGAGCAAATTTCGCAAGCCGCTGTGTTCCTCGCGGCTTTGCTCCGATGCTCGCTGCTCCTCTTCCCACAAAACTCGCTACGCGATTTTTGCGGGAACCCTTTTCTTTTGAATTTCTTCCGCGAGCAAAACCACGCTTTTGCTTCTAAATCATGGCGCAAGCAGGGTTGCCCTGCGCCAGCGCACTCAATTTGCACATACCTGTGCTTAAACTCGCCGCGAAGATTTCCCGAAGGGAAAGATTTGCGGCGAAACTTTCTCACGACTTTTTTGTGCCTGCACAAAAAAGTGTGAACTTCATTACATCTTCTCATGGATCGTCCGTGCGATGACGTCGTCCTGCTGCTCCTTGGTGAGCTTGATGAAGTTGACCGCGTACCCGCTCACGCGGACGGTGAGCTGCGGATACTTTTCGGGGTGCTTCTGCGCGTCGAGCAGCGTCTCGCGGTTGAACACGTTGACGTTGAGATGATACCCGCCGTCCGCAACATAGGCGTCGAGCATATTGACAAGGTTTTCCGTCTGCTGTTTGCTCATGATAAGTTCCTCCTTTAATCTTCATCTTTGCCGAGCGACTGCGGCGTCACCGAGAAGGTGTTGGAGATGCCGTCGCGGGCGTAATCGTAGGGAAGTTTGGCGACCGATTCGAGGGAAGCGAGCGCGCCGTGGGAATCTCTTCCGTGCATGGGGTTGGCGCCGGGGGCGAGCGGCTCGCCAGCGCGCCTGCCGTCGGGCGTGTTGCCCGTCTTCTTGCCGTACACCACGTTGGAAGTGATGGTGAGGATGGACATCGTCGGCACCGATTCGCGGTAGGTGTAGCAGGACTTGATTTTATTCATGAACGTCTTGACGATCCACACGGCGAGCTCGTCCGCCCTGTCGTCGTTGTTGCCGTACTTGGGGTAATCGCCCTCGATCGTAAAGTCGGTGACGATGCCCTCTTCGTTCCTGACGGGATACACTTTCGCGTACTTGATGGCGGAAAGGCTGTCTGCCGCGCACGAGAGCCCCGCGATGCCCGTTGCGAAGAAGCGGCGCACCTGCACATCGTGCAGCGCCATTTCGAGCGCTTCGTAGCAGTATTTATCGTGCATGTAGTGGATGAGGTTGAGCGTGTTGACATAGAGGCGGGCGAGCCACTCCATCATCTGCTCGTACTTGCGCATGACCTCGGAAAAAGCGAGAGGACCGTCGCCGAGGATGGGCGCGTATTCGGGCGAGACCTGCATGGGCTTTCCCGTCTTTTTATCCTTCATGAGCTCGTCCTTGCCGCCGTTGATGGCATAAAGCAGACACTTGGCGAGGTTGGCGCGCGCCCCGAAGAACTGCATATCCTTGCCCACACGCATGCTCGAAACGCAGCAGGCGATGCAGTAATCGTCCCCCATCTCGGGCCGCATCAGATCGTCGCTCTCGTATTGGATGGCGCTCGTCTCGATGGAAACTTCCGCGCAGAAGCGCTTGAAGCCTTCGGGGAGCCGCCTTGACCACAGCACCGTGAGGTTGGGTTCGGGCGCGGGGCCGAGGTTTTTGAGCGTGTGCAGGATGCGGAAGCTGTTTTTGGTGACGAGCGTCCTGCCGTCCACGCCCATGCCGCCGATGGACTCGGTGACCCAGGTGGGGTCGCCGCTGAAGAGTTCGTTATACTCCTTGATGCGCATGAACTTGACGACGCGCAGCTTCATGACGAAGTGATCGATGAGCTCCTGCGCTTCCTCTTCGGTGAGCTTCCCTTCGCGGAGGTCGCGCTCGATATAGATGTCGAGGAAGGTGGAATTGCGGCCGATGCTCATCGCCGCGCCGTTCTGATCTTTGACGGCGGCGAGATAGCCGAAGTACAGCCACTGGATGGCCTCCTGCGCGTTCTCGGCGGGGCGGGAGATGTCGAACCCGTACTCCGCCGCCATCGCTTTGAGCGCTTTCAATGCCTTGACCTGCTCGGCGACTTCCTCGCGGTCGCGGATGCGGTCGGGCGTCATGTCGCCGTCGATGCGGGATTTATCCTCTTCGCGCTTTTGGATGAGATAATCGACGCCGTAGAGCGCCACGCGGCGGTAATCCCCCACGATACGGCCGCGGCCGTAGGTATCGGGAAGACCCGTTAAAATATGCGCGGAGCGCGCACGGCGCATTTCGGGGGTGTAGGCGTCATACACGCCGTCGTTGTGCGTCTTCCTGTAATGCGTAAAGATATATTTGACCTCGGGGTCGATGTGATAGCCGTACATTTCGAGCGCCTCTTCCGCCATGCGGATGCCGCCGAAGGGCTGCAGCGAGCGCTTGAAGGGCATATCCGTCTGGAGCCCCACGATCTTTTCGAGCGACTTGTCGAAATACCCCGCCTTGTGGCTTGCAACGGTGGAGACGATGGAAGTATCGGCGTCGTACACGCCGCCCCGTTCGCGCTCCTTCCTGGAATACTCCATGACGATCTCCCAAAGCTTTTTGGTCGCTTCGGTGGCGGGAGCGAGAAAGGCGCCGTCGCCCTCGTAAGGAGTGTAGTTGCGCTGGATGAAATCGCGCACGTCCACTTCGTCTTGGCTCCACTTGCCGGGCTCGAAGGAATGCCATGCCCCTTCGAAGTGATATTGTGCAAAGTCTTTTGCCGTCATATGGCTTTGACCTCCTCTCATTCGTTATAGTTGCAGATATATCGGTTTCGGGCGAAAGAATTTTTCAAAGACGGGCGTCCGAAATCTTAGCGTCCAGCCAAAGGGACAGTATCTCCTCCGGCTGATAGCCCGAACAGCGCGCCGTCACTTCGCCGTCTTTCAAGACGAGCACCGTCGGAACGCGGTCTACTTCGTACTTTCTCACCTCTTCGGCGTTTTCTTCCGTCACTTCGAGGTGCCGAAGGGGGATGCCCCGCTCCGCCGCCAGCTGATTCAAAAGCGGCAGGAGAGAAAAGCAGTTCGCGCAGCCCTCGCCGCTCACTTCCAACAGTTCAATGTTCGCCATCTTTCCCTCCGATGCCCCTCGATAAGATCGCGCGGGCGTTTTGGATGCGCTCTTTTTCGGGCGGGCGCACCCCCTCTAAGGGGTATTTGATGCCCAGTGCGCGGTATTTTGCAATACCCAGCGTGTGATAGGGCAGCACTTCCACCTTTTCCACCGTCTTCAAACTGTCTATAAATTCTTTGAGCCGAAGCAGCGCGCCGTCGTCGTCCGTGATGCCGGGCACGAGGACGTGCCTGATCCACATGGGCTTGCCCCGTTCGGAAAGATAGTTTGCAAACGCCCTTGCGTGAGCCCCCGAACGCCCCGTGAGCGCCCTGTGCGCCTCCTCGTCGATATGCTTGATGTCGAGGAGCACAAGGTCGGTGACCTTCAGAAGCTCGTCGAAAGCGCTTCTGTCCGCATCCGCCTCTGCGGGGAAGGGTGCGGCGGAGGTATCGAGGCAGGTATGCACGCCCTTTGCTTTGAGGCGCGAAAAGAGTTCCGTGAGGAAGGGGAGCTGCAGCATGGGCTCGCCGCCCGTCGCCGTCACGCCGCCCTTTTGCCCGAAATAGCTCTTGTATTTGAGGGCTTCTTTGACGGCGTCTTCTGCGGGAACTTCCCTGCCGCCCCCCGCTTCCCAGGTATCGGGGTTGTGGCAGTACTTGCAGCGCATCGGACAGCCCTGGAAAAAGATGACAAAGCGGATGCCCGGGCCGTCGACCGTGCCGAATGATTCATAGGAATGGATGCGCCCCGTCATGCCGCCCTCCTTTTTTTGCTCTGCCGCCCGCTCGTTCGCCCTTCCGCAGTTTGTGCAATTTGTGCACAAACCCCTCAAAAAACAGGAAAGGACAGCACCCTACTCAAAGAGGTACTGCCCAGACGAAACGGCTTCTCCGCCCCTACGGTTTCACGCGGTGCTCCGCCAATTCGTCAGTCGCCGTAAGGTGCTACCACTATACCACACTATGTGCCCCCTGTCAAGCAAAAAACACAAGATTTTCCGATGAAAAGATTTTTCACCACAAAATCTTGTGCCAATCGAGGGAAACTTCCACTACATATCCACGTTATTCCAGGCGGATGCGGCGAAGCAAAGCGGCGTTGCCGACGGCTCTGCCGCCCCCTAAGACGACCGCCATCTGCGGGTCGCCCGAAAGGTGCGCCTCCATCTGCAGTTTCCGCGACATATACTCCGCGAGCCCCGCGATGTTGCATACGCCGCCCGAGAGATACAGCCCGTTTTTGAGCATCGCCGCCGACACTTCCGCGGGGAGCTTCTTTAAGACGAGATCGGCGTACTCCGCGATCTTATCGACATACACCTTGATGGGGAAGACGATATCCGCCGAGGAGACGGACACCGAGCGCGGGCGGCCCGACTTGAGGTCGCGCCCGTTGATGATGGTGCTCTGGTTGTCGTCCTCGATGAGGCTGCCCACCGTGTTCTTGAGCTTTTCGCTCGTCAAAGAGCCGATCTTGAGCGAGAACGTCTCGGCAATGTGGTCGATGATATGTACATCCATGTTGCTGCCGCCCACGTTCATGGAAAGGCCCGCGATGATGCCGTCGAGCGAGAACGCCGCGATGGACGTGACGCCCGCGCCGATGTCGATGGCGAAGACGGGATTGCTCTCGGAAAGGGGCACATCCTGGCCCAGAACGCTCAGGAAGGGCGTTTCGGCGAAGTTGACTCTGCCGATGCCCGCAGCTTTTGCGACGCGGTACACCTTCTCGCGCGATTCCACCTTATAGCCGCAGGGGACGCAGAAAAGCGCTTCGACGGACGTTCCCCGCTTTACCACTTTGCGGAGGAAAAATTCGAGGAGCGCCCCCGCGAGCCGTTCGGAGACGATCTCCCCCTCATACACGGGGAAGCACACGTCCGTCTGCTCGGCGGTCTTGCCGAGGAGGCGCTTGGCTTCATTGCCGAAGGCGCGGATCTCGCCCGTATCCTTCTGCACGGTGACGCAGGTCGCTTCGGCGAGCACGATGCCGCTGCCGAGTTTGTAGATCTTCGTCACCGAAGTGCCGAAGTCGATCGCAAGTTTTAACATAAGTGCAACTCCTTTCGATATTCACACACACGCTCGAGGGGAAGCCCCACGACATTGGAATAACTGCCCTGAAACGCGGCGGCAAAGCCGCTGTCCTGTATGCCGTAGGCGCCCGCCTTGTCGAGCGGGGAGCCCGTTTTGACATACGATAAGATCTCCTCGTCCGAAAGGAAACGGAAGGTGACGCAAGTCTCTTCGACGCCGCTCCTCTCCCCCTCGGGCGTGACAAGGCACACCCCGGTATAGACGGAGTGCGTCTTTCCGCTCAACAGGCGGAGCATCTCAAAGGCGTCCGCCTCATCCTTTGGTTTTCCTAAGATCGCGCCGTCCAGACAGACGACGGTATCCGCACCCAGAACCGCCGCGTCGGGAAAGCGGGAAAATACCTCCCGCGCCTTCCCCTCGGCAAAGCGCAGACAGCGCGCTTTCCCGCTCTCCCCCTCCTTCGCGATCTCTTCAAACCGGGAGGGTACGACTTCGAAGGCGGGAACGAGCTTCAAAAGGAGCTCTTTCCTCCGCGGGGAATTGCTCGCAAGCAAAAATCTCACAGGATCTCCAGATTTTTCTTGAACGTGCGCTTGAAGTCGGTGTTCGCTTTGAGCGCCTGGCTGATCTCGAGCGTCGCGTCGCCCGTGACCTCCGTCTTCATGATGACGGAATCGCCCAACACGTCGCAGTTGATGCCCGTGACGATGCCCTGGCCGCTCCTGTCGAGGCTCTCGGCGATGCGCAGGAGCACCCCGAGCTTCCTCACGACTTCCACGTCCTCTTCGTTGACGATATCCTTATAGCGCGCCCAGTCGGAAGAGGCGAGATCCTCTTTGGTATGGCAGCCCGCGACAAAGGCGGCGAGGACGATCTCGCGGTGGGTGGCGCCGCAGATGGGCGAATTGAGGATGATATAGCGGCTGTGCTGCTGATTGTTGTAAAAACGCACGCGCTTGCCGCAGTCGTGCAGGCTCGCCGCGATCTTCAAGACCTTCAGATAGACGCGCGGGAACTTATGCAGCACCCTCAGCTGCTTGAAGAGCTGGATGGAGAGCTTGACGACGTGTTCGACGTGCGCTTCGTCGCAGCCGTAATACTTCAGAAGGGTGCTCAGAGAATAGCCGAGGACATCGGAAAGCGGCCGCTCCTCCGTCATGGGGACGGCCTGATTGAACATGATGCCTTCGCGGAGGCCGCAGCCGCTGATGTGGAAGTGTTCGAAGTGAAGGTAATCGAGGAAGGCCTTGACGATGGCGAGCGCCGCGGGCATGATGTCTGCCCGGTTGGGCGAAAGACCGCGGATGCGCTTGCGCTTTTCGACGTCCAGAACGCGGATGGTCTCGTACACGGAACGGAAATCGTCCGTCGCAAAGGAGTAGTTGTGTACGATGTTGAGCGGATACTTCCTCACGAGGCGGTTGATCTTATAGAGGTTGCGGAAGGTACCGCCCACGCCGATCATCTGCGCGTCGGGTTCCACTTCCGAGAGCCAGTCGATCTTCTTGAACTGCTCGGTGAAAAATTCCTCGATCTTTGCGGTCTGTTCCTCGGGGGAGACGCCGTCGTCCGCGAAGAGGTCGGTGAGCGTCACGGCGCCGAATCCGAGCGTCGCATAGTGCAAAATGGTGCGGCGGTTGTAGTAGACGATCTTGGTGCTGCCGCCGCCGATCTCGAGGATGATGCCCTTTGGCACGTCCATCGAGTTGATGACGCCGCGATAGACGAGCGTCGCCTCCTCCTCTTCGGAGAGCACGCGCACCCGCATGCCGCAGGTCGCCTGGATCTCGTCGAGGAAGGAGCGCTGATTTTTGGCATGGCGGACTGCCGCCGTCGCCACGGGGATGATGCGGTCTACATGAGACGCCTCCGAGAGGCGCTTGAACATTTTAAGCGTTTTGATGGTCTCCGCCACGCGTTGGGGCTTCAGGAAGCCGTCGCGATCCATATCCTGACCGAGGCGGACGCTCTCCTTGATCTCGTCCTCCACCATGAAGTAGCCCTCTTGGAAGAGGTCGACGATGACGAGCCGCGCGGAGTTGGAGCCCAGATCGATGATACCCAATTTTTCCATTTGGTTCCGTCCTTTCCATGTAAAATCGTAAGAGCGCCGTGCAGGGCATTCCCGCACGGACTACGACGGAATATAAAATTCGACCCATTCTTATTCCAAATCTTACTGTGCCCATTTTAACACACGCGGCGCGATTTGTCCATACCCTTTTGGAAAATATTTTTCCTTTTCACCAAGTTTTTTGGCGTTTTTCACCTCTTCCGCGCCCCTTCCCGCCTTCCGAAAGCAGTTTTGCCGCCGAAAGCGCGATCAAAAAGGCTCCGAAGGCGCGGCGGAGGAGCATCCCCGGAAGCCTCGCCGCAAGCAGCGCCCCCGATACGGAGAGCACGAGCGCGGGCAGGATGAGGCAGAGCAGCCCCTCCTTTTGGAGCAGCCCGCTCTTTGCGTGCATCGTGAGCGCCAGCGCCGCCATGGGGAAGAAAGAGATGAGGTTGGCGCCCTGCGCCGCCGTCTGCGGAACGCCCAAAAGCAGCGTCAGAAGGGGGATGAGCGCCGTCCCGCCGCCCATCCCCATGCCGCCCAGGATCCCGCCCGCGAGCCCGCAGAGGAAAAACAGATAGAAGCTCACGGCAGCAAGAGCTTTATGCCGGCAGCCAGCATGACGAGTTCGAAGAGAAGGGAGACGGCCTTCAGGGGCAGCACGTTCAGAAGACGGGCGCCCAGCGCCCCGCCGAGCAGCACCCCCAACAGGACGGGCACCCAAAGCCCCGCCGGCACCAGTCCTTCCAGGAGATAGACGGCGCCGCTCAGAAGGGACGCGGGCGCGATGACGGCGATCGCCGTCGCATGGGCGTTCTTTTCTTTGAGCCCCGCCCTCTCCAGGACGGGCACGGCGAGCATCCCCCCTCCGCCGCCCAAAAGCCCGTTGACTGCTCCCACTGCGGCTCCCCCCGCAAGATATGCTTTTTTGCTTATTTTCTGCATTTTTCCTCCTCCCGCGGGCGTTCGCGCCCGTTTTTTCTCAGTTTGCCCGCCTTCAAAAAAAATTACCCTTTTTTTCGCGGTTTTCATGCAGAAATGCTTGCCTCTCGGCGCGTTTTCTTGTAAAATAGTGCTATTGCAAGAATTGGCTCACGCGGGGCGCAGTCTGCCCTTCGGAAAGCCGAGATCAAATAAAAAGGGTGTTTTATGGCTAAAAACAATCGCAAGGAAACCTGGAGGAAATACGTCCTGTCCGTGCTCTCGCTCACGGTCGCGACGTCGCTCTCCTTGGGCATCCTCACTGCCTGCACGGACGATACGCAGGATACGGATGACGACGATACCACCGTCTCCGCGACGGATACCCAGCTCATCCGCAACGGCAATTTCGAATTTTATTCCGACAAGGACGTGGAGGACGTCATCGAAAAGTACGGCGTCGTCAACTCGCCCAACAATTGGACGTTCGGCGCAGGTTCGCCCACGTCGGACACCGCCTCGGGCATCGTCGATACGGCGGACTGGTCGTACTTCACGAAGACGGGCGGCTACAACTTCTCGACCTATACGAAGGACGACGAGGAAGTGACCACCTTCGCTTCCATCGAGGAAGCGGCGGAGCATTGGGAGGACGACAACGTCTCTGCCTACGACCGCCTCAAGTTCCTCGAGATCTATGAGGACGAGATCGACGACCTCGACAGCGGCTCCGAAGCGGCGGAACTCTTCGACGAGTACAGCTACTCCGTCGACTTCGAGGATGTGGAATACCTCGCAGAGGATCTCGGCGAAAGCCTTACGCTCCATGACGACGCCGCCCAGCGCGAAAACGGCGACACGAGCGTCCTCATGATCCACAACAGGAGGACGAGCGAGAACGTCCTCGGTACCGCGCAGCGCTATACTTCCGGCACGACCATCACGCTTAAAGCGGGCACGGCGGCAAAGGTCTCCGTCTGGGTGCGTACGGACGCCCTCACCCATTATTATGCGGATGAGGAGAACGAGACGGAAGTCACCCGCCGCGGCGGCGCATACATCGGCATCACCAACACGGTGGGCGGCACGACGCTCGACCAGATGCAGATCAAGAACATCAATACGAAGGGCGAATGGAAGGAGTACACCGTGTATGTGCGTGCGAGCACCTTCGCCTCCACCACCTTCACCGTGGTGCTCGGCCTCGGCCAGGGCAGCTCTTCCGACCGCTATGAGCACGTCAACGGCTATGCCTTCTTCGACGACGTCGCGTGCGAGATCATCTCCTCGGCGGACTATGAAGCGGCCGTGACGGACGACGTGAACAAGTGTACGGTCAACTCCCTTGCGGACGAGAAGATCTTCGATACCGACACCGTGACGGGCGACACCTTCGCGCTCGACCTCTATGCGGGCTTCGAAGCCGACGCGGCGCTGCTCAAAGGCATGACCTTCGATCTGACGAGCGAAGTTTCGGGCAGCAAGACGTACACCTCCGAGAGCATCCACCCCTCCCTCGGCAAGGACGAGGAGAACGTGACCGCCCTCATGACGATGGCGGAGATCGCGGCAAGCTCCAACCGCTACCTTCAGAACGTCTACAAGAACGACCTCGAAGACAAGTACCCCTTCGATGAAAACGGCGAGATCCTGATGCTCCTCTCCGCGAACGGCGCGGCTTACACCGCGAAGTCGGACGACATCACCCTTCCCGCGGGCGAGAAGATGCTCGTCTCCTTCTTCGTCAAGACGAGCGAGATCGCAGACGGGCTGACGGGCGCGAACGCCATCCTCGTGGACGGCGAGAACCGCACTTCGCTCACCGCATTCGACTCCACCGCCGTCGACACCGTTGACATCGACGACGATAACAAGGACATCTATTCGGGCTGGGTACAGTGCTTCTTCTTCCTCGAAAACGAGACGGAGGAGGACAAGACCTGCCACATCGAATTCACCTACGGCCCCACGAGCATCGTCTCTTCCGACCGCTACGACTATGCGGACGGCTATGCGGCCTTCACCAACTTCGAGACCAAGTCTCTGACGCGCACGGAATACAGCTATGCCTCGACGGGCGAACGCGCGGTGAAAGTTTCCCTGACGGGAAAGGCCGCGAATTCGAGCGCCTTTGACGACGTCTCCGTCACGGCACGCAAGGACATCGAAGAGCGCCCCGCTCTTCCCGCTTCCTTCAAGGGCACCCTCGGCGGCAGCCTGGCGGTCGATCCCGACGGCGTCTCCAACGTCAAGCCCGAGCAGGTCTATGCAGGCCTTCTCGATGCGGAATATGCGGATAACTACTACGCTTCCGAAGAGGCATGGAGGAGCATCCTCGATACCTCTGCCGCAACAAACGGCGACGAGTGGTGGACGGGCCTCTTCGGCAACGCCAACCGCCCGCTCGTGATCGCAAACGGCGAAGAAGCTTCCTACGGCTTCATCACGGACGATCTCACCGTCTCGGCAAATTCCGCACAGCGCATCTCCATGCGCGTGCGCCTCTCCGCAAATGCCAAGGCGTACATCCTCCTCACCGATACGTCCGATTCCAAGACGTCCGGCGGCGCGATGAAGGTGAATACCCCCGCCGTCACCTATTGGTATGACGACAACGGCAATATCTGCCGCATCGATCCTTCCTCCGACGAATTCGACCGTCACGGCGACGTCCTCTTCACGCTGGGCGACAACGGGCTCTACACCCGTACGGACGGCTCCGACGATACGCTGTATGCCAACCTCTACAACTACGATACCGACGACGAGGGCAACTACGTCACCCGCGACGGCACCATCGCTTTCTATGTGAACGACGGCAAGACCTATGCCTACTACGACCTCGAGACGGATACCTACTCCACCGAAGTCGCCTGCCTGCCCACTGAAGTGGACGGCGAGACCATCACCCGCTACGACTTCCGCAACACGGCGCTTCCCTCCGCGGTCATCGAAGTGGACGGCGCCGAGGCGGACGGCAAATGGGTGACGGTAAGCTTCTATGTCAATGCAGGCAGCGAAGCGAAGAACTACCGCCTCGAAGTGTGGAGCGGCTCGCGCGACGGCTCCGCGCCCAACCCCGCAGGCAGCTACGTCATCTTCGACAACTACGCCAACGAGACGTCGAGCGACTTTGCGACCCTCCGCGACGAGGCGCTTGCCGCAGTGAAGGATGCAAACGAGATCGGCGAGGACGACAACATCACCGATCCCTCGATCGCCCTCTACTACACCTTCACCTTCTACGACGCGACGAGCTACCTCCGCTATGACGCTTCGCAGGACGAGGATGAGCTCGGGAATCCCTACGGCTCGTACACGCAGTCCTCTTACGAAGAACAGCTCGTCTCCCTCTTCTGGGATGACGGCAAGGGTGAGGCGACCGGCTCGCCTGCGTACACCTTCTTCCTCGACTATTCCGCTTCCGACGTCGAAGTGGAGGAGGACGACCTCGGCACCGCCGACGACGAAGAAGAAGAGGATACCACGGAGACCACTTCGGATATGAACGTCTGGCTGCTCATCTCCTCCGGTGTCCTTGCCATCGTGCTCGTAGCAGTCATCGTGCTCGTCATCGTGAGGCGGCAGCTCGAGAAGCGCAGCCGCAAGCAGCGCATCAAAAAAGAGAGCACGCCCGTCGTGCGTCCACTTCCCCCTCAGGTGAAGAAGTCCGCGGCCAAGAAGGAAGAAAAGCCTTCCGTCCCCGAGGATGAAAACGATCCTTACAACAACTAAGGGCTGAAACACGAAGAGGCTCCCGCTCGGGAGCCTCTTGTTTTATAGTACAAGCCTCTTTTCTTATTCGGGGGAGCCCTGATATTTTATATTATGGTATCAAAATCAAAGAAGCGCGGCGGGCGCCCTTTATCGGGGCGCCCGCCGCGCAATGTCTTGTTCAGGAAAGCTTTGCGGCGCGGAGGGCTTTGGGCAGATGATTTTTGAGCTGCCCTCCCGCGAGCTTGCCGAGCCCCAACGGATAGCCCTTGTACCCGACCATGCACCATCCCTCCTGCTGCATCCCCGCCCCGCCGCCGGAGCCGCCGAGCGCGCCGAGCCGTTCGCCCGCGAGCGCTTCGCCGTGCAGATAGCGTTCGGCGTCCTCCCGCTCCAAAGAGAGGAAGCGTCTGACTTCTTCCCGCTTCGCGCTCATCACAAGGGCGTGGGCGGGCGTGAAGCGCTTGCCGTTGTACTCGCCGAGCTCCACCCCCGCACGCAGCACGCGCCCCGGGAGAGCGGGCAGCCCTTCGGGGAGGAGGAACAGCCTCCCGTCGGGGAGCGCCGTCACCGTCCCTTCGGGGGGCGAAACGAAAAAGTCTGCCGAAAACTCTCTCCACGCCTTCTCTGCGGCGCGGTCGCGCCGCACGGGAAAGAGACGCGCCTTATCAGGCTCGTCCTCGCCGCGCTTTTCAAAGAGGGCGGCAAAGTGCCCTTCCCCCTTCACCTCGTGCGGCATGAGGCGGTGCTGCTCCAACAGCGCAAATTCGGGATGGCGGACAAGGAAGTCCTCGGCCTGCCCTTCATCCTCCCCGCGCGCGAAGGTGCAGGTCGAATACACGAGCCGCCCGCCCGACCGCACGAGGCGCGCCGCCGCGTCCAAAATATCCCGCTGGCGGGCAATGCAGCGGGCAACATTTTCCTCGCTCCACTCCCCGACGGCTTCCCGGTCTTTGCGGAACATCCCCTCGCCCGAGCAGGGCGCATCGACCAACACCTTATCGAAAAACGCGGGCAAAGCTTCGGCGAGTTCTTCCGCAGAAGCGCTGACGACGGCGCAGTTTTTGACGCCCATGCGCTCGACGTTCTGCGAGAGTGTTTTCGCGCGGCTGAACACATATTCGTTGGCGATGAGCACGCCCTCTCCCGCCATCGCGGCGGCGAGCTGCGTCGTCTTGCCCCCGGGCGCGGCGCAAAGGTCGAGCACGCGCTCTTTGGGCTGCACCTGAAGAAGAGGCGCGGCGCACATCGCAGAGGGCTCCTGACAGTAGTATAGCCCCGCAAAGTGTTCGGGATACGCCCCGGGGCGCTCTTCCCCGATATAAAAGCCGCCCTCCGCCCACGGCACGCTTTCCCCGAGCGGGAAGGGCGCAAGGCGGGCAAATTCTTCCGCCGAGCATTTCAGAAGATTGGCGCGCACGCCCTTGCAGGGCGGCTCCTCATAGCAGCGCACAAAGGCGGGGAACTTCTCTTGAAGTTCCCCTTCCATGCGCTTTAGAAAAGGCTTAGGCAGGTCCATGACGTCCTCCCGCGGCTTTCGCCGCAAACAAAAGGGCAGCCGCTTGGCTGCCCGCAGTTACATATCGAGCGCTCCCGTGAGGCTTTCGAGCGGGATATACGCCGCCCCCGCCGTGAGCGCATTCTGAAAGCGCAGCCCCCCTTCGCCGCGGGCAATGTAGACGTTGCACTCGGTGGGGTGCGAGGTGTACTTACCGCCCGAATCGTAGATGGCGGCAACGAGACGGCGGGAGATGTCTACGTCGTCCTCGATGTCCTTCGCGAAGCAGAACACTTTGCCTTCGAGCGACCCGCCTCCGGGGCGGCGCTGATGCATCTTCTTGTTGACGAAGCGGTAAAATTCTTCGTGCGCCTTCGCGTGGCGCTCGCGCGCTTCGTCCCGCTCGCGGATGTACGCCTTGAGCCCCATCGAGGTGAGCGGCCTGATCTGATGTCCCGAGAGCCTGCCCGCGCGGATGCCGTAACGGCGCACGAGCCCCATGACGCCGGTCTTTTCCTCGGCGCAGAGCACGCGGCACACGCGCATGGTGGCGTAGGCATCGTCGGCGGCGCGGTGCGGCACGAAGTCGACGCCCAGCTCCTCTGCCATCGCCCCGAGCCCCACCTGGCGGTTGTACTCCGAACGCGTGTTCATATAGAAAAACTGCGTATCGTAAAAATCAAATTCAAAGGAGGGAAGATGATAACGGCGCGTCTCTAAATTGAGATAGTTGACGTCGTTCATGGTCGCATGGCCCAGAACGATCGCCTCCTTGTCTTCAAGCAGCGCCTTGATGCGCGCGTATTCGGCGGGGAATGCGGGATGCTTTTTGAAATCTTCGTACTTATAGGGGAGCACGAGACCCTCACTCCCCTTGCGGTCGGTGAGGTGGAATTTGCCCCTCGGGTCGATGAGGACGTCCTCTTTTTGAAGAACGTTGAAGTTTTCATCCGTCACCACATACCCGAAGGCGCAGATCTTCGCCGTGTTCTTGAAGACGCAGGCGCATTCGATGTCGAAAAAAACGTATTTCATCCAAACAGCTTACTTCTTGGGCGCGATCTCTTTCGTCCCGCCCATGTAGGGCCAAAGGACTTCGGGGATCTCGACGCTGCCGTCCGCGCGCAGGTGGTTCTCGACAAAGGCGATGAGCATGCGCGGGGGTGCAACGACGGTGTTGTTGAGGGTGTGTGCAAAAGCGGTGCCCTTGCCGCTCTTGTAGCGGATATTGAGGCGGCGCGCCTGCGCGTCGGTGAGGTTGGAGCAGGAGCCCACTTCGAAGTACTTCTTCTGGCGGGGGCTCCACGCCTCGACGTCCACGCTGCGGTATTTGAGGTCGGCAAGATCGCCCGAGCAGCATTCGAGCGTACGCACGGGAATGCCCATCGAAACGAAGAGCTCCACGGTGTAGTGCCACATTTTATCGTACCATTCGGCGCTCTCTTCGGGCTTGCAGATGACGATCATCTCCTGCTTTTCGAACTGGTGGATGCGGTAGATACCGCGCTCTTCGATGCCGTGCGCGCCCTTTTCCTTGCGGAAGCAGGGGGAATAGCTCGTGAGCGTCAAAGGGAGCTTGCTTTCGTCGATGGTCTGCCCCATGAAGCGGCCGATCATGGAATGTTCGCTCGTGCCGATGAGATAGAGGTCCTCGCCCTCGATCTTATACATCATGCCGTCCATCTCTTCGAAGCTCATGACGCCCGAAACGACGTCGGAACGGATCATGAAGGGCGGGATGCAGTAGGTGAAACCCTTGCCGATCATGAAATCGCGCGCATAGGCGAGCACTGCGGAATGCAGGCGCGCCACGTCGCCCGTGAGGTAATAAAAGCCCTGGCCGCTCGTCCTTCTCGCGCTGTCGATGTCGATGCCCTCGAGCTTTTCCAAAATATCGAGGTGATACGGGACTTCGAAATCGGGCACTTTGGGCTCCAGAAAGCGCTGCCCTTCGACGTTCTCCGAGTCGTCCTTGCCGATGGGCGTTTCGGGGGAGATGATGTTGGGGATCGCCATCATCACCTTCTTGAGCTGTTCGGAAACTTCCCCTTCCTCCTTCTCGATCTCGGCAAGGCGTTCGGCGTCGGCATTGACCTGCGCCTTGACCTTCTCCGCCTCCTCCGTCTTCTTTTCGCGCATGAGCAGGCCGATCTGCTTGGAGAGGGCGTTGCGGCTGGCGCGAAGGCTGTCGCCTTCCTGCGTGAGAGCGCGGCGGCGCGCGTCGAGCGAGAGCGCCTCGTCGACGAGGGGGAGCTTCTTTTCCTGGAATTTCTTTCTGATGTTTTCGCGCACCAGATCGGGCTGGGTGCGGATGAGATTGATGTCGATCATAACTGCCTCTGTCTATCGTGATTCGGCTTTATTATACACCATATTTGTATAAAAATCAAACGTTTGCCCGCTGTTTGCAGGGGCGGATGAGGGCAGGCGGAAATTTTCTTTGACTTTTTCCTCCCGTTCCTGTATAATGTACCCATAGGCAGAACGAAAAGCGCTGCCCCACGGGAGGCCCCCATGGCAAACGACGAAAGACCAAGCGGAAAAAACCGCACCTTCTTTACCCACCTTCTGGAACGGGGCGGCATCCGCCTCTCTGCGCCCAACAAGCAGCGGCAGAAGCTCATGCGCAAGTTCAGAAAGCTCAAAAAGCTCCCCTCCGATGCGGATGCGGAGCGATTTTCGCCCGCGCCCGAGGAGGGCCTTTCGGAAGAGCAGGTGGAAAGCCGCTTCAACGAATTTTTATTCAACGACGTCAACAAGCGGTACTCGAAGTCGTACGCGAGCATCTTCATCGGCAATATCTGCACCTTCTTCAACCTTCTGTGCGTGCTCGTCGCGGCGGCGCTCATCTTCGCCGACGCCGAAATCACGCAGTTCCTCTTCGTCGTCATCTTCTCCGCCAACCTTCTCATCGGCATCGTGCAGGAGATCCTTGCAAAGAAGCAGATCGATAAGCTCGCCGTCCTCCTTTCTTCCACCGTCAAAGTGGTGCGGGGAGGCAAGGAGAGCGAGATCCCCGTCAAAGAGGTCGTCCTCGACGACGTTCTGTTCCTCGAAGCGGGCCAGCAGGTGCCTGCCGACTGCATTCTCCTCGACGGCAATGCAGAGGTCAACGAATCGCTCCTGACGGGCGAGAGCGACTCCGTCAAGAAGCGCGAGGGCGAGATGCTGTACGCGGGCTCCTTCGTCGTGAGCGGCGCCTGCCGCGTACGCGCCGACAAAGTGGGCGCCGCGACTTACCTCAACAAGCTCACCTCCAAAGCAAAGAAATATAAGCGCCCCTCTTCGGAGATCATGAACTCCATCCGCCTCTTCATCCGCGCCATCGCCCTTCTCATCGTCATCGTGGCGGCGCTGATGAGCTGGACCAACTGGAAGAACATCAGCGCGGAGGGAGTCGATCTCATTAAGGAGACCATCCAATATACGAGCGCCATCGTCGTGGGCATGATCCCCTCGGGGCTCCTCCTTCTGACGTCGCTTGCGATGGCGGTGGGCGTGCAGCGCCTCGGCAAGAAACAGACGCTCGTCCAAGACCTATACTCTCTCGAAATGCTCGCCCGCGTCAATGTTCTGTGCCTCGACAAGACGGGCACCATCACGGACGGCAGAATGACGGTGAGCGACTGCATGATCTTGGAGACGGAATCGGAATACACCGTCGACGAGGTGATGGGCAGTATGCTCTCCGCCCTCGACGACAACAACCAGACCTCCATCGCCCTTTTGGACCGCTTCGGCGCGACGCCCGTCTTGCAGCCGACGGCGACGCTCCCCTTCTCTTCCAAACGCAAGCTCTCCGCCGTCACATTCGGTCGGGACGGCACCTATATCATGGGTGCGCCCGAATTTGTGCTGCGGCCCATGCCCGCCCGCATCGAGCGCATCGTCAAACAATACGCCCAGACGGGGCTGCGCGTCCTCGCCCTCGCCCACGCAGAGGGCAGCCTCGAGGGAGAGGCCGTGCCCGCAGGGGCGCACGCCATCGCCCTCATCACCCTTGCAGACAACCTGCGCCCCGAGGCGACGGAGACTGTCAAATGGTTCCGCGACAACGATGTGGAGATCCGCATCATCTCGGGCGACAACCCCGTGACCGTCGCGGAAGTTGCCCGCCGCGCGGGCGTCCCGGGAGCGGGGAAATATATCTCCCTCGACGGGCTCACCGACATCGAAGTGGAGAACATCGCCCACGAGTACACGGTGTTCGGCCGCGTCACGCCCGAGCAGAAGGCCGTCCTCGTCCGCACCTTAAAGCGCGAAGGGAATACCGTCGCCATGACGGGCGACGGCGTCAACGATATCCTCGCCCTCAAGGAGGCGGACTGCGCCATTACCGTCGCATCGGGCAGCGAGGCGGCGCGGAACGTCTCGCACATCGTCCTCATGAACAACAACTTCATGAACCTCCCCTCCGTCGTCAACGAGGGCAGGCGCGTCATCAACAACATCAAGAACAGTGCCTCACTCTACATCATGAAGACGCTCTTCACGGCATTCCTCGCCATCCTATGCTTCTTCATGCAGGTGCCCTATTTCTTCACGACCAACAATCTCATCCTCTTCGAGATGTTCGTTGCGGCGATCCCTTCCTTCGTCATCGCCCTGCAGCCCAACAACAACCGCGTCAAGGGCAACTTTATGATGTACGTCCTGTCGCGCTCGGTGCCGGGCGCCGTAACACTTCTTTTGTGCGTGCTCGCCGTGCATCTCGGCAACGTCTATATGACGGGAGAGACTTTCGTCCCCTTCCTCGACGCGAACGGAGACCCGATCTTGGGCGAGGCGGGCGAAGTCCTCGGCTCCATGCAGTCCACGGTGGGATTCGGCAGCACCTTCAAGCCCATGCTGGTGCTCGCCGTCACCTTCGGCGGCATCGTCATGCTCTACCGCATCTTGCAGCCCCTCAACGTGCTGCGCGCCATCGTCTATTTCGGCAGCCTCGCCGTCTGCATCATCATCGTGAGCGTCCCCGTCCTCGGGAACCTCGTCTATAAGGGCTGGGGAGATGTCAACTTCTCCATGCAGCAGATCCTGTATATCGTCTGCATCATGCTCGCCGCCTTCCCCGTCTCGGGCTTCCTGACAAAGGCGTGCGACCTCTTCAACAGCGACTGATCGCTCGGAAAGATATGCCACGGCAAGCCGCGGCGGAACGAACGAAAGCGGCGCGGGAACTCCCGCGCCGCATATATTTCGAACGGGGGGCGCGCCGCGGCATGAGCCGCGCCGC
>ENA-OYZE01000153-OYZE01000153.1-human-gut-metagenome-genome-assembly--contig:-NODE-153-length-33078-cov-9.575084_pt1 | contig 33078 bp, 21 predicted proteins | sample MGYA00243259_ERZ653469 | MGnify/ENA primary metagenome ERZ653469 (study PRJEB26926, sample SAMN06164913) | human gut metagenome | biome: ENVO:00009003; feature: ENVO:2100002; material: ENVO:00002003...
TCACGACGCGGCAGTATCTGGAAGGGGATAAGATCATCGCGGAAGAGATCCTGAATGCAAGCGGTTCGGTGGCGCATACGAAGTCAAAACAATTTTAAGCAAAATAAAACAATTATGCAAGATTTTACTTCGAAATTGTGTTAGAATGTAAGTAAGATCATATGCGAAATAAATTCATGATAAGGAGGAAATATCATTGAGTAAAAAACAATTATCCTTTAACAAAAGACGCGCTCTTATCAGTTTTGTCTGCATCTTCGCTGTCGTTCTTGTCTTCGTCGTAGGCGGAGTGTTTATTGGGCGTTGGTGGGTGAAAAACGATCCTATGAACCCTTGGAAAGTTGAATCGTATCAAAGCGATATGGAAGAGGGGAATTTGGAACATTTGCTTTTACCCATGAACGAAACAATGACCATCGAAGTAGAAAACTACGCCAAAAAATGGGGGGTGGAAAACAAAGCATGGAAGCTTTCGGTCGCCGATGGTTGTGTACGCGTCGACGAAGACACATTGACACCTGTGGATCGCGGATGGACCGTGCTTACATTACAGATCACGGATGGAAGCACGGTGTATTCATCCGATGTAGCGCGTATTGTCGTCATCAGTTCGGATCCCTTTAAATCCGTTTCCACGGCAGATGAACTGTCCGCCATTCGAGACAATTTGGACGGGAACTACATTCTTACAGCAGACATCGACCTTTCCGGCATGGAATGGACACCCATCGGGAAAGACGCAAATTTTACAGGAGCCTTTATAAACCCTGAAAGTTATAAGATTAAAAATTTGACTATGAAAAACAATGTGCTCGACGGCACCGTTAACTCTTACACGGCTGGTTTATTTTCTCGATCCGTTCAAGCATATTTTAGCGGAATAATTTTACAAGATGTTTTCTTGGACCTTCCAACAGAAAAAGAACTCTATGTGAACAGTTCAGCTGGTGGTTTAATAGGTTCAGCTTTTTTAACGAATATAATAGATTGCTCCGTTAATGGGGACATTACCGGACAAGGCACTGTAGGCGGATTGGTAGGATATATGGATGGAGGATATTGCCTTGGGTGTACCTTCAACGGAAACGTGACAGCTCTTTCCGGCGAAAACATATCGTCTCCGGGCATAGCGGGCGGTCTATTCGGAAAGATGGATGGACGCTTCGAAACGTCGTATGGAAAGACATACTCTGTAACTTGTGTTATAGATTGTTCGGTAAATGCCGATATCACAGGAGAGCATATTGCCGGAAGTATCATCGGAATGGAATGCGGGTACAAAATCAAAATTGAAGGATGCTGCTTTAACGGATCTTTATATTCCGAAAATATAGGCTAAATTTGCGTGCAAACTCACAACGAGAAAGGTCAATATAAAAAGCAAGTGAATAGTTAGGAAACCTGTAATATTCGAAAAGAGAATGAGCATAATTTTGTCCTTCAAGAAGATTGCTTATACGGAATATTGCATGTGAATAAGTCTTCCAACTTTCTAAAGTTTGTACAACGAAATTTGAGGAGGGAAATGATGTTAAAAAGAAATATTAGTTTATTTGCGATGGGTTCTGTTTTGTGTATTGTATAGTCCCGTTACCTACAGTCATCTTTGTTATTATGTGAACGGTATGCTTTCCATGCCCGGCGGGATCGAGGGCCTGTTTAACATTTTTGATGTGGACGCCGAGACGATGAAGTATGATGAGGCGCAGATGCAGGCGGATATTGCGCAGTATGGACTGTTCACCTACGAAGAGTTTGCGGAATCGTTCCCTGTTTCGGAAGACGTATTTGAAGCGTTTAACGGGCAGTATCTGAAAGTTGCAATGGGCAAAGGACTGATCGATGCGGATTGCTTGCAGACGCTGATCGAACGCTATGCGGAATTCTTAAGCGTGGTCGAATAAGCTTGTATCAAAAAGAGGTCGTCGGACAGCGATTCCAAGTTACTGTATCTACGGCATAATACAAATTTTATTGGATTTGAACCGAAATTATATTATACACAAAGAGGCCTGTCGGATATTATCGGACAGGCCTCCTGATTCAAAGAATAAGGTGAAACATTGAGATTTTATCTCATATCATCTGTACGGACATTTGTACGGACAACTCACAAATCAGAACCGGATATCGTCCGATTCCTTTCCGCTATCGGCAATATTAGCGCAAAAGTCCAAGCTTCTCTCTTGTGTTTTTGCCGATAACGAGCTATAATACGATCGGAGGACGATAATGAAATACTTGTCTGTATCTGAAATTGCGAAACGCTGGGGGCTTTCCGAACGCAGCGTGCGTAATTATTGCGCTTTAGGCAAGATCGATGGGGCATTCTTAACCGGGAAGACATGGAATATTCCCGAGGATGCGCAAAAGCCGGATCGCGCCAATAAAAACAAGACGATACCGACAACGCTGCTTGAAGTGTTAAAAGCGGAGAGATCAGCACATCTTTCAGGCGGAATATACCATTTTGTGCAAATCGAACTCACTTACAATTCCAACCACATGGAAGGAAGCCGCCTTTCTCACGATCAAACCCGATATATATTCGAGACGAATACCATCGGGTTTGAGGGCGGCGTAGTGAAGGCAGATGACATAGTGGAAACAGCTAATCACTTCCGTTGTGTCGACATGATCATAGACGCTGCCTCGCGTCCTATTTCCAAATCATTCATCAAGGAGTTGCACCGCACCTTAAAAAACGGAACAACAGACTCACGCAAAAGCTGGTTTGAAGTAGGGAACTATAAGAAGTACCCCAATACTGTTGGTGGAATGGATATCGCTCAGCCGGATGAAGTTGCTGTAAAAATGCACCACTTACTCAAAGAGTATAATTCAATACAAGAAAAAACGTTGGATGACCTTTTAGACTTTCACTATCGGTTTGAAAGCATTCACCCTTTCCAGGACGGAAATGGACGTATAGGGCGTCTGCTGCTTTTTAAGGAATGTTTGAAACAGAATATCGTGCCTTTTATCATTGATGAAGAACTTAAACTGTTTTATTACAGAGGTCTTCACGAATGGAGTCGGAAACGGGGATATCTTCGGGATACTTGTCTTGCCGCACAAGATAAATTTAGGAAGCAGCTCGATTATTTTAAGATACGATACGAAACATAAAGCAACCAGTATGATTTCCGTACATTGGAAAAGAACAGCATTTCCTTTTTTAAATCGCACTTGTACTCCTGATTCACCCTTGTATGCCGAAGCAGAATCATAACAGTTGTTTTGAGTATCTGATTCAGGAGATTATTTTTGGAAAGCTCGTCGTACTCACAAGGCAATACACGCTTTCTGGTAAGACAGTAGATTATAGGTCTTTTCGAGGGAGCGGTTTAACATTTCTGCAAAATCAGGAGCTTTCACATCCCAATTGTCCTGGAACCACTTCACGGCTTCCCATTTATATTTTTCTTCGCCCCATATTTTTGAAACGAAATTTTGTTTGTACTGTGCCAGCAACTCTTTCAAACGGAACTGCTCAAACATACGATCTCCTTTTTGTCTTTGATTTTTGATATATTTGCCAAGATCTGTCTTTAATCTATTTACGGAAAGTGCTTACAAGTTTAAAGCTCTTTCAGGGTCGAGAAGGAAATCTGAAAGGGAGAGCATAAGAATTCCCTGCTCTGTGTACCCTGAGAGAATAGGCTGGTTTACAATGATGATTTTACGGAAAGCATCATTGATAGAGAGAAGCGACGCTTGTTCCTGCTTCATTTTCTCCTCCGAAGGGATATTGTAAGCCGACTGAATATAATATCTGCGATTGCCCGAATTGACGACAAAATCGACTTCGAGCGATTTCCTGACCGATACGCCGTTCTCCTTTCCGACATTTTCCACAACGCCCACGTCTACCGAATAGCCGCGTGAGCGAAGTTCGTTGTAGATGACATTCTCCATGATATGGGTGTATTCTTGTTGCCGGAAGGAAAGGCGAGCGTTGCGCAGTCCCATATCCACAAAGTAATACTTTGCGGGAGTGTTGATATATCTCTTTCCCTTGATATCAAAGCGCAGCGCCTTTTCTATCAGGAAGGCGTCCTGCAAATAGCCGAGATACGTCGATATTGTATTTGCGGAGAGCTTCACGTTTTTGGTGCTGTCAAATGTATTGGAAAGTTTCAACGGATTTGTGAGCGAGCCAATGGAAGAGGCAAGGATATCGGTGAGTTCGTTGATCTCTACATTGCCGCGCAGATTGTTGCGGTTGATGATATCTGCAAGATAGGTTGTAGCAAACAGATTGGTAAGATAAGTTGCCTTATCTTTCTGCGTCTGCATGGAAAGGCAGAGCGGCATACCGCCGTAATTGCAGAACATCAGCCATGCGTTATTGAAATCGCCGCCGTATGCCGAATAAAATTCTGAAAAATTTAACGGGTATACGCGGAGCTCATCGCCTCTGCCGCGGAATTCCGTAATGACGTCGGTAGAAAGAAATTTTGAGTTGCTGCCGGTGACATAGATATCGGCATTGAGGATATGCATAAATCCGTTTACGACGCTTTCAAAGTCTTTTACAAGCTGAATTTCATCGAGAAGAATGTAATAATCGCCGTTGTCTGTTATCAAACTTTTAACATGGCGGTATAATTCATCGGGATCGAGTAGGTGTTTGTTGCCATAATCATCCAAAGCGATAGAAATGATATGATCGTCTTTAATGCCGCTTTCAGTCAGGTAGTCACGGAATAGCTTAAAGAGAAGATAGGATTTACCGCACCTTCTCACGCCCGTAACGATTTTTACCAGCCCGTTTTTTCTATGTTGTATGAGTTTGTTAAGATAATAGTCGCGTTTGATCTCCATAACACGCTCCGAATTGTTCTTTAACGATATTATAGCATACTTAGGGCTTGAACGTCAATACCATAATGAGAATTTTTGTAGAAAACGTGCTATATTTTAATCGGCATGGTGCCGATTACATAAGCACCTATTTAACTGCGTAAAACACCTTTTGGCACCGTGGCGTTTGCTTGGCATAGTTGAGGTAATACCTCTCGAATTTGCTTTTTCGGGTCGGCTATGGTAGCATAGTTCCTCGCGGACGTCAACGGCCGCAAAATCGTTGCCGAAAACACCCATATAAAGAGTTTGAGAGCCGAGTAAGGATTATTCCTTGCTCGGCGCTTTTGCTGTCTGTAAGCTATTTACGCGCTTATAACGCATGGAACGAACAGAAAGCGATGGCTTTTTTGATTTTGCTAATATTTGAGCGATCTATTGACAAGATTGGCATAAAGTGCTAAAATAATAGCACTATGGATACAAAATACGATTTACAGGAATTTATCGATGCACCTACAATGCAGAGCATCCTTATCGGGCTTGTCGAACGGGTCAAAATGAGGCGAAAAGAACAATCTCTGACACAAAAGCAGCTTGCTGTGCGTTCTGGCGTGAGTTATGCGTCATTACGCAGATTTGAAACGATGGGGGAGATCTCACTTGCCTCATTGCTTCGGCTTGCACAGGAGCTTGGCTGTCTTGAAGATTTCAACTCGCTCTTCAAGCGTAAGATAGTGTCAAACCTAAAGGAGTTCGAGAGATGATTTCAGAGGTGAAAAAGCTGACTGTTACTTATAACGATCGCACGGTCGGGTATCTCGCGGAAATCGATGAGGGTGTTTTCGGGTTTCAGTACGAGAACGCCTGGCTCAAGGATGGCTTTGCGATCTCTCCATTTTCGCTGCCTCTGCGCCATGATGTATTTGTTGCAAAGAGTAAACACTTTGAAGGGCTGCACGGCGTCTTTTGGGATAGCTTACCGGACGGGTGGGGTGAACTTCTTGTTAAGCGCTATCTCGGCCGTCAAGGGATAAATTATGAACGCCTTTCGCCTTTGACAAAGTTGTCACTCATCAGCGAAAATGGTCTTGGAGGACTGCATTATGAGCCTTCTCAATTCGCCAATAGCTCATCATCACAAGCGACTGACTTTGATCGCATTTCCGAGGAGATCAATTCGGTCCTTCGCGATGAAGCAGCTGATTTAGATGAGGTATATCGGTTAGGCGGATCCAGCGGCGGAGCTCGTCCTAAAGCGCATATATCATCAGAAGGAGAAGAATGGATCGTGAAATTTCCTTGTCGGATCGATCCGCCGAACATCGGGGAAATGGAATATAACGCCAACGTCACGGCCAGGTTATGCGGAATTGACGTCAATGAATTTCGTCTGTTTCCATCGCAGAGGTGTTCCGGGTATTTTGGCGCGAAACGCTTTGATCGAAAAGGAGGAAGAAGAATTCATGTTATCTCTCTTGCCGCTCTTTTGGAGACAACACACAGAACGCCCAATCTCGATTACGGCCATCTCTTTCGCGTGGTCGAAAGCGTATGCACGGGGAAATCAGAGAAGTACGAAGTTTATCGTAGGATGTGCTTTAATGTATATTACAAAAATAAGGACGATCATAGCAAGAATTTTGCGTTTCTGTTCGATGAAGAGAACGGGACATATCGCTTTTCGCCCGCTTATGATCTGACTCGGACAGAAGATAAATTTGAGCATGAAATGACAGTCAACGGCGCGGGGAACCCCAAAGATGACGATCTTCTTGCGCTTGCCAAAGAGTTCAGGTTATCGATCGCGAAATGTAAGGACATCATGGAAAAAATCAAACAGTTCTGCCTCATGAAACAAGAGAAAGGAGTGGTCGATCACAGGTAAAAAGAGTAAAGATATATCCAACATAAAATATGATTCTTTCTATAGATTTGAAGCGAAAACGAGGTCTTGCCGAACTAATTTTGGGGGCAAAATATATAAATAATATTTCGAAGTAAATTTAGAGAGTATGGTACATATATTATTGCACATATATATGGTGTAATGAACGATATAGATGATCATATATAACTGTGATATTTATAATAAGCTATATAACATCGCGATATGTTAATGCATGTAATTATAAAGAAATGAAAATGCACGATTTCGAGGGACTATTATAGAAATAGATTTATTTAACGGTCGAATTTTGAGCGATACAGGAAATATTTATGGGGGCATATAGGGGTCAAATATTGAAAAATAGCCGTGAAACACTGTTTTTAGGCCAAATTCTGACCTTCAAGGGGCTTTTTATCAACCCCTCTTTGGCTTCAAGTCCCTTCGTCCGCACCATACAAACAGAGAGCCGATGTTATGTCGGCTCTTTGTTTGTGTTATCCTGCCTTACGAAGGGACTTGAGGGTGGAGGCGTTTGCGGGAGCAAACGGTTTGCGCACGATAACTCTAATGTACAACAAAGCCATGGCGCAACCTGAACAGCCCGGTGGGCTGCCTTAGGGCCCCCACGCAGATGTAAAGCAGAGGCGTGGGAAGAGGAGGAGCGGACATTGAAGCGTAGCCCCGAAGGCATGAGGGGCTGGCGAGGTTTGTCTTGCTCCGACGAGGGCGCGCCGCCCAAGGCGCAAGTCCCTTCGTCCGCACCACGCAAACAGAGAGTCGATCTTATGTCGGCTCTCTGTTTTTCTGTTTGCGTCTACTTCATCCCCAAATTTTGTATTGGCGGTTGATCATTGCGGGAGGTCTGCTCGTTTGACCCATTCGGATAAACCGGACAGGCCTCTCTTTTGCGTTCAAACACATCAGAGCTTGAAAGCGCAGTGTTCAATAGCTTTGCTTTCAAGCTTTACAAGTTCACATCGGTTAATTTCTGAACCACTATTGACATATCCCATACTGTATGATAATATTACAATGTAATTTTTGCTTGCTTGAACTTTGGGAATAGATACTTTAGTAGAAAAATTTTTGATAGAAGTAAAGGGTGCGGGAACGGCGTCAATTTATTTATATATGGAGATACAAAAATATAACCACAAACTATAAGCGGATAAAGAAAGTGATCGTAAACAAGGGGGATTTTGAAAGAGATGTTTTACCAAAATCACAAGTTGATGACCAAGGACGGGAAATTTATCAAGAAACAAAACTATATGCAAAATGGATAAAAAAATAAAGGGGAAGATATTGAGTAAATTAGAATATCGCCTCGTAAAAATGTAAAAGGAGAAAAAGTCGTAAATTTTTTCGAGCTGAGTCTGTCCTCTGCCATTTTAGGAGTGAGATATGAGTGGGATGCTATTGTTTCATTTGAAGAAACACAGATGCGAATATGAAGAATTAAATGTAATGTCGAAAAAGTTAGTTGCATTGGCTTTAGAAAAGGATTTTGGGATCGTTTTTAACTGCCCCGAGTCCGACAATGAAACTTTCAGCAGCGGAGCATTGCACGACTTTTTCCATATATCCGATAGTTTTTTGTACAGGAACTGCGATTTTCTTAATATACCCGATCTGATATTAAAGCTTTGCGGCGCCAATGATATCGACGAATTGGATCTTGAACATTATCCAAGCAAAGAGGAGATCAGAGACGGCTTTATAAATGAATTTGAGTTTTTGAATCAAATTTTGGATATCGTTTTTGAGTTTGAGGTCGACATGATTGAAATGATCGTTGTCGATTCGTTGACCGGAATATTTCTTCCATATGAAGAGTATGAGGAATATCATCTGAGCAGGAACTCGTTCTTATATGATCTATTTCATTTGCTGAATGATCCATTAAACAATGGATTTAACTACGAGTTCCCAACTGCGAAGATCTTGATCTCAAAATTTGATCCGAAGAGTTTATCTATGGCTAAATAAACTTAAAGCTTGCCGATCCGTTTTTGATCAAAGACTTTGGTTCTTCGTACGAGGGCCGGATGATAATAACCGACATAACGAACGTTTAGATCATGAAATCAGGATCGGTATTTTGGTTTGCCGATCAAAACACAACTTTGAATTTCTCGCAAAAAGGACTTGTCTGAAAAGGACAAGTCCTTTTCCGTTTTCATGGGATACGATCTATTTTCATGTTCAAATCTTTCTGATATCATGTATTCTTTGCCGCTTTATGATCGCACTTTTATGTGAAAAATGTCAACATTTCTGTGCCGTGACCATAAGCAGGTGGACTATTGTGTCTTTATTTCACAAAACTATTGACGGGAAAAGCCGCGTCAATATAATTAAGAACGATAGTGACTAAAACGTGAAACAAACGAACATCTATTAAGTTCTTTGCGTTCAATCGGCAGGATCTTCCGTCGTAATATTGCGGGAGATGTGAGCAGCGGAAAGGGGGGTACCTCATGAGTTTTATCGATGTCGATGTCAACGGCAAGGCGCTGTTTCATGACAAAAGACACCGAATTTCCGTTCTCCGCTGCTGTGAGGAGTGGTGCAGTACGGACAAGAAGGAAGAATCTCGCACCAGGCAATATTACTCACTTCACTTTGTGATCGGAGGGAAGGGGACTCTTGCATTCGAAGCCAACGGGAAACGGCATGAGGTCGTGTTGCAGAAGGGAGATTCTTTCTTGCTGTTTGCAGGGGAACGATATGAGTACTATCCCGATTCGGAGCGGCCGTGGGGATATGATTGGATCGACTTTACCGGCGAAAACGTCCCCGATCTCTTTACTGCCTGCGGATACGACCCCGAGATGCCCTATAACCGCATCCATCACTTCGACAGGATCCGCTCCCTTCTCGGGGATCTCATCGATGCCTACGACGTGAGTGAAGTGCAGAATCTGAGGTGTTCGGGTTACTTTCTCCTCCTTTTGAGCTATCTGATCGAGGATGCGAGGCGCAGTCAGAATCTCGGCAGGGAGTCGGGTTCCAAGAAGTTCGGCAGGCTGCGCAATATCCTCATCTATATCAATAACAATTACCGCCGCGAACTCAACGTGGAAACGCTTGCCATGGATGCGTGTGTTTCTCCCGATTATCTGAAGCATCTCTTCATCGAGTGCCTGAAGATGCCGCTTACCGAGTATCTCAACCGCTTCCGCGTCTCGTCGGCCTGCGAGAAACTTCTGCAGAGCGACGCCCTGTCGATCGAAGAGATCGCTTCCGAAGTGGGGTATGCAGATCCGAAATACTTCGCGCGCGTCTTTAAGAGATATAAAGGGATAAGTGCGACGGAATATCGTCAGACGCGCCCTGAGAGCGATCCCTTCCTTTGGCTCAAGGAGCGGAAGATCGATTTCAGATAAAACAACGGCGATGTTCGCCGAGGAAATAGATAAACTCATATGTAAAAATATGTATGGAGGTAAAATGATGAGAAAGTTAAGAGCAATGGCAGCAGTTTCCGCAGGGATCATGCTGGCGAGCACAGCGGTTTTTTCCGCTTGCGTGGACAAAGGTCCTACGCCGCCCGATGGGTTTGACGGTACGGCGATCTCCTTTTATGCGACTTATGTGAATGAGTATTCCAAAGATGCATACAACGAGCTCGTCGAGACCTACAACAACACGCAGGGCAAGGAAGACAATGTCTATGTGGAAATGACGCCCAACACGGGTGCCGTCGGCAACCTGAAGTCGATCCTGACGGGTAAGTCCAGCCGCTATGACGTCGTCATGATCACGAACGACACGTTCAAAGGCCTTGCCATGGAAGAGGGCAGAAGGGAGGGCGGCGTCCTCGTCAATCTCGAGAGCTATCTCACGGATGAGGTCAAGGAGTCGATGGATTGGGACTCGATCCCCGAAAGCCTGCTCAACACCTGGCGGTTCAACATCGAGAAAGATCCCGAGATCGGCAATAAGTATCTTGCCGGACAGGGTGCAGATCTGCTCGCCATGCCTTTCCTCAACAGCGTTCACCTGCTGTTTTATAACACCGAGATCTTTACCAATATGGGCATCAACCTTGTCTCTGTCGCGGAGGAAGAATGCGGCACGGGCGATTACGAAAAGCTCATGGCTCACGGTTATGCGGAGTATGCGGAGTCCTACGGCGCTCCCTTTGCGGGCGCACAGCTCTCCGAAAACGACCTCGGCGAGAAGGTGTACAAGGTGTTCAACGACCGCGTTCCGCTGAGCTGGGCAGAACTTCGCTGCCTGGCCCGTTCTTATCAGAATAACTCGGACGACGGTAGATACGGCTTCATGTCCGAGTGGTGGTTCAGCATCGGCTGGTCGGTCGGCGGCGACTGCATCGGCTGGGACGAAGCGTCCAAATCCTACAAGTTTGCCATCGGCGATAAGGATGCGAACTATCTCGCCCTCAACGACATCACCGTCAACGGCACCTCCTACACGGCGGGCGAAGTGCTCGACTATGAGGACATGAAGTTCCTGCACTCCAACAGCGCAGAGCTCGCGAAGGTGGAAAAAGACGTTTACGAACTTCCTTCCATGTACGAGGCCTTCCTCGAATACAACCGCCTCGGCATTCCTACCGACAAGAATGCGACGGCTGACGGCTCGCTGAAGGGCTACGGCGTTGCAAAGCCTACGACGGAAAACCGCACGAAGGAGTTCACTTCCGGCGAGAGCCCCATGCTCATCGAGACTTCCAATGACATCAACCTCTTCACCGGTACTGCAGTTGCAGGAAAATTCGACGTGGCGCCCGCGCCTCAGTACCGCGAATTTGACGGCGAAGAGACGCGCACGGTAGACGGCATGGAATACCTCACCGTCATCGACGGTACAAACTATACGGGCGAAAGAAAGACGGTCACCAACTCCGACGGCGAAGAAGTGCTCTGCCAGGGCGAGGCGATCACGTCCATCACGAACGACGCGAGTGCGCTTGCGATCCCCAACAACATCGATCAGGAGAACAAGGACGCTGCGTTCAAGTTCATCTCCTGGGCAGCCGGCCCCGAAGGACAGACCATCCTTGCAAAGGGCAACACCATCGTTCCCATTCAGTCGAGCGTCGCAATGAGCGAAGAGTTCAACGATGCCGCAGAGCGCAAGGTGGAAAACACCTGGGCAGTCGGTTTCGCAGCGCAGAACTGCTATGTCGGTGACTGGTCGTACTTCAACGTCAACACCTGGATCACCGGTTGGTCGGGCGATCTGAACGGCGCCGTCCGCCGCGGCGAAATGACGCTCGATTATTTCCTCGAAATCAAGACCGATGCCGCCAATTCGGCGCTTCAGCCCATGCAGATCCGCATCAAGGGGAAATAAGCCATGACGGAAGAGAAGATCCTGTCTGCGGCCGAGACAACGGCCGCAGGGGCAGAATCGACACAGCAAAGTGTCCAGCTGCCCAAGAAAAAAAGGAAATGGACAGTAGAGGCGGTCATAGCGCTCATCCTTGCGCTCATCCCTCTCATCGGGTTTGTCGTGTTCAGCGGTTTCCCTCTGGTCATCTCCCTCATTGCCTTGTTTTGCGACGTGGATCTGTATCAGCTCGGAAACTTTACATGGAACTCGTTTGAAGGTTTTAAGGTCGTCTTTTTGCCTGAATATTCGATCGCGACCTATGGCCTGAATATGGCGCCGTACTTTTATAAGGCGATCGGCATCACGGTCTGGATCGCAAGCGTACAGCTCGTCACGCTGCTCATCGCTCTTGCGATCTCGGTCCTGCTTGCGACCAAGCCGAAGGGGAGGAAGATCTTCCAGATCCTCTACTTCGTGCCCTACATCTGTTCGACGGTCGCAGTCTCGCTCATGTGGCGTTGGTTCTTCAATGCCGAGACGACGGGCGTGCTCAACACCATCCTCGGAACGGAGATCCGCTGGTTGGAAGAGCCGAAATACATGACGTGGTGCATCATCGCTGCGATCATGTGGCAGGCGCCCGGCTACGGTATCGTCATGTACAAGGCGGCGCTCGCCAACGTGGATAACGCCCAGTACGAGGCGGCATCGCTGGACGGCGCGAATGCATGGCAGAAGTTCTGGTACGTCACGCTTCCCGGGATCGCACCCACGACCTTCTTCCTTCTGCTTTCGGGCGTTTCGGCGGGCTTCCTCACGTATGATATCGCCGCGCTCATCGTCCCCGACGGATGGACAGGCTACATCGGCGGAAAGGAAAGCATGGGCCTTACGCTCATGCGCCTCGTCTACTGGTTTATCCAGAACGAGCAGCTCACATCTTCCGCCGTCTCCTCGGCATCGGTCATCAGCTGGGTGCTGTTTGTGGTAACGGCGACGCTTTCGATCATCCTGTTCCGCCAGAGAGAGAAGAGTATGGAGGGCTGATATGGAACGAACAGAAAATTTGTATTCGCCCGAGCAGTCGGCTCCCGAAGCGGTACAGCCGCGCAGCGTAAAGAAGAAGCCGAAGATCAGTGCTTCAAAGATCATCATCTTTATCATCCTTGTGCTGTACACGTTCTCGCTCTTCTTCCCGATGTACACGATCGTCGTCTCGTCGTTCACATCGATCATGGAGAGCTCGGCTACCACGCAGTTCGTCTGGTTCCCCAAAAAACCGACATTTGGTTCCTATATCGATGTCTTAAGCAAAGATGTTTATATCGACATCCTCGGGATACCGTCGCTGCTGCAGGGGTTCTGGAACACACTGTGGATGACGCTTCTTCCGCTCATCGTCGGCCTGCTCGTTTCCGGGCTTTCGGCTTACGCGTACACGAAGATGCAGTTCCCGGGCAAGGAGAAGCTCTTTAACTTCGCGTTCATCCTTTCGATGATCCCGCTCGGTGCATTCGGCGTCATTTCCTATACCTTCTATTCGATGATCGGTTGGACGGGTACTCCGCTGCCGCTCATCATTCCCGGTATGCTCGGCAGTATGGGAACGGTATTCTTCCTCAAAATGTACTACGAGGGGATCCCCGATTCCTATATCGAAGCTGCGCGCATGGACGGACTCGGCTCGATCGGCGCATTCTTCGTCATCGTGTTCCCGCTTGCGGCTCCCGCATTCATCGCGCAGTTCATCTTCGGGTTTGTCGGAGGGTACAACAACTATCTCGGAGCGCTGCTCTATTTGCAGGGCGATCCCGAGTATATTACTCTGCAGCTCGTGCTTTCGCAGGTCACGACGCTCTTCCCCGGCGAAGGGAAGGAATCGATCCACTGCGCGGCAGCTGTTCTGGGTATGATCCCGCTCATTGTCATCTATGCGATTTTGCAGAAGTATTTCATTGAAGGGATCGCAGTCGGCGGCGTCAAAGACTGACGCCCGAAAACAAGATGTTCGCTGCGGATGCAGGTGTGCCCGAACCTGCATCTGCGGCAAAACATAAAACAAACAAATATGGTGGAGGAAATTGCATGAAAAAAACCAAGATTCTGTGCACTTTGTCCGCTGTGCTGATGGCTGCCGCGATGGGGCTTTCGGCATGCGCGGGCGGAACGTCCGGAACTCGCGTCGATTTCTATTCCGGTGACGAGTACAATGCGGACGGAACTGTGCGCTTTAACCACGAGCTCTTCTACATGAACGCCAACAAGGGCCCCGGCCCCGATCCGTTCGTGTTCGACAACACAGAGCGCGACGGTTACTACTATGTGTGGTCGACCCTGAACAACGGGCTCATGGTCTACCGCTCGGAAAATATGATGGACATGGAGCCCGTCGGCCCGTCCTTCGAATTTGAGGCGGGCAGCTCCGAGGCGAACGCCGTCGACAGCGGCGTCTGGGCGCCCGAAGTCGCATTCGACGAAGGCGATCCTTCGACGGACGAGGACGACTGGTATTACCTCTTCTTCAGCGCGTCGCCTCGCGACAATCAGACGAGTGTCACAGGCAGGGGCGTGCGTCCCGGCAAAACGGTCTGGGCCACCTACATTGCGCGCAGCAAGAACGTCGAGGGTCCCTATGAGCTCGTCGACTTCACGAGCGACGAGGCGAAGGAACAGGGTTACGCGCATGATATCAATACCACTCCCGATACGCTCCTCACCGATGAAGAGATCGGTATCATGGGAGAGGGCATGGACGGAAGACCTGCCGTCAAGACGGCGGATAACGAAGTGTATAGGCTTGCGTTCCCGCAGTCGTATATGCGCTACGCGTACTTCAACCCCGAATGGTACGCCAACCTCGTCTACAAGATCAACAGAACGGACGCCTGGGATGCTTCCGGTCTTCCCACCGGTATCGACTGCCATCCCTTCGTCGATACGGACGGGCAGAAGTACCTCTATTGGACGTTCAACACCAACCTCAACGTCGTCTACTGCGTTCCCATGGCGGGCGATTTCGGCGGAAACTGGCTCACTCCCGATTGGGATAAGGCACAGTACGTTCTTGCAGCCAAGTATTGGAACATCGAAGACTTCGAGGAAGGCAATTTCGGTACGACCGTCCTTCCCAATGATGAGGGCGAATACTGTTACGACTCCGGCGACAACATCAACGAAGGCGTCGCCGTCATCGAACACAACGGCAAGTATTACCTCACCTATTCGCACGGCGACTACAAGAACAACGGCTATGAAGTCTGCCAGGCGGTGGGCGACAGCGTGTTCGGTCCCTTTGAAAAACTTCCCGAAGAAAAGAACGGTCTGCTGCTCTCTGCGGGCGTCGAGGGCAGCGAGGAAGTTTCCGGTACCGGTCACCACTCCTTCATCCAGATCGGTGAACAGCTCTTCATCTACTATCATACGCATAACAGCTATGAGATCATGGGCGATGCCCGTCACGGCAACATCGACGAGCTCAGGTGGGTGACCATCGACGAAGGCACCGAGGATGAGATGGATGTCCTCGTCGTCAACGGCGCAACGTCCAACCCTCAGCCCAAGATCGAAAAGTTTGCAGAGTACAAGAACGTTGCCGATGATGCGACCATCACCATCAACGATGATTCGGCGCTTGAGGACGGTTCCTCGCTCTCGTGGCTCAACGACAACCTGCTTTCTGTCTGCAAGAGCGGCAACCCCGACTTCTACGACACCTACATTCAGGAGACGTTCATCAACAAGACTGCGACCTTCGAAGTCTCGCTTGCAGAAGCGAAGGCAGTCCGTGCGGTCATGGTGTACGATTCCAAGTATGAGACCAGCGCTTTCCTTAACATCTCGCGCATTGAGCTCGAAGATTCGGCGGGCAAAGTGTACTACATGGAGAACGTCGCGCTGGCCGATGCATGGTACGATGCGTCCGAGATGACGGGAGAGATCCTGTATATCTCGCCCGGTGCCGCAGCGTATGCAGAGTTCTACGAACTTGCAGACATCGTAAAAGTGCGCGTCACCGTCGAGGTGCCTGCAGGTCAGGATACCGTCGGCATCTCCGAGATCCGCGTTCTTGCGAAATAAGATAAGGAGGGAAATGAATGAAACGCAAATGGATCGTACTTCCTTTGAGCCTTGCCTGTCTGTTTACTGCGGCAGCCGCTGTTGCGTGTGAGCAGGGTTCGTCCGATGTGGAAGTAAAAGATTACACTTTCGAAGACTGGAAGCCCGAAATGTCTGATCCCGATGAGGGCTTCAAGATCGACGGCGTTCTCGACGAATCGGTTTATTCCGAAAAGACCTGGCTGCGCGCCGTCAAGATGGAAAAGCTCGACAGCTATCTTGACTATGATGCAGCCGCTAAGGCGATCGAGGAAGCTGCAAAGGTCGGTATGACCACCCATTACGGCACGGAGGGTATGTACGTCGCCATCGAATATAAGGCGGCGGTGGGCGAACAGCTCTACGTCAACCCCGACCGTTCGAGCACCCAGAACAGTATCGCGGAGCTCTATCTTGCGATGCCGCAAGGTCAGGACATCGAGGACAAGTACGTCTGCGAGATCGACCTTGGCCCCGACGGCAGCATGGTGTTCAAGAAGAACAACTGGGGCGGCAACTGGGATAACTATGCCACTACCAACGACATCATGGCGCAGCTCGGCGTCCAGACCAACGGTCAGGTCGGCCAGTTCATCGACGAAGGCCAGCAGCGCGCGACCGAGTACACCATGGAATTGTTCATCCCGTGGGAGTACCTCGATAAGATCGGCGGCGAGGGCACGGCAGACCTCATCAAAGCGGGCGACGTGCGCATGAACCTTGCGCCCATCACGTCGTATAACTATACTGGTACGAACGGTGACGTCGACCGCTGGTGGTGGATGCTCGGCTCGCAGCTCGACGACGGCGCGTGGGGCAACCTCAACGGTTGGTACCACTTCGACAGCGACGGCCTCAAGGCCTATGATATCAGCGTCGAAGTTCAGGGCGAAGGCGGCAAAGTGATGGAGCGCTTCGGCTACGATCAGGCGGTCGCGAACAACTCCGTTACCTTCCTCACCTATGCGGATGAAACGCACGCCATCAAGTCTGTCACCGTCAACGGCAAGGACTACTCCGATGAGCCTTCCGCAGTCGGCAACGGTTCCTTCACCGTTCCCGCGAGCGAAGTCACCAAAGACCTTGAAGTCGTGGTCGAATTCATGGACTACACGCCCGTGGAAACGGATTATACGCTCAATGTCAATCTTACCCGGTTCGGAGTCACCACGCTTGCGCCCGCAGGCACGAAGGTCACCCTTACGGGCTTGCAGAACTACGAATTTACCGTCGGCGAAAACGGACAGGCAGACGTGAAGCTGCTTCCCGGCACCTACACGGCGACCGTCGAAGTGGAAGGCGAGACGAAGTATCTCGGCACGCGCGTACTGTTCCGTATCGGCGGAAGCGATGAGCCCATCGAAGTGACGTTCGGCAATGATGTGTTCACCCAGGCGCTGTTCGGCGATTGGAAGGGAACGACCATCGACGACTCCAACGCTTACGGCGAGAACGGCTACTTCACCAGCACGGGTAATGCGCTGATGGCGATCACCAACGAGTCGTTCATGGATTCCGCGTTCACCCTCAAGATGAACAAGAATTCCAAGAGCAGCAACTTCGCTGGTTCCGGTCTCTTCTTCGAAACGGGCGACGGCGCTCGTGTGATGCGCTTCGAGATCGGCATTTACAACGGCAAGATCGACGTCCAGATCGGTGCGCGCGACGACGGCGCAGTTCCTCATATCACGCCCGTCGAGTACACGAACGATGTCTGGCATTGGTTCGGCTTTGATAACGACGGCTCCTACACCGAGGCATGGAACAACGGCACGAGCCTTGCCTTCACCGTGGTGCGCGACGGGGCGACGCTCTATCTGTTCATCGCCATCGACGGCAACGCGGACAGCCTGAAATACTTCGGTCAGTGCACCATCCCCGAGGAGTTTGCTTCCAACGAAGCGCATTGGGGCGTCATTGTTGCGGATGCTCCCAACGCGACGCATTACTTCTCGCTGGACGACACCGCAGAAGGTGTGGCAGCGTGGACGGAATTCTCCGTCAAGCTTCCCGAAGGTCTCGAACACGGCAGCGTGACCGCCGACAAGACGACGGCGAAGATCGGCGAGACCATCACGGTCACCATCTCGCCCGACAGCGGCTATGGCATCAATCAGGTGCTTGTGAACGGGCAGCCCGCGCAGCTCACGGACGGCAAGCTCCTTCTGACCTATGAGTACGGCAAGGAGATCACGGTCGAGGTCACCTTCCATGAGACCGATACGCGGATCGTAACCTTCGACGTTCCTTCCCTGCAGCGCCTCGGCGAGAGCGTTTCCCTGGACGGCAAGACCATTCTCTTTGCGGGCAGCGTACAAACGACGGAGGCTCAGGTCGCAGACGGCAAGGTGTCCGTCACGCTCGATCTCGGCGCAACTTATACCGTTACGCCCGCCGACTACACGGGTGCGGTCGCCGCATTGACTGTCGTGCTCGATGCAGAAGGCAACGTCACGGTCAACGGCGTCGAAGGCGCGCAGCTCAACTTCGTGTATGACGCGTTCACGGCAAACCTTATCGGCGGAACGGAAGGCACAGCGATCGACGATTCCAATGCCAATACTGAAAAGTACATCACGGCGACGGAAGGTGGAAGGATCTGGGCTGTCATGAACGAAGGCTCGCTCGATTCCGTGTTCATTGCAACGTTCAGCTCTAAGACCTCTACGAACTCCGATGCGTTCCGTACCGTCATCTATGCCTTTGAAGACAAAAATGGTGTTATCCCGCTCGTCAAACTTGGCGACAACAATCAGATCAAGGTGGAATGGCAGGGATGGGCTGAATTTGGTGTGACCAACATCAATCCGATTTGGAACACCAAGCAATATGGCGGAGAGCTGTTTGAGGCTTACAATGGCGACGGTATCGATTTCATCATGGTGCGCAGCGGACGTACAGTCTATGTGTTCCTCTCCGTGACGAACAAACCTGAAACGGCGGTGCTCTATGACACATATACGTTTGATGCGAAGTACGAGGGCGTCAAGGGTCACTTCGGTATCGGCGTCGCCGATTCCGTTCCTGTCGACGGCAAGCTGTACTTTGATTACTCCGACGATGCAGCCGAGGTTGCCGCTTGGGTGGAAAAAGCATACTTCACGGTGGATGTCTCTAAGGCAGATGCCGAGACCAGCAATCACGGCGAGATCAAAGCAAGCGCAGATAAAGCGTTTGTCGCCAATGGCTCCATTACCATCACCGTGTCCACCGACCTCGGCTATGTCCTCGACAAGCTGCTTGTCAACGGTGTCGACCGAGCAGCCGATCTTGTGGGCGGTCAGCTCACCCTGACTGCGGCAGACGGCAAGACGATCACAGTAGTTGCATCCTTCAAGGAAGCAGAGTCTGCCGAGATCGAAGCGACCGTCACGGGCAGCCGCTTCGGTGATACCAATATGGATGGCCTTCATATCTCCTTCGCGGGTTCGTCCTCGGGCGTCTTCGTCGTCGAAGGCGGCAAGATCTCGGGTGTCATCAACGCCGGCGAAGAGTACACGGTCACGGTCGAAGAGTATCCCGGTTTCGGCTCCTTCAAAGTTACGGCCGACTCTGCCGGAAAGCTCACGGTGAACGGTGCTGCATCCGAATCGCTCGACTTCGTGTATGACGTGTTCACGCAGAACCTCATCGGAAGCAATCTCAACGAGAACGAGATCGACGATTCCGTGCTCACGGGCAACAACGGTGTTGTCAAGAACGTCAAGGGCAACTCCTTCTTCCCTATCACCAACGATAAGTTCGGCGATTCCGTCTTCACGGTCACGTTCAAGCTTTCGCAGGCGACAGTAAACAATCGTCATTTCATCCGTTACATCTTCGACGACAAGTGCGCGATCATGCCTTCCGTCAAGCTGAACGGGGAAGGTAAGCTCATCGTTGAATGGCTCGCCGATAACAACTGGGATGTCAGCCATATGGATCCCGGTTGGAACACGGTCATTCTCGATGACGTCTATAAGAATGCGTTCGAAGGCGATACTGGCGTCGATCTTACGATGGTCCGCAACGGGAACAACTACTATGTCTTCGTCGCAGTCCACGGTGACGACAGCACCCTTCATTTCTATCAGAAGTTCTCGCCGGATGCGAAGTATGCGACTCAGGAAGCTCGTTGGGCGATCTCCATTTGGGATACCGCGGATAACGTCGAAGTTCCTTACTTCATTTCCGAAAAAGCGGAAGATGTTGCGGCTTGGGTCGACAAGGCGGCCTTCGCCGAAGGCGTCGAGTTTGAAGCGACCGTTTCGGCAGTCCGTCTCGGTACGAATTACGCCGAAGATGGCGCAGCCGTCCTCTTTGAAGGGGAAACGACTTCCCGTACGCTCGTCGTGAAGGACGGCAAAGTCTCCGGTAAGCTCAAAGTCGGTGAAAAGTACGTCGTATCCATTGTCGGCTCTGCGCTTGCTCCCCTCAATGTGACGGTAGCGGAAGACGGTACGCTCAACGTGGAAGGCGGCACGAACAATGCCCTGGTATTCCCTTACGATGCGTTCCAGACCGGGGAAGCGGGCGTCGGCAATATGACTGATATCGTGATCGATGATACGTACGCCAACGAGGAAGACGGCTATATCATCAATAAGCATCATAATACGGTGTTTGCCAATACGACCGAAACGTTCGCCGATTCCGTGTTCACGGTGACCTACAAGAATTCTCAGGCGACCAAGAATAATCGTTGGGGCATTGAATATATCGTTGATGTCAACGGCGCCGAATACGGCCTGCGTGCGACGATGAAGGTCGGTACCGATGCAGGGTTTGAGGACAAGCTGGTCTTCCAGTGGTACGGCGAAGGCAATCCTCAATGGGGCTGGGGCGTGAACAACATGAGCAACAGCTGGCAGAATATCATTGTGGAAACGGCTGCGTATAACAACGACGCCTACAAGGAAGCTTTCCTCAACGGCGACGGGCTCGACTTCACGGCAGTACGCAGCGGAAACGAAGTTTATTACTTCATTTCCATCCACGGCAAGGCTGATTCCGTGTTCTTCTGCGATTCCTTCACCCTGACGGGCGATTATACGCAGGCAGGCTATTGGACGATCGCGATCGCCGATGCGAAGCAGGACGAAGAGATCCACTTCGATCTCTCCGACAAGGCAGAGGATGTTGCGGCTTGGGTCGAAAAAGTTCCCGTGGCATGATGCCTCGTAAGTGAACTCATGAAACGGACTTAACGTCCGCGCGATCGCAGGGCGGGACGGCATGGTCGTCCCGCCCTTGCTTTTGGAGCGAAAACAATGAAAAAATTAAGAGTCATTTCTATTTGTTGCGTCCTCGCTTCGATCTTCTCGGCATTCGTATTCTCGTCCTGTACCGAACAAGGCGCATTGCATACGCATACGCTTACCCGCGTTCCCGCACAGCAGTCTTATTGTTTGAAAGAGGGGAATATCGAGTATTGGAAGTGTGACGAGTGCGGAAAGTATTTCGCGGACGAAGCGGCGCAGGAGGAGATCTCGTTGGAAGAGACCGTGCTTCCCTTCAAGCACCGGCCGGTGTATGTCGAAGGACAGGAGGCAGACGGCATCTTTTCCTGCGGGAGCATCTCGCACTATCGCTGCAGCGCGTGCGGAGCGCTCTTCGCCGACGAAGCGGCGACGCAGCCCATCGACGAGTCGGATGTCTACGAACAAAAGACGTTCACCCTCACCGAGGCTCGCATCACGAATACAGTTTCCACTGCGCAGACGGTGCGGGTATATGCCGACTACGAAGAGGAGTACTATGATCTTGCCGTTACGGAGAGCACCTTCGTCCTGCGCGTGTTCCTCGGCTGGGAAGGGGCTGATATCAACGATGTCGGTCAAAATATCGGCGGGCGCGTCAACCTCAACATCGATACGGAGGAGAACATCGCAAGCGGCAAGTGGATGAGTTTCCGCATCGGCTACAATGCGCAGGGCGGCTACGCCTATTTCAGCGATACCGGCGAGAGATACTTCATGGATATGGAGAACGGCGGAAAACTCACGCTCGCCATCCGCGAGAACGCCGGACTGTATGTCACCCTCGTGCGCAGCGGCGGCACGATGACCGCGTACGCCGAAGATCTTGACGGAAATCTCATCATGATCGGCGAATCGAGAAGTTTCGGCACGAGTGCGCTTGTAAAGTGTACGCTCGGCGTACATCAGAATTATTACGCCACCGAGGAACATCCCGCCGTACTCAAAGACGGCGTCCTCGTCATCGGATCGACCGACCCTTCGTCGGTCAGATGATCGCATTGCGGGAATCCGCAAAAGCTCCCACGATCCTACGTCTGCGGGGAGGGGTTTCCTTCCCCGCAAAGCGGGAGCTGCTCTCATATTTTCTAAGGACAAAACCTTTCCATTCGGATGCAATAGCGCATATTCAAAATTCGGATATGCGGTTGAAATACAAACAAGATCGCGCGAAAGCGCATAAGGAGGCAGGGATGCAAGATCAAATGTATATCGGTGCGGCATACTATCCGGAATTATGGGATACGGATGAGATCGAAAAGGATATCGCCCGCTGCAAACAGGCAGGCGTAAACGTGCTGCGCATCGGGGAGTTTTCCTGGAGCGAGCTGGAGCCGAGAGAGGGGGAATTTCATCTCGAATGGATGAAAGACGTGGTCGACAGGCTGTATGAAGCAGGGATCTTCGTTGTCCTCTGCACGCCCTCCGCGACGCCGCCGAGATGGCTGCTTACGCACTATCCCGAAACGCGCATGGTCATGCACGACCTCGTAAGGGCAGATGTCTCCTCGCGCTGCCATACCTGCAAGACGTCTCCCATCATGCGGGAAAAGAACCGCATCATCGTCACGAAGCTCTGTGAAGCGTTCGCGCATCATCCGGGCGTCATCGGATGGCAGATCGACAACGAGATCTTCCCCTATACGAACGGGTGTTATTGCGAAAACTGCAAAAAAGCGTTCCGCACCTATCTGCGCGCCCGCTTTCAGACGATCGACGCTCTCAACAAGGCCTGGGGGATGAAGCGTTGGTCTTTGACCTATGACAGTTTTGAAGAGATCCAGCCGCCCTATCCGAGGCAATGGCGGCACCCCTCGCTGAGAAAGGCCTGGCACGATTTTCAATGTGAGCAGGTCAAGAGCTATCTTGAAGAACAGTCGAAGATCCTGCACGCCTACGGCTGCCGCAGCGTCGGCACGAATATGATGACGACCAATGCGCTGAGCTATTATCGGCTCAACGAGACGCTGGATGTCACGCAGCTCAATCATTACGAGAGCGCGGCGGGGATCCCCGATACGATCTTCTCCTATGATTTCGTGCGCTGCGTCAAGGATGCGCCGTTTTGGGTCATGGAGACGCAGGCCAATTGGAACGGCAGCGAATATGCGGAGAACGGATACCGCCCGCAGGGCGCCTGTTATGTGAATACCTGGCTTCCATTCGCAAGGGGAGCGCAGATGAATCTCTATTGGCTGTTCCGTGCACATCCCAACGGTCATGAACTCGGCCACGGCGCTCTCTTTTCCGCAGCGGGGAGAGCATACCGCTCTACGCGGGAAGTGCATCGGGCGTCCGAAGAAATAAATCGGTGCAAAGATTTCCTCAAAAACTCTTGCATAAAATCTAAAATTGCGATACACTATTCGAGCACGGCAGTCAACTCGTTTGAATCGGCGCCGCTCATCAAAGGGCTTGCCTATCGGGAGACCATCCTCGGCCGCTATCATGCCGCTTTCCGGCATTTCAATACCGATGTCATCGATACGGCGCATTCGCTCGACGGTTACGAAACAGTCATTTCTCCCTTCCTTGCCTGCGTCGATGAAAACAGCCTCAAAGAGCGTGTACTCGAATGGGTCAAAGGGGGCGGCACATGGATCGTCGGCCCCATGTCCGACATCATGGACGGCGATGTCCGCAGATATACTTGTGCTCCTTATTCCTTCTTGGAAGAGGCGGCGGGCGTCGAAGTCGCGGCGCAGGAGCCCGTCTCCAACGATGTGTTCACGGCAGGCTGGGCGGACGGTTCTCCCTGTTCGGTCGGGATGTGCTACGACGGCTTTGTATGCCGAGAGGGAACGAAGAGCCTTGCTTCCTATCGGACGGGCGAGCTGAAAGGGCTCACGGTAGTTTCCGAGCGCAAATTCGGGAAGGGGAAGATCATCCTCGTCGGGAGCGTCCTTTCGCACAGCGATCTCGTGCGTCTCACCGGGCTTTCTCCCGCGGCGAAGGCGAGCGAGAATATCGTCCTTACAGAACGTTCGGGCGAGCGCAGAGGCATCATTGCCGCAGAAACGCAGAACAGAGCGGGAAGTTTGTGCTTGAACGGAGCCTATCGCGAGCTTATCTCGGGAAGGACTTTAAGCGGTACGGTGGAAGTTGCACCGTATGAAGTGCTCGTATTGGAAAACATCTGAAATAGTATCTCATAATGGAGGAAACGATATGAAAAAAGTGACAGCAAAAGATCTGACGTCGGCGGAAAAGCTGCGTCTGATCTGCGGCCAGGGTTTCTGGCGGACGGAAAATCTGGGTGGAAAGATCCCGCAGATCTTTATGTCGGACGGGCCTGTCGGTCTGCGCACCATGAAGACGGGTGCGGACGGGAAGGATACCACCGTTTTGGCCGTTGCCTATCCGTCTATCCAGATGCTCGCAAACACCTGGAGCACGGAGTGCGCGCGCAAGATGGGGATGTGCCTTGCCGACGACTGCATCGAGCGCGGCGTCGACCTTCTGCTCGCGCCCGGGGTCAACATCAAGCGTCACCCGTTGAACGGACGTAATTTTGAGTATTTCTCGGAGGATCCTTATCTTGCGGGGGAGATGGCAAAAGCGTACATCGAAGGCGTTCAGGGCAAAGGTGTCGGCGTCTGCCTCAAACATTTCTGCTGCAATAACCTCGAGTACGACAGGATGCATCAGACGAGCGATGTCGACGAACGCACTCTGCGCGAGATCTATTATAAGCCATTCGCGATCGCCTGCGAGGCAAAGCCCGTTTCCGTCATGTGTTCGTATAACCGCATCAACGGAACGTACGGTTCGGAATACAAGAAGGGCTTTGATTATCTGCGTTCGGAATGCGGCTTCGACGGCGCGATCTTTTCCGATTGGGACGCTGTGCGCGATCGTACGGCGGCGGCAAACGCAGGGCTCGACATCGAAATGCCGTTCTCCGAAGCAAACTATCAAAAACTGTGCGAGGACTATAAGGCGGGCAAACTTTCCGATGAGGCGCTCGATGCCTGCGCGCAGCGCGTCCTCGATCTCGTCTACCGTCTGAAGGAGATGGGAGAGAATGCCAAACTTTCGACTACGCCCGAAGAGCGCACGCGGACTGCACGCGAGCTTGAAGCAGAGGGCATCGTTCTTTTGAAAAACGAAGGTGCGCTTCCCCTTGATGGCGTATCTTCGCTCCTGGTGGCGGGATGCTTCGCTAAGGCCAAGGAAATGGATATGCTGCGCGGGGGCGGTTCTGCATGTGTGGAGCGCCTCGATGAACGGTTCGATCTTCCCGATTGCCTCAAACAGCGCGGATTTGACGTATCTTACGAGGGAGCATTCTGGTGGAACGGCGTCCACTCGAACGTTCAGAATGCGCGGACCGCGCTCGAACTTGCAGCGGCAAGCGACGCAGCGATCGTATGCGTCGGAACGGGCGCGAAGATGGAATATGAGGCAGGCGACAGAGAGACGATGCGCCTTCCCGAAGTACAGGAAAATGCCATCCTTGAGATCGCCGAACAGTGCGAGAGGACGATCGTCGTCGTCTTTGCCGGCGCCGCCATCGATATGAGCGCTTGGGCAGATAAAGTGCAGGCGATCGTATTTGCAGGCTTCCCCGGCATGAGCGGCGACGAAGCGATCGCCGACATCCTGACGGGAGCTGCGGAACCGAGCGGAAAGCTTTCCGAGACCTTCCCGTATCTTTTCGAGGATGTGCCCGCGGCTCATACATATCGGAACGGCGGGGTCACCCGTTATGAGGAAGGGCTGGATGTCGGATACCGCTATTTTGATACTTATGACGTGCCCGTTCTCTTTGCTTTCGGCCACGGGCTCCACTATGCCTCGTTCGACTATCTCGATCTTTGCTGCAAGGCGGAAGGAGATAAGCTGGTGATCTCCTACACCATTGAAAACACTTCCGAACGCGACGGAAAGGAAGTTTCTCAGGTCTATGTAAGGGAACGCGCTCCGCTCGTCTATCGTCCCGAAAAGGAACTCAAAGCGTTTGCAAAGACCTTTATTGCCGCAGGAAAGCAGGAAAAGGTCACGCATACGCTCGGCATCGACGCATTCTCTCATTGGTCTACCTCCACGGACAGATGGGAGGCGACGGACGGGATCTATGAAGTACTCGTCGGGGCATCCTCGCAAGACATCAGGCTGCGCATCAAGGTGCGCGTCGAGGGCGGAAAGATCGCTCTTTTGAAATAAGATCAGTACAAGGAGAAGCAACATGAAACGTATTTTACCTGCATATCCTCTCTGGATCATCGACCCGAACTTTTCCATCTGGTCGCCCTGCGATGAACTCAACGGCGGAGACGCCATGTTCTGGACGGGGCTTTCCCGCCGCACCTACGGATTTGTACACGCGAAAGGCAAAACGTATTGCTTCATGGGCAGGCGCGACGGTGCGCTTCCCCTCAAACAGACCGACGTATCCATTTCGGCATTCGGCACGCATTATACGTTTGAGGGAGAGGGCTTCAAGCTGAAGGTGGACTTTGTTTCGCCCCTTCCTCCAGATGACCTCACCCGACTTTCCTGCCCCGTATGCTATACAGATTACGAGGCGGAATTTGACGGGGAAGTGCCTTCCGATTTCTCCGTCGCGATCGCGCTCGACGAGGAATACTGCTACAACAACGACCGCGCGCAGGTGGTGGGCGGCGTACTTCCGCTCAGCGGATATGAGGCCGCTTTCATGACGCGGATGCGCAACCTCGTCATGTCCAACGCGGACGATATTGCCGCTCCCGATTGGGGCGACACCTATCTTGCGGGCGAAGAGAGTTACTTCATCACCGATGCGGCGCTCAATGTCTACATTACGCAGGGCAAAGCGGAATACATTCGTAAGGAACGCGAACGCAGCTACCTGTTCTCCGTCTGCCGCGGAAATAAAGGCAGCTTCATGACCGCGTTCGACGACAGGGTCTCCATCTTTTATTTCGGCGAATGGCTCAAGGGCTACTATTTCCGTGGCGGAAAGACCGTCATCGATGCGCTGGATGAATCGCGCGCCGACCACGACGCGATCATATCTTCGTGCGCTTCATTCGACGAGAAGTTCCGTCAGGATGCAGATCGGGTAGGGGAAGGCTTCTATACGCTTGCCTGCGCTTCTCTGCGCCAGAGCGTCGGTGCGCACAAACTCGTGGAAAACGCAAGCGGGAAACTGCTCTTCCTTTCCAAAGAATGCGACTCCAACGGCTGCATCGGCACGGCGGACGTGAGCTATCCGTCCATCCCGCTCTATCTCATCTACAATCCGGAGCTCGTTAACGCCATGATGACGGGGATCTTCGACTTTGCAAAGATGCCCGTCTGGACGTTCGATTTTGCCCCGCATGACATCGGGACCTATCCCTGGTGCATGGGTCAGGCATACGGCATCCGCAATGCGGATGATAAGTACAGCTGCAATATGACGTGCTTCTGGGATTATCCCCGTACGCATACGATGCTCTATCTGCGTCCTGCGGCAAGCGAAGTATACGATCTCAGGTTCCAGATGCCCGTCGAGGAATGCGGAAATATGCTCATCATGACGGCCGCCGCGCTCATGGCGGGTGCATCCGATAAACAGGCTAAGAGCAATTTCTCGCTCCTGAAAAAGTGGGTGAAGTATCTCGAAAAATACGGGCTCAAACCTTCCGATCAGCTCTGCACGGATGACTTTGCGGGTCATCTTGCCGACAATGCTAACCTCGCGATCAAAGCGCTCGTCGGCCTGGAGGCATTTTCCTTGATCTGCAAGCACTTCGGCAAAGATGCGCTTGCTCAGGAATATGCAGAGAAAGCGAAAAAGTTCGCGTCCGAGTTCAAGAACATCGTAGGGGAGGGCATCATGCCGCTCGCCTACGGGCAGGAGAACAGTTACTCGCTCAAATACAACATCCTCTTCGACAAACTCTTCGGCTTCTCCCTTATCGGCCAGGACGTCTGCGAACGTGAAGTTTCGTATTATATCGAAAAGAACGAGCGCTACGGCGTGCCGCTCGATACGCGCAAAGACTATACCAAGTCCGACTGGATCCTTTGGTGCGCCGCTCTGACGGACGATAAGGACAAGGCGCACGCGCTGTATGCGCCCATCCTCGCTTATCTTTCCGAAAGTGCGTCGCGCAAACCGTTCGGCGATTGGTACGATACGAAGACGGGGCTTATCGAGCACTTCTTCAATCGAACCGTCCAGGGCGGCATCTTTGCGCCTCTCCTCAAGGAAAAGGGACTCGGAAGGTGAGAGCAAGATGAACATCCTGTATTTGGGAACGGCTGCCTATGAGGGCGTTCCCGCGCCCTATTGCAAATGCCGCGTGTGCAGAGAATCGTTCCGCACGGGCGGCAGGGCACTGCGTTCGCGTTCTCAGGCGATCGTCGACGGAGAGCTGCTCATCGATTTCAATGCAGATACGCTCTGCCACTCTCTCCGTTACCGCATCGAGTGGGAGAACATCGGAGATTGTCTGATCACGCACAGCCACAGCGATCACCTCTATCCGATGGATCTCGAGATCCTCTCCGATCCGATCAGCCACGAACACCGTGTCCTGCACTTTTATTCCGCAAAGGACGGATATAAAAAGATCGCCGATGAGATCGCGCGCCATAAGATGCAGAACAGGGCGGAAGTTTCCCTAGTCGATCACGGAGATGTCTTCTATACTTCCGAGAACAAGTATAAAGTACTCACCCTGCGCGCGAACCATACGGCCGATTCGACGCCCGTCTTTTATGCCGTCGAGCGCGGCGGAAAGCGGCTTTTGTATGCGCACGATACGGGAGTTTTCCCGGAAGAGGACTATCCGCTTCTGAAAGAGTTCGGCAAATTCGATCTCATCTCTCTCGACTGCACGGGATGCCTCGGGCTCGGTTGGGATTGGCGCAACGGACACATGAGCTTAAAGACAAATCTTGAAGTCATGGATCGCCTGTTCCGAGAGGGGATCGCCGATGAAAAGACCGTCTTTGTCGCCAACCATTTCTCACATAACGGCGGGCAGACATATGACGAAATGGTCCCCGAAATGGCAAAACACGGGATCATCGTCGCCTATGACGGGTTAAAGATCGAATTCTGATCATCCGTAGAAGAAGGTCTGCCGAAGAAATTCGGCAGCCCTTTTCCTTATAAAAAAACCAAAAAAATGGGTGTTGATTATCTGAAAAAAGAGGGGAAAAATTTTTCGGGAAAAAATGTATTTTTCCTGTAAAATCGTTTGACTTTCTTCTTCGGATTTGCTAATATATACGAGCGTTAAGCGATGCGGGTGTAGTTCAGTGGTAGAATCCCAGCCTTCCAAGCTGGTCGCGTGGGTTCAATTCCCATCACCCGCTCCATGTGCTAAATTGCCGAAAAGCGTATAAAAAGAGATCGCTTGCAGGATATGCGCCTGTAGCTCAGGTGGATAGAGCAACGGCCTTCTAAGCCGTGTGTCAGGAGTTCGAATCTCTTCAGGCGCACCAAATTTTATGGCGGGTGTAGCTCAGTTGGTTAGAGCGCCAGATTGTGGCCCTGGAGGTCGTGAGTTCGATTCTCGTCGCCCGCCCCACTTTAATGGGGTGTAGCCAAGAGGTTAAGGCACCGGATTTTGATTCCGGCATTACGTTGGTTCAAATCCAGCCACCCCAGCCACGCGGCCCATTAGCTCAGTTGGCAGAGCACTTGACTTTTAATCAAGGTGTCCCGAGTTCGAATCTCGGATGGACCACCACCTTATATGCACTTTTAGCTCAGTTGGTAGAGCAATTGACTCTTAATCAATGGGCCCAGGGTTCGAGTCCCTGAAAGTGCACCAAAAGGGTATAATCCGAACTTTTTACTCATAACGGGTGATTGGTTCGGATTTACTTTTTTATTTTCAGAATTAGAATAAAACACAAGGGCTTGCGGAAACTTCCGCAAGCCCTTTCAGTTTGACGTGTTCTTAAAACGCTGATTTTCCCGTTTATCTTGACTTCCTCGAATTTTATGATATAATAACATTAACAAATTTAAGGGAGAGAAAGATGAAAAGAAAGTGTTGCATAATAAATGCAATATTGGCATTTGCTGCTTTTTGCATTATGTTCGGAGATGTTTGCTTTGTTTGGGGCGAATCCGCAGCAAACTCAAAAGAAATGTCCGGCGGGATACTTTTAAGCGTGTATTACCTGATTTTGCTGATCATTGCAACCGCTCTTGTTCATAGCAGTTATTATTCCGTCAAACCGTTGATTTTCGGCTCTGTTTTTTCTTCCGCGTTTATCATTATCGTTTGGCTTATCGGCTTAATTTCCTGGCCTACCCGTAAAGCACAGGGAAACGAGTTTATATCGGACGGTCCTGTAGCCGTGGCGGTTTTTATCATCATAACAGTGCTTTCGTTGCTCATGTCTGCGATCTATCTTTTTGCCTCGTTGAAAAAAGATAAAGCGCCGCAAACGAGTTATAACAAGTGAGGGAAAATGTAATGAGTAAAAAAATTAAAAGAAAGGTTATTGTAAGTGTAGTCAGTCTGATTATTATTTTTGTCTTATCTATGATGATTTCAGGATATTTTGAGATAATCAATAAGTGGATCCCTATTATTGAGGATGGATACATTATCATCGCTGAAATTTATGATTTCTTCTTGGTTGCATGTTTTATCATTATTGCTTTTATTATTTTTCTTAATTTCATCATCTGGTTCTATGAAAAATTATTTAAAGACTGATTGGCATAGTCAGAGTCAAGTATAAGCATGTATAAGTAAAACAAAGTTAAAGGGCTTGCGGGATATCCGCAAGCCCTTTTGCCGTTGTTCAAGGTTTATGATATTCGGCTCAACCTTTCTGAAATTCACATATTATCTTATTTTTTCAGAATCCGCCTCTTTATTGCGGATTTTTTCAAATACCGTCTATGCGGTCTGTCCTTATGTATTCAACAGGACTCTTTCGTATTCAATTTTGTATTCAGTTGTCGTTTTTGTCTTTCTGCCTTCCATTCTTCAAACTCTCTTTGTCCTTCTTCCGTTTCAAAGAGCGATTGAATGGCGGGCAGCAATGCTCTTGCGAGCGAGTCAATCTCATAATCTGGTATACCCGTGGTGTTCTTTTTCCTTCTCGACATTTTTTCCCGATAACATTTTCTCCTTTTCAGCGATTATTCAGTTGTGGTCAAAGCAATGAAATTGCAAGTACGATCGTCTGCACAACCAGTAATGCAGGTGTCAGCCATAGCAGGAATTTGCGAAAACCGCTCTCAAAACGGATATTCTCCCGTAACTGTTCCATTTCTTTTTCGGTTTTTCGGATTTCTTCCTGCGTTTTGGATAATGTTTCCCGCACGTTGATAATCATTTCCGCTTTCATATCATTTACAGAATTCGAAACCGCCTTTTTGACTTGTATTCCGATGCTCTCGTTGAGTTTCTCTGTTTTCTCGGTTTCCGTTTTGATTTCCCGTACCGCTTTGTTCACGGTTGTTGTCAGATCGTACTCCATCACCGCTATATCCGATCGAATTTCCTCGACGAGCCTGTTCTGCTGCTCGATCAATTTGTTGCATTTCTCGTTCGATATCGCCAACGCTTCTTTGAGCAAATCGGTTTTGATATGCTGTCTGTCCTGTTCGTTCATTTCCTGCAACATCGTAAGCGGTGTTGCCGTTTGTCCTGTTTCCATGTTTTTCAATGACATTTAATACCTCACTTTTTGTATAATTTTGTCCGAGTTTCAGCCCTCGGATAGCTTTTTTCTTTTCGGGGTGAAAGTAGGAGTATTCCGTCTTGCTCCTCGTAACGTTTACTCCGTATTTTGCGAGATGAGCTATAAACTCGCTCTCGCAAGTAGCCGTGCGTTTTCCTTCTTCAATGACTTCCCGCAAATCTTCCTTCCAACTTGTTCCGCCTTTCAGAATGATATGCGTTTCCTCGGCAGTTCGTTTGTTTTGCGCTTTCTTTCGGAAGTCCAAGGTTGAAAATCCAAATTCTTTTCCGATACGATTTGCCATATCTTTGAGTTTTGTATATCCGCTTTCCGTAAACCGCAATTTTCTTCCTGTGAGCGGATGAACTGCATTGACAATGATATGAGCATGAACGGTCTTTGTGTCCGTATGCGTTGCAATTACGCACTCACAATCAGGGAAGGCTTTTTCCGCATAGGCTTTGGCGTACTCTTGTACCCTAAACGCATCGGCTTGGTCCTTTCTGTCGGGGGACAGCTTAAAATGATAATACTTTCTCTCGTCGTAGTCCGTATATTTCCCGAACCTCGCCGCCGTTTCTTTGAACTGAGCAGAATAGTCCTCGTCTATGAAAAGATTTTGTACGTCGATGTATTTCGCCTTATCCTTTCGGGTAATGTAACCGATTGTCATATCCGGCATGGCTTTGCCTGCCGCGACAGCTAATAAAGGCATCTTAATTTCCCCCGATCGCGGAAAGCAATTTGCGATATGCTCTCTTGCACTCTGCAACCGCAAACAATATCTCTTGCTTTTCGCTCGGCTTCAAATAGCTTGTTCGCAGTGCTTGGTTGAGATTGTTTCCCTGTCGTTTTAGTTCTGTCAACAGTTCGCTGCTTTGCCCGATCACGGTTACGGGCTTGTTCGTCAATGCTCTGATCAGAAATTCCGTTCGGTTCAACCCGCTTGATTTTATTTTCTCGTCAATGATTTTCCGTTCCTGTTCCGATACGCGAAAGGAATAAGTGATCGGTCTTTTTCTCTTTACTTTCTTTTCGATAATTTTCTCCTCCCGAATTTTTTGTTGTTCCTGCAAAGGGCTGTCTCTTATACACATCTCCGAGCCCACGAGA
>ENA-OYZE01000156-OYZE01000156.1-human-gut-metagenome-genome-assembly--contig:-NODE-156-length-32541-cov-9.214862_pt1 | contig 32541 bp, 22 predicted proteins | sample MGYA00243259_ERZ653469 | MGnify/ENA primary metagenome ERZ653469 (study PRJEB26926, sample SAMN06164913) | human gut metagenome | biome: ENVO:00009003; feature: ENVO:2100002; material: ENVO:00002003...
GCCGCGGCAAAGCCGCGGCGGCGCCCTCATTTGGTTTCTTGCCGCTTTTTTTGCTTATCCCCTTGAAATGGGGCGGAAAGTATGTTATAATCGTCGATGGGACTGCAAAAAACGCAAGGAGACACCATATGTGGTTTGACGAAAGTATGTTTTATCAAATTTATCCGCTCGGGTTCTGCGGGGCGGAGCGGGAGAACGACTTCGGCGAAGTGCGCCACCGCCTCTCCCTCATCGAAGCGGAAATTCCCCGACTCAAGGAGCTCGGGGTGGGAGCGGTGCTCTTCAACCCGCTCTTCGAGAGCGAGCGGCACGGCTACGACACCGTCGATTTTTACCGCATCGACCGTCGCCTCGGCACCAACGAAGAATTCAAGGCGCTTGTCGAAAAATTCCACGAGGCGGGCATCCGCGTCGTTTTAGACGGCGTGTTCAATCACGTCGGCCGCGCCTTCCCGCCCTTCAAGGAAGTGCTCGAAAAGCGCGAGGGCACCGATTACCGCTTCTGGTTCAACATCAATTTCTGGGGCAATTCGCGCTACAACGACGGGCTCGACTACGAAAATTGGGAAGGGCATCCCGAGCTCGTGAAATTGCGCCTTGAAAATCAGGATCTTCAGAACTACCTCATGGATGCCGTGCGCTTCTGGATCCGCGAATTCAAGATCGACGGGCTCAGGCTGGACGTATGCTATCTCCTTCCCCCGTGGTTCATGGAGCTTCTGCGCCGCACGGTGGATGCCGAAAAGAGCGAGTTCTTCCTTGTGGGCGAAGTCATCCACTGCGGCAACTTTCAGCAGAACATCTGCCCCGAGCGCCTCAACTCCATCACCAACTACGAGTGCTTCAAGGGCATGATCTCCGCCTTCAATTCCGATAACCTCTTCGAGATCGAATCTTCCCTGACCCGCCTCTTTTCCTCGCAGCCGTGGGCGCTCTATACGGGGAAGCGGATGCTCAACTTCGTCGACAATCACGACGTCATCCGCGCCTACACCGCCCTCAAAGAAAAGCGTAACCTGCTCAATCTCTATACGCTGCTCTTTACGATGCCCGGCATCCCCTGCGTCTATTACGGCTCGGAATTCGGCGCGGAAGGGGATAAGTCCGACCTCGACTACAAGCTCCGCCCCTTCATCGGCGATATCGATAAGACGAAGCACCCCGAGCTCGTCGAGCACATCAAAAAGCTTGCCGCTATCCGGAGAAGCAGCCGTGCCCTCTCTTACGGCACCTACCAAAAGGCGACCATCATGAACCGCAACTTCTCCTTTATCCGCGAGTGCGATGGGGAGCGCGTCATCGTCGCCATCAACATCGAAGACCACGACTGCACCATCCGCGTCGAGGAGGCGGAAGGCACCGATCTTCTCACGGGGCAGGTGCGCAACCTGAACGACATCTATCTCCCGCCCTTCACGGCGAGTATCTATCGCAGGAACTGAGCCGCCCGGGCGATCGGGACTGCCGAGGGAAAGGAGGCTGAGGCCATGAACAACATCGTCTATGCGATCCTGCCGTTTTTGCTGTTCGGCGCCGTCTTGGGGATGCTTCTGAAGGGGCGTTTTTCGAGACTTGTCAGCCGGGCGGTCTTTTATGCTGCTTTCGGGGCGGGCGGCGCCGTGCATCTCGTGCTCGGGCTGCTCTCTCTCGATAACGCCCTTTTGCTCTCCCTGATGCCGCTCACGGCATATCTTCCGCTTTCCGCCGTGTACTTTTTCCTTTCCAAACGGAGCATTGCGGAGCGCTTTTTCACGCTCTTTATCGGCATCATCGCGGGGCTTATTGCGGAGCTTGCAGAAAAACTGTACGTTCCGCTCATTTTGAATGCCGTCGGGGGGATCGGAGCGGATATCCTTTGCCTGTTTCTCTCCGTTCTGGTCTCTGCTGCGCCGGCGCTCGTCGCCTTCTTCTTTTTGAGGCGGCTCTTTTTCGGTGGAACGATCATCGGCTGGAGCAATTGGTATCTCAACGTCGCCCTGTTCTTCCTCATCGTGCTCTCCCTCTATCTCAAAGATTCGCCGGGTGCGGGAGGCGCGCTTTTGATGCTGCTGTGCGACCTCTCCGTGTTCGGGGTGATCGCAGGCTATCTCAACGCCCGCGTCCGCGGGGAGAAGCTGCAGCTCGAGCGGGAGCAGATCGAGCGGCAGATCGAGGCGGAGCGGGAGGAGTACCGCCGCATCGAACAGGGGGTGGAGCTGGGCAGGCGCTACCGCCACGATATGCGCCATCACTTCTCCGTTCTCGGCGGGCTGATGCGCAGCGGCAACACAAGGGAAGCGGAAGCCTATCTCAATACGCTGGGCGAACAGATGAGCGTCGCCGAACAGCGCCCCTATTGCAGCGATCCCACCGTCAATGCCGTACTTTCGCCTCTCATCATGCGGGCGGAGGAAGCGGGGATCCGGGTGAAGGCGCACGTCGCCCTTCCCCAAGAGCTGCCCGTGTGCAGTTCCGATCTTTGCTCGCTGCTTTCCAACCTCATCGAAAATGCGGTCGAGGCGGCTTCGCTCTGCGCCGAAGGGGAGCGCAGGCTGCTCGTTCTGGCGGAATGCAGGGAGGGGAAACGGCTCATCGTCTCGGTGGAAAACTCCGTCCGTGCAAAAGTTGCGCTCGATCAGGACGGGATGCCCTCCGCTCCCAGGCGGGAGGGTCACGGCTACGGGCTCGCAAGCGTTCGCTTCATCGTCGAAAAATACAACGGCGTTTTGCGCTGTGAAGCGGGGGAAGATACGTTCTCGGTGCGCGCCGTACTCTTCTTTCCCGTCAAAGAGCCGCACGGGAAGCGGCAGCGCGGGGTCAGACTGCGCGCGGCGGCAGCGATCCCTGCTCTGATCGCGGCGTTCGTCCTTTCGCTGAACTGTATGCCCTCGACGCTCTCCGCCTTAAAGCAGGTGCCTGTCCTCGGCAGCGCGGCAGCGGCGGTCGACTTCCGCGGGTGGGGGCTCTCGTGGGGCGGAAGCGGCATTCGGGTGGAAGAGCCCGAACTTTCCTTCCCTTCTGAAGAGATCGACGCCTGCATCGAAGCGTGCGTCGAGGAGTTTTGGCGCTACTTTGCGCAAAAATACAGCGGCTATGCGGGGGAGGATCTGGCGAGCACCGTCATACGCGAGGACGATCGCTCCTTTACGCTGTGCATCCAATGCACGATCAATGCGGGGAGTTCCTTTACCTGCCGCCGCCACTTCACGGTGGATAAGGCGACGGGGGAGATCGTTTCCTTTGAGAGTCTCTTCCGCGAAGGGAGCGGCTATAACGAGGCGATCTCGGCAGAGATCGGGCGGCAGATCGAGGAGCGCGTCGAGCGCGGAGATTTTTATTACGGCTACGGCATCTTCACTTCGCCTGCAGATCTGGAGATGGCCTTCCGATCGCTTCAGGACCCCGATTTCTACTTTGACGAGGAGGGGCGGCTCGTCATCGCCTTTCAGGAGGGGGAGATCGCACCCAACAACATGGGCACGCCCGCATTCGTCATCCCCGTCGGCGTTACGGAGCCGCTGGCGGCGGAAGGAAGCTTGCTTACGGGAGGGAACATATGATCGAGATCGCAGTTCTGGATGACGACGGGAAGGATCTCGAGCGGGTCGCGGCTCTTTGCGAACGCTTTGCCGCCGAGCGCGCTCTGCCCGTCCGCATCGTACCCTTTTCCAACCCCTTCGACCTTCTGGACGCCGCAGAAAAGAAGGGCGGGGCGGATGTGTATCTTCTGGATATCCTGATGACCCGCCTGACGGGGCTCGATGTCGCCGAAGAATTGCGCAAGCGCGGCGATCGCGCGGAGATCGTCTTTCTGACTTCCTCCCGCGAGTACGGGGCGGAGGCATTTGCCGTCGAGGCGGCGGGGTATCTTCTCAAACCTGTAGAGGAAGAGGCGTTTGCCGCGATGATGGGGCGGCTCATGGAAAAGCTGGCCGGGAAGGGGCGGGCGCCCGTCATGATCAAGATCAGCGGCGGCTTCAGAAGGGTGATGACGGATGAGATCGTCCTGATCGAGAGCTTCAATCACCGCCGCGAAGTGACGCTCACGGGCGGCAGGAAGCTCTCTACTCCCATGACGCTCTCGGAGCTCGGCGAGATGCTGCGTCCCTTCCCCGAATTCCGCGCTCCCCACCGCGCCTATCTTGTCAATCTCAATTTCGTGACGGGCATCAGCGGGTCGGAACTCTTTGTCGGGGAGGCGCGCATCCCGATCGCCAAAGGTGCCGCCCGTGCGTTCCGCGAAGAATATCTCGAATACTGCTTCTCCAAATGACGGGTTCACCCCTGTCTTTTTTGTGCTTTTCATGCTGTTTTCTGCCCGCAGCGCCCGCCATTCGGCGGGCTTTTTTTGATTTTACGAAAAATAACGCCCCTTTCACGCACAAAATCGTCTTTTCGGTGCAGTCTGCGATATGATGTTATTTGTGGAAGGGTGCGTCTCCGAAACCGCCAGGCTGCATTCGCTGAACAAGAATACGCAAAAATACAGGATATAATTTTCAACATATATCCAAGCGGACGCGGGCTCTGCTGACAGGCTCTGTCAGTCATGTGCCGTTTCGCGGCCTCAAAGAGGGGGGATGAACGCCATAAAATGTTCTTAATGTTGACAATGCGGCCGCACATGATAGAAAAATCGGCGGTGTTCTCCCATGCTTTTGATAAGAACTGAAATTGTAAAATCTTTTCATATCTTGAGAATGCGAGCAAAAATATGGCAATCTACCGAATTATTTCCACGGGACACGGGCGAAAATTTTTCAAAAAGACTTGACAGGCATGGAGGGGGGTGTTATAATGAAAACACCAGTCAATGTACTGTATTTTCATCATTCATTTTCCGATACCTGCACTTGTCGGCGTACCGAGCCTGAGGTGCGTCGGCGTGAGCTACTTCGGAAGAGGAAGCATGATTTTCGGCGAGATTTTTCAGCGCCCCCGTTCGGGGGAAAAGCGCCTTACAGGGAGGAGCGATGGAAAAGCAAACGGAACGGGATGAAATGCCCGAAAACACGATGACGGATGCACGGGAAGCTGCCGCACCCCCGGCCGCGGACGCGGTCTGTGCGGGGACTGCGGAAGGCGCTTCCTCCGGCATCGGGGAGGCTATAGAAGGCGCCCCGTCTCAGCCCTGTGCCGCCGCGCCCTGCGGCGACCCCGAAGGGGGAGCGGAGGCGGCGGACGCCGCGGAAGGCGCTTGCGAAGAACAGCAGGCCGAGGGCGCTTCCGAAGAGCCGATAGCCGAAGGTGCAGAGGGCGCAGCCCCCGAAGCCGCCGAAACTTCCGAAACAGAGGAAGCAGATGAAACGGCCGAAACTTCCGAAACAGAGGAAGCTGCCGAGCCTGTTCCCGCTGCCGCCGAGGCGGCCCCTGCCGAAGCGCCCGAAGCGGAACAGCCCGAGCCCGACAGCAGGGAAAATTCCAAAGTCAGAGTGCGCAGCATCATCGGCGGGATCCTGCTCGGGCTTGCCTGCCTCATCCTCATCCCGCTGCTGTGCATCAACGTGACGCTCATCATCAAGAGCTACATGGATGAGGAGAATATGCCCGACGTGTTCGGCATTGCCCCGATCGCCGTCGCCGCCAAGTCGGAGGACGGAAGCCCCAACGACTTCATGCAGGGCGAAGAGGAGGGCTGCTACGACCCCGGTTCGCTCATTCTCATCAGAACGTTCGATAAGAGCATCACGACGGCGGAGGCTGCCGCAGGAGATGCGGAGCGTCAGAGTATCGAAGTGGGCGACGTCGTTGCCTTTCGTTGGACGACGGAGGGCGGTGCGACGAAATTCAGCGTCTACCGCGTGGTCGGGATCACCCGCGATGAGGAAACGGATGTCATCACGTCCGTCTCCGTGCGGGCAGATAATCCCATCGAGGGCGAGGATGCGCCCGTTCCCGTCAGCATCGAGGACGTGTGCGGCATCTATATGGACAATTTTGCGCATCTTGGCGAGTTTGCGCTCTTTATGACGGAGGGCTACGGCGTGCTTATCATCGTCGGCATTCCCCTTGCCCTCTATATCATCATCGACATCATCCGCATCACCATTCACAACCGCAAAGTGCGCGATATGGAGAACGAAGAGATGCGCGACAAGGACGAGGAGATCGCCCGCCTGCGCGCCCTGGTAGAACAGCGTGCGGCGGTGCCTGCGGCGCCCGTCTTTGCCGAAGAGGCGCCCGGCGGAGAGCCGTCCGAGGGCGAAGAGCTCCCCGAAGAAATTCCCGAAGAGCTCCCCGAAGAAATTCCCGAAGAAGCGCCTTTTGGCGAGCCTGCCGAAGTGTTTGCGGAGGGGGAGGAGCTGCATGACGAGCCTCTGCCCGAACTCATCGACGAAACGGCGGAACTCACCGATGAAGAGGCGGGCGCTGCGGCGGAGCTCACCGACGAAACGGCGGAGCTTGCCGACGAAGAGGCGGACGCTGCAAATAAGGCGCAAAACGAAGAGAAAGGAGAGGAGATATGACGAAGAAGGCAAAAAAGCTGTTCCTGCGGTCGGTCGCGGCGCTTGCCGCGCTCACTGTGGTGAGCTGCGGACTTCTGGGCAGTACGTTTGCCCGCTATATCTCGACGTCAGAGGGGGATGCTGTCACGGGGATCGCCAAGTGGGATGTCAAGCTTGAAAATAAGTTTCCCAACACCACAGCGATCATGGCAGTTGAGAACAAACTCTCGCCCGATGTGGAGGGTACGTTTAACGGCACGACCGACCGCGTACAGAGTACGGGCGGGGCGCTCGCCCTCACGATCACCAATCGGGGGGACGTTGACGCGAACATTACGGTGTCGCTCGGCGGCTCGGAGCTCATCTACTATTCGAAGTACAGCGATGACGCTCAAACCGCTTATGATAGTTGGGGTTCGGGCTTTGCCGTTGCGGAGGACGGAACCATCACCGCTCCTTCCAATGCTGAGGCGAATGCGGTCATCAGAATGGAGTTCGCCTATTCCACGACGAGCGCTGAGGTATCGGATGCAACGGATTGGAAATCGCTGACAGAGATCGCAGCCGACATCAACAAACAAAACAGCGGCACGGGCATCAAGCTTTCGGCAAAGAGCGGAGATGCTGATGGCGGGTCGTTCTATTTCTTCGTGCGGGCGACCTGGACGAGTCAGGATAAATATTTTTATGATAAAGATCAGGGTACGGCAGAGAAGATGTCTAACCTTCTCGACACCTGGTTCGGCGAAAAAATCGTTGCCGTAGGGCAGCGCATCACATTCACGGCGCTCCAATCGAGCGAACTTCCTAACTCGTAAGATCGTGCAGCCTCCCTCCTGAGGGCGCCGAAAATAAGGAACTCCAAAACGGCCTCCCTCCTGAGGGAGGTGGCGCGGTATTCGCCGCAGGCGAAACCGCGACGGAAGGAGTAGAGAAGCAACTCCCTCAGTCAAGGCATCGGCAAAGCGCCGAATGCCTTGCCAGCTCCCCCGAGGAGGAGCCTGAAATGAGGATAGCCTCTCTCCAAGAGGGCGCCTGAAATGGGAAGGGTGAAATACGGAAATTTCGTCCGAAAGGGCGGGATCAAATAACAAAAAATCATACAAGGAGTGGAAAGTATGGAAAAGAAGAAAGAAAGCCGCCGTTCGGCGAAGCTCATCGTTGTGCTGGTGGCGCTGCTGCTCGTTGCGTGCAGCCTGCTCGGCGTGACCCTCGCGCGGTACGTTACCACGAAGGACGAGAGCCAGGGCGGCGTCAATATCGCCTATTGGAACATTGCCGATGACGGCGACCTCAACGGCACGGGCGATGTCCGCGCGACGCTTTCGCCCAACATGGTAGCGTATACCGACGTGATCCGCACGCGCAAAGTCACGGCGGATGGCGCAACGGCACTCGTCATCACCAACAACAGCGCCGTGAAGGCGGCCGTCACCCTGAAGATCACCGACGGCCTCGTGTTCTACAGCAATACAGCGGGTGAAAACGGGGCATACCCCGTGATCGAAAACGGCCCTACGGAAAACCCCGAATGGGCGAGCGTTGCGCTTTCCGACGTGATCAGTTTTGACGGTACGGGCTCGGGCATTTCCGTGACTTATGGCACAGGGGATGCGGCAGGAACGGAAGCTTCCGAAGCTGCGGGTACAGGTGCCGATGAGGGCAAGACGATCTACACGGCAAAGCTCGAGGCAAACGGCGGCTGGATGAAGGTCTCCCTCGGCAGCATCACCTGGACGAGCGATTTTAACGATACCGACGGGTTGGACGACGGCGATAATATCGGCAAATACGGCGATCTTCGCGATACCTGGATCGGGCAGAATGTCGGCTCCGTCGGCTTTGCTTACAGTTGGGAGGCCGTGCAGGCATCCGAGCTTCCCGAAACGGGCGGCATCAGCAACCCTAACGCTTGAATCTAAAAAGACTTTGTTGTCGTCTCCCACTTGTTCGCCCCCGAGGAGGAGCCTAAAAATGAGGAAACTCCCAAACAGCCTCCCTCTTGAGGGAGGTGCCGAGCGAAAGCGAGGCGGAAGGAGTAGAAGATAACTCCCTCAGTCAAGGCATCGGCAAAGCGCCGAATGCCTTGCCAGCTCCCCCGAGGAGGAGCCTAAAAATGAGGAGCTCCCAAACAGCCTCCCTCTTGAGGGCGCCTGTTGAGGCGGGCGGACGAAAAAACCTTTGTGCAAGCGGTGCGGGGTTGGCCACAAACGCCGCGCGTTGCAAATATGAAAAATCTATATAAGGAGTAAAATAATGGAAAACAAGAAACTCGAAAAGAAGAGTGTTCTCAAAAAACTGACCATCGGCATTGCTGCTATGGCGCTGATCAGCTGCGCATTTGTCGGCGGTACCTTTGCTCGTTATACCACCGGCGAAAAGGAGATCCCCGGCGGCGTCAATGTCGCAGACTGGAAGATCGAGGTCATCGAAGATGCGGCGGATATCTTTGAGTTCACGCCCAACAAGGAAGCGTATGGCGGTACGGCTCGTACCAAGACCGTGAGCAAAGGCGGCAAGATCCTCGAGATCAAGAACAGCGGTAAAGTCGCAGCGACCGTCACGATCAAGGTCGATACTTCTTCCTATGTCATGGAGGATAAGGAGGGCAACCCCGCCCAATTCCCCCAATACAGCGTTGTTAACGGCGAGGCTGTGAACGCCGCATGGCAGAATGTTACTTCGGTAGCAGATATCTTCACCCTCGGCGCCCTTACGGTGCAGTACAGCGGCAGCACTTCGGTAGAAACCGAAGAGCCGGTGGGATCTGTGACGACCTATGAGATCACGCTCCATGCAGGCGAGAGCGTTATCGTCAGCATCGACAAAGTAGATTGGACGAGCGATCTTACGGGTGAGAATGGCGCCTACGGCGATCTTCGCGATACCTGGATCGGTGAGAACATCTCCCAGATCGGTTACAAGATGACGTGGTCGGCAGTCCAGGCGGAAGAGATCCCCGCTTGAAATTAAGCCGCAGCGTAATTCCCCATTATTGCATTTTCCTTATGATTACATAGGCCCGGGCATGGCCCGACCGGCCTCAAAGGGCGCTCCCTCCGCGGCTGAATGTGGCGTCGGCTGCGGGGCGGATGCTCCCGATCATAGGAGATGCGGCATTTTTTGCCCGCAAGGGCAGGTGCGGATCTTCCGCAAAGCTTCCGAGCGCGTTTTTGCGCAGTCACTTTCAGGCAGGTCTTCTGCCGAGCTCGTTTTCTTTGCATAAAAGAAGGAGCAGATCATGGTTCAAGGACCGACGAGGGATCATCCCTCCCAAAATCATACGGAAGATCGCTCTTCCGTTTCTTTGGAACACCCCGCGGAACAGCCTTCGGCTTCCCGCGTTCTCGATATGCAGCAAAATGAAACAACTCCCTCAGTCACCTTTGGTGACAGCTCCCTCGGGGAGGGCGCCAAAAGTGAGGAATCCCCAAACAGCCTCCCTCCCGAGGGCGCCTCAAATGAGGAATCCCCAAACAGCCTCCCCCCTGAGGGCGCCTCAAATAAGGAAACTCCTCCGCGCAAGGCGCCCAAAAAACGCAGGGCGCGGCGGGACGCAAGGCGTCAAAGGCGCATCGCCAAAGCAGAGGCGAAGCGTCGGAGACGGGCGGAAAAAGAGGCGGCGCGCCTCGAAAAGCGCCGTGAAAAGCGGCGTCTTGCCTGCGAGCGGCGGCGGAGAGCGGATCCGCCCCACATGGGCAGGGCTCCTAAGCGCACCGATGCCGTCGACCGCTACGGCAACCATGCGGGCAGCGTGCGCCGCCATGCGTGGTTCGACCGCGACGGCAATCTCCGCGGCACGTTCGTTCGGGAAAAGGACGGCGTCTTTCTGGAACTCGGCGGCGAGCGCGTGGGGTATCTCGACAAACACCGCAACGTCCGAACGCTCTCTTCCGAATATATCGCGAGCCTGCGCCCCTTCTTCGCGCGGCTGCCGATCTTCTTCTTTCTCTTTGCCTTCATCTTCCTCTGGCTGCTTTCGGCGGGTCTTACCCTGCGCTTCTCTCCCTTTGCGGAGCGGGTCGGGCTGGACCTTCCCGATAACTATTCCTTTGTCGAGGACAGCGCCGAAAACGGCAAATGGAGTTTTATCATCGAAAATCCCGTACACTTCGTGGACGGTGACGGCGAGGCGTTGGATTACGTCTATCCCGGCGATATGGGGGTCTTTACCTTCACCGCCAGCAACTTTGTCGAAATGCCCGTCGTCTGTTCTTTTGCCTTTCTCGAGGACAACGATGCGGACATCGAGATGCGCTATATGCTGACGATGGACGGCGAATACCTCACCCCCGAAGAATATACCGATCACGAAGACTTTGAGCTCGGCAGTATCCTGCTGAAGCCCGGCAAGACGGCGGAATTCACCCTCTATTGGAAGTGGGTGGACGACGATGAGAAGGATACCAATTTCACCCAACAGGGCGGTGAGTATCAGATGAATATCGAGCTTATCGGTGAAGTCGCCTCCTCCGCCTCCTGAAAGGATATCCGTAAGCTTCCGGTGCGCGCCGAAAAATAAGGAAACTCACAAACAGCCTCCCTCTTGAGGGAGGTGGCGCGGTATTCGCCGCAGGCGATGCCGCGACGGAAGGAGTAGAGAAGCAACTCCCTCAGTCAAGGCATCGGCAAAACGCCGAATGCCTTGCCAGCTCCCCCGAGGAGGAGCCGAAAATGAGGATAGCCTCCCTCCTGAGGGCGCCTGAAATGGGAAGGGTTCGGCAGTTTGCGGGCATTCTCAACAAAATGGATCCAATATGAAGAAAACTCTGTACATTGCGGCGAAGGTGCTGCGCATCGCGATCATGGTGCTCGTGGGCATCCTCGTCGTCGTCAACGTCTATCTGCTCATCCGGCGCTATGCGTTCCATGACCCGACGCCCACCGTGTTCGGGCTTGCCTCGGCAAATGTGGAAACGGGCAGTATGCAGCCGCTCATCAACGAGGATGACTTCGTCTTTACCCGTGCGCAGGACAGCTACGCCGTGGGCGATATCGTCATGTATCAGACGACGGGCTCGTACGGCGAGACGATCGCCGTTACGCATCAGATCATAGAAATCGACGAAAACGGAAATTATATTACAAAAGGCGTCAACAATCAGGACGCCGACATCGACCCCGTCTCTCCCGAACAGGTGGTGGGGAAGGTCTTTGCCGTATGGCACGGCTTCGGGAAGGTCGCCGCATTTTTCCGCTCTCCTGCGGGCATCTGCGTGCTGCTCATTGCGGCCGTCGGCGTGTGGCTCCTGATCGACCTCATCCCGGGAGGCAAAAAGAAGGATATTGATGAGCAAGAAGCAGGCGAGAACAACTAAATGGAACTATCCGCTGATGCGGTATCTGAGCCTTCTGCTTGTGGTGGCGCTCCTCTTTTCGGGCGTCACGTTTGCGCGCTATGCGCTGGAACGCCGCGGCTCGATCGATACCGGCGTTGCGTTGTTCGATGCTTCTTACACCGTCGAAGGGGTCAATTCGCTCACCTTCGGCAATTCTTATTATTGGAAGGACGAGGGCAACCGCTGGTACGAACAGGGCAGCGCCCGCACCGTGCGCATTCAGATGAAGAACAACAGCGACGTCAATGTGCGCGCCAACGTCCTCCACATGGAGGGCCCCGCCGAGTTTTGGGAGAACATCGCCCTGCAGCTTCTGACGGTGAAAGAGAACGATCCTGCCGGTGTTGCCGCCGATCAGATCATCACGACGCAGTATGTCCTTGCCGACCTTCTGCGGGTGATAACGGGCGGGAAAAACTCAAACGGCAATGACCTTATTTACGATGCGGACGGAAACAATGCAACGCATCAATACGAGTATGGAGATTATATCACGTGGGGCAACAGCTCGACGGAAAACAATGCAGTAGGCGGCGTGTTTAATACCGGCTTTTCCGATGAGTTCGGCCAGCGCGGCAATGTGGAGGAGAGCCTCCAAATGTCGGGCGGCATTCAAAAGGACGAGAGCGGCAATGTGAGCGGCAGCGTGACGGCCGTACGCAAGTCTTCGACCGGAACGACCGACCTCACGACAACGCCCCTCACCATCACGATCACCGCAAGCATGAAGTCGGTGCCGTATTCCGTCGGTTTTGCCCGCAGGCAGGAACAGCGGTCGCTCCCGGCGTTCTATCTCGACTGCGTCAAGACGGTTCCCTATTATACGATCGACATCACTTTGCCCGATACAGATTATTTTGATATGAAGAACGGTGAGACCACATCCGTCATCGCGTTCCTCACCTGGACCAACTCGCTGCAGTCCACCGATCTGACGACCAACGTCTATAAGGGATTGACCGATGAGGGATTGACCGATGAATTGAATTGGGAAGACCTTACAGACGGCACGCAGCCGTTCAACGACGCTGAAGTTGTTGGTTATCACTTCAACTATAATGACGTGCCTGCCAAGCAGAACGGCGAGAACATCGAGACCACCGTGCGCATGAATAAGACGGTTAAGAAATGGGATGAGGAAAGCGGAACATGGGAAAAACTTGATACTCCTACGATCGCCTGGGAGCATGTGGCATCCATCAGCTCGGGCGACGGCGTCTATGCGCATCCGCTTGAACTTCTTGAACTTCAGACTGGCAACATTTACCAATGCAGCGGCAAGAATCCCGTAACGATCGCAGAAAACGATGTGGAAGCCTGCGGCGGGACATACGGCACACACTTTAAAGAGGACGACTTTTTGTGGAGCAAGGATAATGCGAACCTTGATTTCTGCCAGGCCACGGAAAAGGGATATCAGGTCGCGTTCTCGGTCTCGTTTGTCCAGTCGAGTGAACTGCCCGAAGAGACGGGCGCTTGACCCTTGCGAAAAGGAGGGATCTCATGTCGCAGAAGGTGCGTAAAACTCTCATCATGATCGTCATGGCGGCGCTCATCATCTGTCTGATGGCGGCGTCGCTTACCTATACGTTCACTTACGGCCGCTATACGGGCAAGGACTTTGATGCCGAGAAAAGCCCCTATGACGATCTCATCGAGTTCGTGGGTGCAAACCAATATCTGGTCTATTCGCCCGAAGAGCTCATCCAGGCCATCAAGGACGGCTATTCCAACATTCAGATCGCCGATGAAGCCGAGCAGCCCTTCGTCATCACCGAGGGTGTCACGGACGTCACGGCAAATCTTGTGCTCGACGTCAACGGAAAGACGCTCATCCGCAACAGCCGCAACCCCATGCTCGACGTGCAGACCAACGTCTCCGTCGTGCTCGTGTACGATTCCTCCGACGACAAACAGGGCGGCTTTTACAACCCCGTGGGCAGTGCTCTGCAGGCGAGCGGCGGTACGCTGACGGTCGGCTCCGGCAATTACGACGACGGCCCCAAGGGGACATATTCTACTTCTGACATCTCTCAATCAACTTCGGCAACGCTTGTGACGAGAACTGACCGCACGGAGACGAGTTATGGCACGCCGACAAAAGGCGTTGCAGACTTGCCCAAGATTGATAAAAATCACTATTTCTCCGAGGACGCATCCACCGGCAGTTTCAACACCACCTATATCAAGCCTGACACCTTCCTCATTCTCACCTATGAGGACGACTGTATGTTGGATGAAAGCGGCAATCTGATCACGGGCGTGCAGACGGAGGGCGATGCCCAGACGGGCAAGGCGCTCACCGTTCCCTGCAACGTCGCCTCCTGCGATTTTTATTACTATTACGAAGTCGGCGATAACCCGACGAGCGGCGAGACGGAAACCGACACCTACGCCGTCATCTACGGCTACAACGATGTGAAGGCGCTGGCGCGGGATGATAAAAAAAATGAAACCGATGAGAAGGGCATGGCCACGGCTCTTAAAGACAGCGGCCTCATTTGGCCGTATGCCGCGGTGCGCATGGTGGAGGGCGAGGGCTTTGCGCGCGGCGGCACTTTCAGCAACCATTTCGACGCGGTCAATACCTACGGTATCTATGCAGAGGGCGGCACGCTCACGGCGTCGGGCGCCAATTTTACCACGGGCGGCGAGGGCGTCTGCATCCGCGTGCAGAGTGCGACGGGGGAGACCACGACCACGGGGGAGACCACGACCACGGGCGGCTCGCTCACCATATCCGGCGGCAGCTTTTCTTCCGAGATCGGCAACACGATCGAGATGTCGGGCGGCAAAATGACCGTCACAAATGGTACGTTCAAAAAGTCGGGCGGCAAGGGCATTGGCAGCGGCAGCGGGGAGGACCAAGCCAAACAGCAGGTCGCCAACCAGACCGCCATGATCGATATGCAGGGCGGCACGCTAAATATCAACGGAAGCGCGTCGAACTCCGTCACCATGACGGCGGGCGGCACAGACAACGGCGACACTTTAACAAACGTGTTCGGCATTCTTGCGCACGGCGGCGGCGAAGTCTCCGTCGGCGGCTGCACGTTCAACATCAACGGCAATTATTCGGCGGGCGTGCTCTCCTACGACGGCACGATCAACCTCAATGATAATACCGTCATCAACGTGACGGAAACACATCCCGAGAGCCAGCTCACTTCGGCAGGGGTCAGCTCGGAGCGCGATACAAGCACGACATCCTCTTCGGCGGAGCCCCACCCCATCAACATGAAAGGGAATGTGACGATCACTTCCAATGGCCTCGGCATCACGGCGCGCGGCATGATCAATGTGCAATGCGGCACAACGACGGTCAAGACGGAGGTCACGGTCACGACGGAGAACGCCACGGGGATCGTCGTGAGCGGCGACGCCGATGAGACGAACGGGGAACAGCAGGCAAAGCTTACGGTAAAAGATGCTACGCTCTCCGTGGAGAGTACGATCAATTCATCTTTGAAGTGGGTCAAAGCGCCCGGTCACGAGGGCACGGGTGATACCAACGTCAACAACGGGATCTATGTCGAGAACGGCTCGACCGACGCCTCGGCAGGCACGCTCAACGTCACGCACACCGGCGTGGCGGGGGATGCGCCCGCTAATTCGACTACGGACGCGGCCACTAAGAGCTATGCCGTATTCGTCAAGGGTAATGCGGAGGGCGGCAGTCAGAATACGACTGTCAGCATCGGCGCGGGTACGATCACGGGAACAAACGCGGGCGGCGTGTATGTCGTCGGCACGAGCAAGCAAGACGGCGAACAAACAACATACACCGCCACGGTCACGCTGGGCGGCGTCAATGTCACCGCGCAAAACACTTATGCGGCGGGCATTCTCACGGAGACGGGCAACGTCATCATCAACGGCAACGCCTCGATCACGTCATCCGCGCTGGGCATCGCCGTCATCAACGGAAATGTGGGTATAGGCTTAAATAATCAGAATGTAAGCGCTTCCGTCAAGGCGACGCGCGCCACGGGCATCTATGTGCAGGGCGGCACCGTGACGAACAGCGGCGAGCTCGAAGTGACGAGTACGATCAGCTCCTCTTGGGACAACGAGGGTGCAGACTTTGACAATGCTTCGTTCAAGACGAGCCGCTTCAACGGGATTTTCGTCAACGGCGGTTCGCTGAACTCGACGGGAACGCTTACCGTCACGCATACGGGCGTGGAGAATGATGTAACAGGGATTTATGATGAGAATAGCGGATATACGCAGACAGATGCCGATAAACTATATCGTACTTTCAATATTACGAGTTACGCTATCCGCGTAGAAGCAGCGGAGGGCGTTGCTTCCGATGTTACGATCGAAAAGGGCGAGATCAAAAATCAGGTCGGCGGGGGTATCCTTGTCAATAATACTGATGGCGGCTCAGTGAAATTGGGTCAATACGACCCCGATGCTGAGTCAAGCGGTCTACAGGTTTTGGCAAATGGCACGGAAGTATATGGCGGCGAAGGTGTGAATGGCCCAAAATTGACATTTATAGACAATTCTAACTGGCCTTACCGTTTGCCTAAATCCGGCGGACCTGCTTTGAAAATGAGCGGAGGAACGCTTGAAGTTTACGGGGGTACCTATCAGGCAAGTCAAGGCGATGGTATCGTTACTGTTGGCGGCACCTCGAATATTTATGATGGCAAATTCATCGGCGCAGATACCTATCGAGTTGATGAAAGTAGCCCCCAGGCGGGCCCCGGCGCTTCCTATGCGTTTAAGGTCTATGGCGGTATGGCAAATGTTTACGGCGGCACGTTTGGCGATCCTAACTCGTCCTCCGGTGCAAGCGGCGCGTTTGTTATGGGTACGGGTACTTCGTCAGACAGCCAAGGAACGGCCAATATTTTTGGCGGCACGTTTGAGGTCAGTAGCTCGAACAATAGAGGCGGACAGGCGGCTTTCAGTATCTATGAGTTCGGGACGTTAGTTGTTACGGAGAATGGGGGGAAGGCAACTGTTAATAATACAACAATAACGGGCGGCAAGGTGAAAATGACCGGCTATGCTGCCGGCTTGGCGATAGAAGAGAACACCAATAATAAATCGACAGTAGTGATCAATGGCGGAGAGTTCTCCAGCACCAGCAGCGGCGGAAACAGCGACGGAATTTGGTACGGCGGTAATCATGCCGACCTCACGATCACGGGCGGCACATTTACGGGCGCTGCGCGCTCCGGCCTTTGGTTTGAGCATTCTTTGGATGATGGAAAAGTCCAACTTTCCGGCGGTGAGTACCGAGGAAATGGCAGTGCTTGGGGCGGAAATGAACTTGGAAGTATTCAAACGAGGGATCTTCTTGTTACCAACAATGATAATGGCACGCAGACATTCGGTTGGCTCTATGATTTGAGCGGAAATGCAATTATTTATGCTCATCGTGCTACGATGTGGGGAAATTATAACAACGATCGCAGTCATGTTGGCGGTACTCAAAGAAGCGTGGCTCTAAATGGAGATTTGATTGTAACCGGATTAGGGTATAGTGAAAGCTATTCGCCATTAAGCGATTATCATTATATAAAAGTTCAAAAAAATAAGGTTGAGACTGATAATCTTCCAGCTTTTGACTTGCGCAATTATGGCGAAGATTGGGCTACAAGAACTTCACCATAACTTCTCAACCAAAAAATCTCCCGTGAGGGGGCAAAATCGGTTGCTTTTTTCGCCGATTTCCTGTAAAATGATGTTCGCATCTGTTCAGATGCATTTGGGGCGCACGGCTTCTGCATCCGTGTGTCCCCCTCCTTTGCAGAGATGGCGGAGCGGCTGAACGCGCACGATTCGAAATCGTGTTAGGCAGTGATGTCTACCAGGGTTCAAATCCCTGTCTCTGCGCCAAAAAAAGACGAGGTGATTTCACCTCGTCTTTTTTTGGCGCACAGGGTTTGAACCACAGCCGCCGAATTGTTTGAGGATGCAGTGAGGCTTTCTCGGCTGTCGGTTCACGCGAGCGGACGCTTACGGCCGCGAAGCCATCGAGCCTCTCAAAAAAGCCTTGTCTTTTTGTTTGTTGAAAGAGGCGAAGATAATCCCTGTCTCTGCGCTTGTCTCTGCGTCTGATTTTGAACCACAGCCGCCGAATTGTTCGGAAGTGCGGCGATCCAACCGGGTAAACTCCTTCCGTCGTCGCATCGCTTACAGCGAATGCGCCGCCACCTCCCTCAAGAGGGAGGCTATCATAGAAGCGCTTTCTCGGCTCCCTCATAGAGGGAGCTGTCATAATTTTAGCCCTCCCTGTGTAAGGGGTGAGCAGGCGCTTTCTTGTCAAAGCCCCGGTAGGGCTTTGACCGCCTGCGAACTTAGAAACGGCGCATTGTGCGCGCCGTTTCCTGACCGAGCGCGGTTTCTACCGCGCGAGACGGTGCCGAACGCAGAGAGGTTTCCGAACGAAGCGAGGCGGGAGGGTTGTAAAGCCGGTGTCGAGCGAACTCAACAACCCCTCCGTCAGGCTCGTTCCTCGCCTGCCACCGTCTCGGCGGCGCAAGGGAAACGCCGCCTCAGTCACGGTTTTTGCCCACAATGGCAAAAACCTCAGTTCGCCGCGCGCGCACGCCACACCGTGGCGATGCGTATCATGCGCGGCTCACCCCCTTGCACAGGGGAGGCTTGAGATCGATGTCTTGCTCCGACGAGGGCGCGCCGCCAAAGGCGCAAATCCCTGTCTCTGCGCTTGTCTCTGCGCCTGATTTTGAACCACAGCCGCCGCCCGAGGGGCGTTAGCCCCTCGGGCGGCGGCTTCTGTTATTTGTGTGATCTTCACTCTCCCGCGAAGGGGAGGATGAGTTTTTCGACGAGGGAACGCGCGAGCTCTGCGATCGTGCAGCGGCGGTAGGGCACTTCGGCAAGCGCCATTGCCTCCTTCTGTTTTTTGGTCACCTCCGCATAGGGGTACAGCCCGAAGAGGAAGGGATAGAGGGCATAGAGGAACTCCTCCGCCTCCTCGTCCGTGGCGCGGGTGTGCGCCTTCAGGCACCGCCTGACCGCCTGCATCGATTTCCCGTACGTCCGCTTGAATGCGGTGAGCTCTTCTATCCTGCTGCCCGCTTCCATATCATATAAATTCATGGAGAGCAGTTTGAGCATGCAGCGGCGGCGCTCCAAAAGCTCTGAAAAGCGCGCGGGGAACTCTTTGGGTGCAAACTGCGCCTCGGCGAGGGCGTCAAGCTCCTTCGTCCAGGTGCGGTACTCCCGTTCGAGCAGGGCGAGGAAGATCTCCTCTTTGGTGCGGAAGTAGTTGTAAACGGACGTGCGCGTGAACGAGGTCTTTTCCCCGATCTTCAAGATGGTGACGTCCTTGAAGGGCATCTCCTCATACAGCTGCGCGCAGGCGTCGACGATCTCTTCGCGGCGGGCGGCGGCGAGGGCGTCAGAGCTCTCCCGCTCCCTGCCTGTTTCGCTCACGGGCGGCTTCATCATAAACTCTTTTTGAGGATCTCGACGATCTCCTCGTGCGTCAGCACCTTATAGCCGCCTTCCATGACGAGCGTCGCCTTGGCGATGTCTTCGATCATGCCCTCGTTCGCGCCCAGCTCCGTGATGTTCATCACGAGCCCGAGCTCCTTCATCCACCCCTCGAGGCAGGCAAGGCCCTCGTTTGCGATCTCCTCGTCGCTCTTGCCCGCGGGGTCGACGCCCCACACGTTCTTGGCAAAGCGCACGAATTTTGCAAGGCCGTAAGGCAGGATATGGCGGTAGTAGGGAAGGGAGACGGCGGCGAGCGTCATGCCGTGCGTCGCATTGGTGAGCGCGCCCACCGCCTGCCCGAGCATATGCACTTCCCAGTCGGTCATCTTGCCGCAGGCGATGAGGGTGTTGAGCGCCCACGTCGCCGTCCACATGATGTTGGAGCGCGCCTCGTAGTTCTGCATATCGCGGACGGCGATGCGCGAGGAATGAATGAGCGAGTGCATGAGCCCTTCGGCGAGATAGTCGCTCGTGTTGTCGTCCGAGCCCGAGAAGTACTGCTCGCAGATGTGGCTGAAAATGTCGTAGATGCCCGCGACCATCTGATAGCGGGGCAGGGTGAGCGTGTAGACGGGGTCGAGCACCGAGAAGCGGGGCATCACGCTTTCATCGGCAAACACGTGCCCGATCTTGAGCTTCTGCGCCGTGTTGGTGATGACGGCGCCCGCGTTCATCTCGCTGCCCGTGCCGACCATCGTCAGAACGCAGCCGACGGGAACGATCTTGCAGTCGGGCTCCTCGAAACGGAGATAGTACTTCTCCCACGGGTCTTCATTGCAGTGGACGGAGACGGCGAGCGCCTTCGTGTAGTCGCACACCGAACCGCCGCCCACGGCAAGGAGCAGGTCTGCCTTGTGCGCGCGGGCAATTTTCATGCCTTCGCACAGCTTGTCGTAAGTGGGGTTGGGCATGACGCCAGAAATCTCCGCGACGTCCTTCCCGCATTCTTTGAGGATAGCAGTGACCGCATCATAGATGCCGTTCTTCTTGATCGAGCCGCCGCCGTAGACGAGCACGACGTTCTTGCCGTATTTGGGAAGTTCCTCCTTCAGGTACTTGACGGAGCCTTCGCCGAAATAGAGTTTGGTGGGGTTGCAGTAGGTAAAGTTTCCGAGCATAAATGTTCCTCCCGATAGTAAAGTTTGTGCTGACACGCTGTCAGCGGATATAGTATAGCACGGTTCTGACACGGTGTCAACGGTTTTCCCAAAAAAATCCCGCCCTGTTTTTCGGGCGGGGGAGAGGGCGGTGGCGTTGGCGGGCGCTCACGGACAGCGGGCGCCCGAGGGGTCGGGTGTTCAAAAGTCAGACGGCGTTCGGGGTGCGGCGCTCTTTTTGGCGGGTGAGAAGGGTGAGAAGAAGGCACAGCCCCGCCGTTAAGACCTGCGCGGAAACGGCGCTCCACCATACGCCCGTCTGCCCCCAGAATACGGGGAGGATGAAAAGCAGGACGAGCATGAGCGCGGGCTCGGAATACACCGAAAGATAGGAAAAGAGGGTGCGTTCCGTCGCGTAGAAGCCCGCCGTCGCCACGCGCGAGAAGGCGTAAAAGACGAGCCCTGCAAGGAAGATCGGCAGAACGGCGGCGACGTCCCCCGCGACCTCTTCGGAAGAGCCGAACAAAGGCCCGATCAGCTTCCTGAGCGCAAAGAGCAGCACGCCGCAAAGTAGCGCCAACAAAATGGCGGAAAGATAGGCCAAGAAGCGCACTTTGGCGCTCTTTTCGGGGCGTCCTTCGCCGTAGAAGGTGCTGATGAGGGGCTGGCTCCCGTCGCCCACGCCCTGCACGAGCATCTGCACGATGGTCACGGCATACGCGATGCACGCATAGCACGCGACGGCGCTCTCCCCGCCGTGCAGCATACAGAACCTGTTGATGAGCATGAGGGAGATCATGGGCGAAAGGGTGAGCCCGAAGGGGGCGACGCCCACGCGCACGATGGAAGCGGCGCAGCGGCCGAAGCGGCGGAAGGAGCCGAAGAGGGGGAGCTTTTTGACAAGGAAGTAAATGAGCGCTTCGATCGCCGTGACCGCCTGCCCGAGGATGGTGGCAACGGCGGCGCCCGCCGTGCCGCCTTCAAGCACCCATACGAACACATAGTCGAGCACGATGTTGGAGCCGAAGCCCGAGAGCATGGTGATAAAGGCGAACGTCGCCCCGCCGTTGTTGCGGATGGCGGGCACGAGCCCCGTTGCGAAGATCTGAAAGACGGAGCCCAAGACGATGACGTCGAGATACTCCTTCCCGTAGGCGTAGATGTCGCCCTCCGCGCCGAAGAGGTGAAGGACGGGCCCGTTCAAAAAGAAGAAGGCGGTCATGAAGGCGCTCGCAAAGAGCAGCATCCACAAGGTCGCGCGGAGATAGCTGTCGGCAGAGCCGTCCTTTTCGCCCCGCCGCACCGACCACAGCACCGCGCCGCCCATGCCGATGCCCGTGCCGAGCGATTGGATGAGCGAGACGACGGGGAAGGCGACGTTGATGGCGGAAAGGCCTTTATCCCCGATGCTTTGCCCGACGAAGAAGCCGTCGACGATGGCATACACGCCCGAAAGCGCGAAGGCGAGCACGGAAGGCACGACATATTTGAAAAAGGCGTTAAGGACGGAAGCGTCTTTGGCGGGACGGGAAAGTTTCATCGTTCACCTCAGAGGAAGTACTGCACGATTATGCTTGTTTGTCTGAAAGAAGTCAAGCGATTTTGCCGTCCTCTTATCAACGGAACAAATAGGGGAGATAAGCAATGATTATATTTTGAATGGGGAAAAGGGCGTGCAAACAGTTGACAAATGCAGACGAAAGTTGTAAAATGAGCACATAACCGATGAGGTGAAGGAGTAGCGTGCGGCTACACGGACTTGCAGAGAGCCTTCGGCGGTGGGATGAAGGCAGTCCGCGGCGCGTGAATGGATCACCGAGGGCGGGGGTGAAGGGGCAAAAGCCCTGCGTAGCTTCCGACGGGGACCCTCCCGTTACAGGGGGAGAGCATCAGAGTGTGCTTGCAATGAGGCGGCATCGGCCGCGAAATCGGGTGGCAACACGGAGAACATTCGTCCCGAACGGATGGCTTCCGTGTTTTTTGTTACAAATTTTAATTCAGGAGGAACAAACCATGAACACCAACATCCCTTACAAGATCTATCTCTCGGAAGACGAGATGCCCCGTACCTGGTATAATGTCAAAGCTCACATGAAGGGGGGGCACGAGCCTTTCATGAACCCCGCGACGGGCAAGCCCTGCACGAAAGAAGACCTCTCGGGCGTATTCTGCGAAGAGTGCGTCGATCAGGAACTCAACGACAAGGACGAACTCATCGAGATCCCCGAAGAGATCAGGAACTTCTATAAGATGTACCGTCCGTCCCCCCTCGTACGCGCATACTGCCTCGAAAAGCTGCTCGATACGCCCGCCGAAATTTACTATAAATTCGAGGGCAACAACACGTCGGGCTCGCACAAGCTCAACTCGGCGGCGGCGCAGGCGTACTACGCGAAGAAGCAGGGGCTCACCTCCGTCACGACGGAGACGGGCGCGGGTCAGTGGGGCACCGCTCTTGCGATGGCGTGCGCTTACTTCGGGCTCGACCTCGACGTGTATATGGTCAAGGTCTCCTACGAGCAGAAGCCCTTCCGCCGCGAGGTCATCCGCACCTACGGCGCGAACGTCATCCCCTCTCCTTCCATGACGACGGCGGCGGGCAGGAAGATCCTCGAAGAGCACCCCGGCACGGGCGGCTCGCTGGGCTGCGCCATCTCCGAAGCCGTCGAAAAGGCGACTGAGACGCCCAACTGCCGCTATGTTTTGGGCTCCGTGCTCGATCACGTCCTTCTTCATCAGTCCATCATCGGGCAGGAGTGCAAGATCGCGCTCGAAAAATACGGCGTGCAGCCCGATCTTATCATCGGCTGCGCGGGCGGCGGCTCTAACCTCGGCGGCCTCATCTCGCCCTTTATGGGGGAAAAGCTCGAAGGTAAAAACAACATCGACTTCCTCGCCGTCGAGCCTGCAAGCTGCCCCTCCCTCACGCGCGGCAAGTACGCCTACGACTTCTGCGATTCGGCGCGCATCACTCCCCTTGCCAAGATGTACACGCTGGGCTGCGGGTTCATGCCCTCGCCCAACCATGCGGGCGGGCTGCGCTATCACGGCATGAGCCCTGTGCTCTCCAAGCTCTATCACGACGGATATCTGCGCGCGACGAGCGTCGAGCAGACCAAAGTCTTCGAGGCGGCGGTCAAGTTCGCCCGCTGCGAGGGCATCCTGCCCGCTCCCGAGAGCTCGCACGCCATCGCCGTCGCAATGGACGAGGCCGTGAAGTGCCGCGAGGAAGGCAAGAAGAAGGTCATCCTCTTCGGGCTCACGGGCACGGGGTATTTCGACATGACCGCCTACAAGAACTTCAACGACGGCAACATGACGGATACCATCCCCACCGACGAAGACCTTGCGAAGGGGTTTGCTACCATTCCACAAATATAATTTCGCGAAAATCTTTTTCCTTCGGAAAAATCTTTCCGCGAGGGGTGGAGACGATTGATTTTAACTTGTTTTATCAGCCGCGCACCCTGTTGTCCTTATCGGACACTAAGTGCCAAGTATGGCATTTATGCCCTGCGGGTACAAATTGTGTCCCGCAGCGGAGGGAAACCCTCCTCGCGGAAGTCATTATGATTCACGCATTTCTTTTGCTTCGCAAAACAAATGCCGTGAGGGGTGAGCATTTGGCATCTAAATTGCTTGATCGCCCGCGAACTCGGCTGTCATTCTAAGAACAATAAGTGCCCTGCGGGTACAAATTGGGTCCTGCTGCGCAAAAGCGTGGTTTTGCTTGCAGAAGAATATTTAAGAAAAGGGCTCCCAAAAAAGTCGTATAGCGAGTTTTTTGGGAAGAGGGTGAGCAAGTGCTTTCTTGGCAAAGCCCCGGTGGGGCTTTGACCACTTGCGAACTTGGGAATGCCCCATTGTTCGGGGCATTCCCTGACCGAGCGCGGGTTCTACCGCGCGAGACGAGCGAGCATCGGAGCAAAGCCGCGAGGAACGCAGCGGCTTGCGAAATTTGCTCCGCTGCGACGAAGCGCAGGGGAACCCTGCTTGGCTCAGTGAATTTGATTTCGCGAAAATCTTTTTCCTTCGGAAAAATCTTTCCGCGAAGTAAAGTTGTAGCGATCCTGACGGGCGGCGGCTGCCGCCCGTTATTTTTGCGGCAGGCTAGTTTTGCATATGCGCGAAATACTTGACGAAAAGGGGCGGATGTGCTATGCTTTTCAGGAATAAAACCACAAAAGGACACAGCCATGTATTTCAGAACTCATAACTGCGGCGAGCTGCGCGAAACGGACGCGGGCAAGCGCGTCAAACTTTCGGGCTGGCTCGACAGCAAGCGCGACAAGGGCGGGCTGCTCTTTGCCGTCCTGCGCGATTTTTACGGCACCACGCAGGTCGTCTGCTCGGAAGAGCCCTGCCTTTCGCAGATGCGCGACATCCCCACCGAATCGACGGTCAGCGTCGAAGGCACCGTCGTTTTGCGCTCTTCCCCCAACGATAAGCTCCCTACGGGCCTTGTCGAGGTCATCCCCGAGCGCATCGAAGTGCTGGGCCGCCGCTCCGTGCAGGCGCTTCCCTTCGAAGTTTCGCACTCCACCGAAGCGGGCGAGGACGCGCGCCTCAAATACCGCTTCCTCGATCTGCGCAACCCCGCCGTGCGCGATAAGATCATTTTGCGCTCTCAGATCGTTGCAGATCTTCGCAAGCTCATGACCGAGCGCGGCTTTTATGAGATCAACACGCCTATTCTAACGAGCTCTTCGCCCGAGGGCGCGCGCGATTATATCGTCCCCAGCCGCATCTATCCCGGCGAGTTCTATGCGCTCCCGCAGGCGCCTCAGCAGTATAAACAGCTCCTGATGTGCTCGGGGTTCGATAAGTACTTCCAGATCGCCCCCTGCTTCCGCGACGAAGACGCCCGCGCCGACCGTTCGCCCGGCGAGTTCTATCAGCTGGATATCGAGATGGCGTTCGCGACGCAGGAAGACGTTTTCGAAGTGCTCGAAGGGGTGCTTCCGCCCGTCTTTGCCAAGTATTCGGGCTGGGATGCCGATAAGCCCCCGTTCCGCCGCGTCGCCTACCGTGAAGCGCTCGAAACGTACGGCTCGGATAAGCCGGACCTTCGCAACCCCCTTGTCATCAAGGATGTTTCCGACCTTACGGAAGGCTGCGGGTTTGCCGCCTTCGAAGGGAAGAAAGTCAAAGCCATCGCCGTCAACGGCGTTTCCGTCGCCCGCAAGTGGATCGACAAGACCGCCGAGGAGTTCAAAGTCAAGACGGAGGGCGGCGCCATGTTCTGGTTCAAGCTGGACGAGAACGGCGCGGCGGCGGGCGGCATCGCAAAGTTCGTTGCAGAGCGCATCAACGCCTTCAAAGAGCGGCTCGCTCTTGAAAACGGCGCGTTCGTCGCCCTCGTCGCAGAGGACAAGCTCTCCCTCGTCCAGAAGCGCGCGGGGATCTTGCGCACCATGCTCGGCACGGGGCTCGATCTTCTCGAAAAGAACGTCTACCGCTTCTGCTGGATCGTCGACTTCCCCATGTACGAGATCGGCGAGGAGAGCGGCGAGTTCGAATTCTGCCACAATCCCTTCTCCATGCCGCAGGGCGGGATGAAGGCGCTCGAAGAGCAGGATCCCCTCGAAGTGCTCGCCTACCAGTACGACATCGTCTGCAACGGCGTCGAGCTTTCCTCGGGCGCTGTGAGAAATCACGACCCCGAGATCATGCTCAAAGCCTTCTCGCTCGTGGGCATGGGCAAGGAGGACGTCGTCAAGAAGTTCCCCGCGCTCTATCACGCCTTCGAGTATGGCGCGCCTCCCCACGCGGGTGTGGCGCCCGGCGTCGACCGCATGGTCATGCTCATCTCGGATACCGTCAACATCCGCGAAGTCATCGCCTTCCCCATGAACGCCAAGGCGCGCGATCTTCTGATGAACGCGCCCTCGCCCGTGGAGCAAAAGCAGCTCGACGACGTGCATATCAAGATCGTCGAACAGAAAAAATAAGCAAATTCCGACAAAAACGGCGCTTCGGGCGCCGTTTTTGCGTAGAAGAGAGATAGGACAACGCCCCTTTTTCATAAGCTAAACAAGGCGGCATGACGCCGCGGAAGGAGGGGGAAATGTTTTCGCTGTTGTATGCCGTCCTTTGCAAGCTGTTCTTTTTTACGGGCGCCGTGGGGGAGGGGAGCTACCCGAAGCCGCTCTCTCCCGAAGAAGAGGAGCGCTGCCTGCGACTTAGCCGCGCGGGGGATGCGGCGGCGCGCGAGAAGCTCATCCGCCACAACATGCGTCTCGTCGTGCATATCGTCAAAAAATATACGGGCGCGGCGGAGACGGACGACATGATCTCGGTGGGGAGCATCGGGCTCATCAAAGCCATCAACACTTACGAACCGGGGCGGGGCACCCGCCTTGCAACTTACACCGCCCGCTGCGTGGAGAACGAAATTCTGATGCTCATCCGCGCGGGAAAAAAACATAAAAATACGCTCTCGCTCTCCGATCCCGTCGGAACCGACAAGGACGGGAACGAACTCACCCTCATGGACCTTCTCTATGAAAAGGAGGACACCGTCTTCCGTGGCGTGGAGCAGTCGCTCATGCAGGAAAAATTCCTTTCGGCGGTGCGGGAGCTTCTGAACGGGCGGGAGAGTGAGATCGTCTGCCTGCGCTACGGACTGACGGGCGGCGCGCCTCTCCCGCAGCGGGAAGTCGCAAAGAAGCTGAAAATTTCCCGCTCCTACGTCTCCCGCATCGAAAAGCGGGCGCTTCTTAAACTGCGCGAGGGGCTGAAACGGGAAGACTTTTTTGGCGAATGAAGCCCGGCGCGCCCGCCAAAGCGGGGGCGCCGCCCTTTCTTGCGGGGAGCAGAGCGTTTCGGCACACGAAAATAGCGCGCCAAAACACTTTACAAAGGCGGCGTTTTGCTTTATAATTTTCGGTATGATAGCACTTGCCGACAATTGGAAGGACTATTCCGTCATTGCGACGGGCGACGGCTACAAGCTCGAACGCTGGAAGGACGTCGTGCTGCTCCGCCCCGACCCGCAGGTCATCTGGAGCGCGCAGCGCGATCTTTTCTCCTATCCCGGGCTTGCTGCCGTCTACCGCAGGAACAAGGGCAGCGGCGGGGGCGGCGGCTTCTGGGAATATAAGAAGGAGCTCCCCTCCGAGTGGAACATCTCCTACCGCGATCTCACCTTCCGCGTGCATCCCATGAACTTCAAGCACACGGGGCTCTTTCCCGAACAGGCGGTGCATTGGGATAAGACGAGCTCTCTCATCCGCGGGGCGGCCGAGAAGGGGAGGAAGGTCAAAGTCCTCAACCTCTTTGCCTACACGGGCGGGGCGAGCGTCGCGATGGCGAAGGCGGGCGCGGAAGTGACGCACGTCGACGCCGCCAAGAACATGGTGGAGCGTGCGGGCGAGAACGCGCGGCTCTCGGGCATCCGGACGGGCATCCGCTATATCGTGGACGACTGCAAGAAGTTCGTCGCGCGGGAGATAAGGCGGGGCAACCGTTACGACGCCGTCGTCATGGACCCTCCCTCTTACGGGCGCGGCCCCGGGGGCGAGCTCTGGAAGATCGAAACGGAGCTCTTTCCCTTTGTGAAACAGTGCCGCGAGCTCCTTTCGGACGAGCCGTTGTTCTTTCTCATCAACAGTTATACGACGGGCCTGCAGCCTGCCGTTCTGAACAATATTTTAACGCTGTGCCTCAAGGGGCTTAAGGGGAGCATCGACTCCTACGAAGTTGGGCTGCCCACCGAAGAGGGCATCGCCCTTCCCTGCGGCGCGGGAGGAATGTACGTCAATGACTGACATCGAAAAGACGGGGGCTCCCGAAGAGGAGCTTACCATCCTCTATGAAGACAATCATATCATCGTGGTCTTAAAGCCGCAGAACATCGCGTCCTGTCCCGACGAGAGCGGGGATCAAAACCTTCTCGATAAGGTGCGCGAATACATCCGCACGGCGTATAACAAGCCCGGCAACGTGTATGTGGGGCTCGTGCACCGTCTCGACCGTCCCACGGGCGGCGTCATGGTCTTTGCCAAGACGAGCAAGGCGGCAGGCCGCCTCGGCGAGCAGATGAAGACGGGCGACTTCGAAAAGAAGTATCTCGCCGTCCTCAACGGCAGCCCGCACAGCGAGCAGGGCACGCTCGTCAACTACCTCAAAAAGAACACCGTCAACAACATGGTGTATCTCTGCACGCAGGGCACGGACGGGGCAAAGCTCGCCTCGCTCGACTATCATATTCTGGAAAAGAAGGAGCCGCTCGCCCTGTGCGACATCACGCTGCATACGGGCAGGAGCCATCAGATCCGCGTGCAGATGGCGGGCATCGCGCACCCCGTCTACGGCGATATGCGCTACGGCGGCGAACGCGCGCAGAAAGGCAAGCTCGCCCTCTGGGCGTACTCTCTGAGCTTCACGCACCCCGTCACCAAGGAGCGGATGCGCTTTTTGTGCGAGCCGCCCAAGAACGAAACGCCCTGGAACCGCTTCGACATTACGCGGGCGATGGCGGTGGAGTGAGTAAGTGCGTTCGGGCGCCCTTCCCCGCGGCGGCCGGGTGAAATTTTAATTTTCTTCCCCGAGACGGGTTGTTACCGCTTGACGGGCGCAAAAATTTTGTGTAAAATAGTTGGGTGAATGCGCTTTCGGGCACATTTGGCGGGATCATTCCCAAGATAAGAACACTTTGCGGGTACTCGTACCCGCACGGAGCAGGTTTCCATGACTAAGAGTAAATTCAGAACGATCACCATCGCGGCGCTCAGCTTTCTCCTGGTGCTGCTTTTGAGCCTTGCGGCGGGCATGGTCATGCCCCGTTCGTCCGCTTCGGCAGAGGAGTACACGCCCACGAATATCTTCTCGGCGGGAACGGATACGACCGTTTCCCATACCGAAGAGGGTGAGAGCGACTACATCTCCTTCACGCAGAAAGGGAACGGCGCGGCAGCGTACTTCCGCCGCGACCTCGCGCTCAAGTGGTTTGCTTCCGCCGAGGAGGCGAACTATTTCTCCCTGACCGTCGCTTTCCCCGAGGTCGCTTTCTCCGAATACACGATCTCCTTTGAAAGTGCGGAAGAGAACGTCACCGAGGACGAGCTTGCCGAAAATGCGCTCGTCTTTGCAAACGGGGAGGAGGGCTCCTTCGCCTATGTCGTCAATGCGGCAGGCGAAAAGAGCGAAACGGTCGCAGTCGACCTTTCGGGCGATGTCGCGATCACGCTCGACGAAGCGGACTGCGCATACGGCGAGTTCTCCGTCTATGTGAACGGCACGAAGGTGGGTACCTTCACCAACATCGGCGGATTCTTCATGGAATATCATTCCTCGGCTTCCGATACCCCCAGAACGCCCATCACCTTCGAAGCCACGACGCTTTCGGGCGAGGAGCAGGTCGTCCTCGTCAAACAGCTCAACGGTCAGTCCTTCGCCCTCAACGAGAACGGCAAAGTCGTCGATGACACCGCGCCCGTACTCGTCGTGAACAGCGAAGTTTATCCTTTCCGTCTCGGCAAGAAGTTCTCTCTCGACTACGAGGCGATCGACGTGTGCGACAACACCGTCACCGTCACGCGCGAGTACTACATGGCGGCTGCGGGCGAGGACGGCAGCTATACCCTTCCCGAGGACGACGATTACAATTCGCTCACCACTTCCACCTGGTTCATGCCTTCCAATGACGACAACGAAGAGGAAGTGCAGTACGTCTCCATCCGCTTTACGCTGGACGACGGCCGCGACGACGCAGAGGAAGAGCCCGTCTATCTCGTCTGGTATGCCGCAGAGGGCGCATCCGTGATGCTCGGCGAGGGCGAGAACGCGCTCGACTATATCCTCGTGGATCGCGCGGAGGAAGGCCCTTCCTACAGCGGGCTTGCTGCCGATGACGAGACGCTCGAGAATGTCAAGACCGCCGACGAGGCGGACGTCAACGGCAACGGCGACACGGAGGAATCCCTCCTCGACGTGCTTGCCGCGGAGTATCAGGCGGCGGTAGAGCGCGCGGCGGAAAAGGCGAGTGCCGGCGAAGGGGCGTACTTCTATCTGCCCTCCCTGCGCAATCTCATCGTGAGCGACAGCTGCGATTACCGCGATCTTACCTTCAACATCTATTTCTATTCGCAGAGCCAGACGGAATCCGATACGGCTTCTTCCGCGACCTCCCTTGCCTATAACCGCTTGCGGTTTGAGATCGACGAGCCCGGCAAGTACGTCTTCCGCGTGATCGCGAGCGACAATGCGGGCAACGGCATGATGTATTATCTCGACGGCCAGCTCGTTTCGGTCGCTTCCGGAAATATTTGGGATATCGAAGAGATCCCCGAATTCTCCTTCACCGTCGGCTATGACGGGGCGCGCATCACCGATCCCGAAGAACAGGATCTCGGCTACCGCGATACGACGTACAGCGTCGAAGATTTCGAGATCATCGCCGTTCCCGGCTATGAGACGGAGTACGAGCTCTTCCGCCTCGATGAGGACAAGCTCCCCGCCGAATTGCAGAGCGTTTCCTATTCCTCTCTCGTCAAGAACGCGAAGGAATACTTTGACGGCGATTGGGCGCAGTATCTCGTCGGCATCGATCGATTCAACAGCGAGATCGATGAGGACGACGCTCTTTGGGACCGCACGGACAACCGCTATTATTGGGATGCCGAAGATCTTTCCTTCGTTCCCAACGAGGCAGGGTACTATGTGGTCAAGGTCACCGTGACCGAGCCCTCCATCCCCGGCAAGAGCGTGACCGCTTATCAGGTCATCGACGTGCGCAACCCCATCGATACGCTCCCCGATGCCACCTATTGGCTGGAGAACAACGTGGCGGCCGTCGTGCTGTTCTGCATCTCCGGCGTGCTGCTCATCATCCTCGTGGCTCTCTTTGTGGTCAAGCCCAAGAAGAGTGTCGACGAAGTGGATATGAAGTCGCTCAAGGGCGCGAAGAAGACCGAAAGCGACGAAGAAAAGAAAGACTGACCCTTGACGGGGAAGCTCCTATCGTGAAATGAAAAGAGGCGCTGCTGCGTGCGGCGCCTCTTTTGCTTTGCGGAACGGGCGCACGGTCGGGAGCGAGCAAGCGGGAGCGCATAATTTTCGCCGTCGGGCGCAAACTGCATGGCAGGAGGTATCCGATGGTCATTGCAAACTTGATCTCTTATATTCTGGTGCTCGTGGGAGCGCTCAACTGGGGCATCTTCGGGCTGTTCGACTTCAATCTGGTCTCGGCAGTCTTCCAGGGCCCCCGCACGATCGGTTCCATCATCGTCTATTCGCTCATCGCGCTCGCCGCGATTTGGCTGATCATCTCGCCTATCATCACGAACGGGATGCTCAAATTGCAGGGCGACCGCGTGGCGCGCGAACAGCACAGTCACTGAAAAAACGGGCATGAAAAGTGCGGGGAGGGCATAAAAATTGTCTTTCCCGCATTTTTTATTTTTGAGGCGCGCCCGCCGCGGCATTTTGCCGCGGCGGGCGCGCAGCGTTTGGAGGTAGCTTATGTCAGTTTGCCCGATCACTTCGCTTTCCAAGGGGATGCGCGCCAAAGTTGCCGGGGTGGAAGGGGATGGCGCGCTCCGCTCCCGTCTTGCGGCGCTCGGGGTGCGGCTCGGGGAAGAGATAACGCTCCTTCGCGTCTCTCCCCTCAGGCGCACCTATCTCGTTGAAACGCGGGATACCATCTTCGCGCTCGGAAAGGAGGCGGCATCGTGCGTGAAAGTGGAACGATGAAAGAGGCGCCTTTCAAGCTCCTCCTCCTCGGCAATCCCAACGCGGGCAAGAGCACGCTTTATAACGCGCTCACGGGCGGACACGCGCGCGTCGGAAATTGGCACGGGGTCACGGTGAGCGCGCTCGAAGGGGAAGCGCTGCTTTCGGGGAAAAGGGTGCGGGTAGCCGACCTTCCCGGCGTCTATTCCGCCGACGGTCTCAGCATGGAGGAGCGCGCCGCCTGCGCCTATCTCGAAGAGCACCCCGAGGGCGTCGTGTGCCTTGTCGCCGAGTGCGCGGCGCTCCCCCGCAGCCTTGCGCTCCTTTCCGCGCTTGCAAACGGAAGGCGCGCCTTTCTGGTGCTCACGAAAAAGCGGCAGTTCGTGCGGCAGGGGGGAACGCTGGAAGAACGCGAACTCGAACGCTGTTTGGGCATCCCCGTCGTGAGCGCGGAGGGCGTTCCTCCCCGCGAACTGTGCGAAAACTGTCTCTTATACACATCTGACGCTGCCGACGATAAGGCTC
>ENA-OYZE01000159-OYZE01000159.1-human-gut-metagenome-genome-assembly--contig:-NODE-159-length-32078-cov-7.330544_pt1 | contig 32078 bp, 37 predicted proteins | sample MGYA00243259_ERZ653469 | MGnify/ENA primary metagenome ERZ653469 (study PRJEB26926, sample SAMN06164913) | human gut metagenome | biome: ENVO:00009003; feature: ENVO:2100002; material: ENVO:00002003...
GTGGGCTCGGAGATGTGTATAAGAGACAGGTAAAATATAGTAACTATATTTATAGGAGAACAATTATGAATTACGCTAATGATCAAGTAGCAGAAGTGTTTATGCAATTGGAAGAAAGTTGCGCTAAGGCTGTCGAATACATGAAAAACGAATTTTCTCTCATGCGTGCCGGACGTGCCAATCCGAAGTTGGTGGAAAAAATAAACGTTGATTACTACGGATCTATGACTCCCATCAACCAGATGGGCAATATTGCCGTACCCGAATCTCGTACCCTTACTATTACTCTGTGGGACAAATCCGCCTTGGGACTGGTGGAAAAAGCAATTCTTGCCGCCAATATAGGCGTAACTCCTCAAAACGACGGCAGTCTGATTCGTCTTACTTTCCCGGCTCTTACCGAAGAACGCAGACGTGATCTCGTAAAGAGCGCTAAGAAACTTTCCGAAGACACCAAGGTTACTTTGCGCAACGCGCGTCGTGACGCAATGGAAAGGCTCAAAAAGGTCAAGAACAGCAAGACGGTTTCGGAAGACCTGATTGCGGACTATGAAAAGGAAGTTGACAAGATGCTTTCCAAGCAGATAGAAACCGTCGACAAACTGCTGAAAGAAAAAGAAACAGATATTATGTCTGTGTAAACCATGGAAAAAGATTTGATCGGACTTGAAGTTTGTCAGGCCGCTTCCTTGCTGGAACAAAGCGGAGAGGTGAACTTCAAGTTCATTTCTTATACGGATAAAAAACAATCTCGATCCGACACCGAACGTGTTTGCGCCGTAAGACGCAATGATGACGGAACGCTTACTCTCGTGGTATGTCCGTTGCTCCTTGTTCCTGTCGGGTAGCGGAGGAATATGCAACAATTACAACACATTGCTTTTATAATGGACGGTAACGGCAGATGGGCGAAACTCAGGGGCAAACCACGTAATTACGGGCACCGAGAAGGGCTTAAAACCGTCGAAAAGGTACTGAACTGGACAATGTCCAAGGAAATACCGTATATCTCGCTGTACGTGTTTTCCACCGAGAACTGGAAACGTTCCGCAACCGAAGTAAACGGATTGTTTGCGCTTGCCGAACGCTATTTGTCCGACTTTAAAAAGTTTTGCAAAGACCGCATACGCGTTGTCGTGTCGGGAAGAAAAGACGGATTGCCGGATAAACTTGTAAAATGTATTGAAGATGTGACTGCCATTACCGCCAATTGCAATAAACTTACGTGCAATCTGTGTATTAATTACGGCGGCAGACAGGAAATTGCCGATGCCGTGGCGCAGTTGGCGCAAACAGGCGACTTTTCCCTGTCGGCGTTGCAAAAGCACATGTACAACGATCTGCCCGACCCTGACATTATAGTGCGTACGGGCGGACACAAGCGACTGTCAAACTTTATGTTGTTTCAATGTGCGTATTCGGAATTGTATTTTACCGACACGCTTTGGCCTGATTTAAGCCTTGAAGAGTACAATAAAATAGTAGACGAATACAATTCAACAGTCAGAAATTTTGGAGGGATCTGAATCGGATGATAAGCAAAAAAGTGCTTGCAAACCGCATTTTGGTTGGTGCAGGTATTGCAATCGTAATGATAGGTATGGTGGTAATCGCAGCGTTGTCTACACGTCTCAATACCTGGGTTGACCGCTCTATAGATTCCATAATCATTTCCGTGATTATTCTTATGGCTGTGGTGGAAATGCGTCGCGCTTTGGGCAGAGAAAGAATACCCGACAATTTCAGTTGGCTGTTGTGGGTGTACGGTTTCGGTCTGGGTCCGGCATATGCATTTTTCGGGTTTACCGGTCTGACATTTTTTACGTTGCTCATATTTGCTTGTTCAGCGATTACAGCGGTTTATATAAACAATGCAAAGGCATTGATGTATATTGCCTTTATGTTGGTTTATCCCGGATTGTTTCTGGCTTCGATGCTGTATATCAATAAATCGGCAAGCACGAGATTTATTTCTCCCGATTCGCAACTGTATCCCTACATAGTCAACGATATCTGGACTTTATTGGGCGACAAGCGTGTGATTCAGTTGTTACCTTACAACGCGATAGGTCTTGCCTTTGTGTTTGCAGTTTCTGCGTTTACCGATGTCTTTGCTTTTATATTCGGAGTAAGTTTCGGTAAACACAAGTTGTGCCCTGCAATCAGCCCGAAGAAAACCGTCGAAGGAGCGTTCGGAGGTATATTCGGAGGTATGCTCGGTTCGGCACTGGTTTACTTTGTTTTCGATTATTTCAAACTGTTCGGACCTCAGTGCGGACTTACCTTTCACGACTTGTCGACATTCAACCTCGTTCTCGTCTACGTGCTGATAGGCATTGTGGGCTCCGTAATGACGCAATTGGGCGATCTTGTGGCAAGCATGGTCAAACGTTACTGCGATATAAAGGATTACAGCAGAGTTCTTGGCGAACACGGTGGCATAATGGACCGCTTTGACGGCATAATGTTTAATGCGGTGTTTGTTGCAACTGTATATATGTTTATTTTATAATGAAGAAAGTAGCGGTTTTAGGAAGTACGGGTTCCATAGGAACGCAGACCCTTGACGTAATAGCATATAGGAAAGATTTATTTTCGGTACATTCGCTTGTCGCTTATTCAAATGCAGACAAACTTGCAGATCAGTGTGCCGAGTTCGCACCCGCATACAGCGGACTTATAAAAGAAAATCCCGATTGCATTACGGAAGCAGTCAAAGGAGCGGACATAGCAGTGGTGGCCACTCGAGGTATTACTGCGCTCGATACCGTGCTGTATTGCCTTGACAACGGCATTGACGTTGCACTGGCCAATAAAGAAACGCTTATTTGCGGTGGCAAACTGATAAAGGAGCGTCTTGCCGCAAGCAAGGCAAGGCTTTACCCGGTTGACAGCGAACATTGCGCAATATGGCAATGTCTCAACGGACAGAAACCTGTCTCTCTGCTGCTGACGGCAAGCGGAGGCGCTTTTTACGACGCGGACGGCGACAGCCTGAAAAGCATGTCTGCTAAAGACGCTTTAAAACATCCCAACTGGAATATGGGCAGCAAAATCACAATAGACAGCGCCACGCTAATGAACAAGGCTTTTGAAGTGTTGGAAGCGTCAGTGTTGTTTGACGTTTCGGTAAAAGATATCGAGGTAGTCGTGCACCGTCAGAGTATCGTTCATTCAATGGTCAGGTATGCCGACGGAAGCGTGATAGCGCAGATGGCTGTTCCCGACATGAGACTGCCCATTCTTTACGCCCTTACGGGCGGTCAACATGTCAGAGGATGTGTTTCGCAACTGTCCTTTGACAAGTTGCTTACGCTTACTTTTCAGCATCCCGATCTTAACAGATTTCCTTGTCTTACGTTGCCGTATATGATAGACGGCAAAGGAGACCTGTTGCCAACGGTTTTGTGCGCGTCGGACGAAGTGTGCGTCGATGCCTATATGAACGGACGAATAATGTTTGATGACTTCTACAAAATAATATCACAGGCGGTGGAGCATTTTGTAGGTATTTTGCCTTCCGTTCAGACGTCGGAAAACATCAGACAGACGGAAAAAATAGTCAAAGAATACACAAAATCACTGATTTATGAGGTACTATGTTAAACATAATATGTAGTTTTTCATCGGCAATCAGCAATATTTTATATATTTTGCTTGCAATAGCATTGCTCTTGCTGATGGTGCTTATACACGAATTCGGCCACTACACGGCAGGCAAACTGCTTGGATTCAAGATAAACGAATTTGCCGTAGGCATGGGGCCGAAACTGCTTTCAAAGAAAAAGAAAAACGGCGAAGTGTTTTCTCTGAGAGCCTTCCCGCTGGGCGGTTTTTGTGCTTTTGAAGGCGAGGACGGTGAAGAAACCGTGCCAGGTGCGTTTAATGCCCAGAAACCTTGGAAGAGGCTAATAGTGCTTTTTTCCGGAGCGTTTTTCAATTTTCTTACCGCCGTTGTGGCTATTCTGATTGCTTTTTCGGTATTCGGAGATACGGCAATGGCTGTAGGCAAAGTCTACGAATATTCCCCCTCTTACACAACCGCCAAGTTGCAGCAAGGGGACGTGTTCTATTCTGTCGACGGCAAGGTAATTTATCTTGCTTCGGATTTTTCGTCGCATATAAGCGGCAAACAATCGTTTGACGCCGTAGTCATACGTAACGGCGAATTAGTGACCGTCGAAGACATTGAAGTAGGTACCTACTATATAAATTATGTTCAGGCGTCATCCGGCGATTACGATTTCGGAAGTTACCGTCCCGAATACGGGCACGCTTTGTATAAAATAAACGGACAGTGTATATACACTGAAGGGCAGTTGCAGTCGGTGCTGGACTCGCTCGGCGAAGATTCGGTATTGCAGGCGGTTTTTATCGACAACTATTCGGAGGAGCACACCATTGAAATAAGCAAGAAGGATTTTCTTGCAAGTCTGTCTTTTGTAAATCAGTCATATACGGGGATGGGAATTGCTTCAAATTACGCTCACGTGGATTATACTTTCGGTGAAGCATTGTCACGTACGTTCCCTTACTGTTTCAGGGTTGGCAGCCTTATATTGGAGTCTCTGGGCGGATTGTTTACAGGCAGTGTAGGCGTCGATCAGTTGAGCGGGCCTATCAGCACCATAGGGCTGACCAGTCAGATAGCCGCAACCGGTATAGGAAACATTTTGTTGCTTGTGGCGATAATTTCAGTAAACCTTGCAGTGTTCAATTTACTGCCCGTTCCCGCTTTGGACGGTTGTCGCATGTTGTTTGTAATAATCGAGTGGATACGCAAAAAACCGTTAGACAGAAAACTGGAAGCGTATATTAACTTTGCAGGACTCGTGTTTATTCTTGCATTTGCCATTCTGGTAGAACTTGTAAAGGTATTCTGAAAATGACCAAAACAGTTAAAATAGGTAATGTGACAATAGGCGGAGGAAATCCCGTTGCCATTCAGTCAATGACTAATATTCCCGTGCTCGACACGGACGGAACCGCCGAACAATTAAAGCAATTGCAACTTGCCGATTGCGATATCGTAAGAGTGGCAGTTCCCGATATTGAAAGCGCCAAGTGCATAAGCAGGCTCAAAACCTTTACTTCAATGCCCGTTGTTGCCGATATACATTACGATTACAGGCTTGCGATTAAGTCTATGGAAAACGGTGCGGACAAAATTCGTATAAACCCGGGAAACATGTCCGCCGACCATTTAAAGCAGGTCACCGATTGCGCAAGGCATCACGGCGTCCCGGTTAGAATAGGCGTCAACGGCGGTTCGGTCAACCGCGAGTTTTTAAACAAATACGGCGACAAGCGCACGGCATTAACGGAAAGCCTGTTGCATTACGTTTCCGAGATGGAAAAATTGGCGTTTTACGATATCGTTCTGTCGGTAAAGAGCAGTGACGTAAGAGAAACTATAGCGGTAAACAGGGCTGTAGCGTCGCGTTGCGATTACCCCATACACCTCGGCGTCACGGAAGCGGGCCCTGCCTATCAGGGTATAATCAAAAATTCGGTAGGTATAGGAGCATTGCTTGCAGACGGTATAGGCGACACAGTCAGAGTATCGCTTACTGCGCACCCCGTTGAGGAAGTGAGGGCTGCGCGTACGTTGCTGAATGCGCTGGGAATGGGCAGAGGCGTTACATTCGTTTCCTGTCCGAAGTGCGGAAGATGCGGTATAGATCTGGAAAAATACGCGCGTGCGGTATATGAATATGTCAAAGACATCGACGCCGATGTCAAAATAGCGGTGATGGGTTGTGAAGTAAACGGGATAGGCGAATGTTTCGACGCAGACCTCGGCATGGCAGGTGGAAAAGGAAAGGTAGCATTCTTTAAACACGGTAAGGTTTTCCGTACTGTGGACGAGGCACAGGCGTTACAGTTGTTTTTTTCCGAAATAGACAATCTTATCGGTAAGGAATAAATTCGGTACATATGATAATAGACGTTTTGAAACAGAAGTTTCCTCAGGTTGAGGGGCTGAGGGTAAGAGATATTGTGGTGGATAAAGCGGACAAGCGTATTTCCTGCGTCGTAACGACGCCCGTTTTGCCCGCTCTTGACTTTGCTTTGCGCAACGAGATAGTCAACACGGCAAAATCCTGTTTACCCAAAGGGTTTGTTTCATACGTCACTATAAAAACAGATCAGTTTAACCCCGTTACATATCGCAATTTCCTTTTGACGACTTTGAAGAAGCGTTTTATGGCAATTTCAAACATCAAGAAGGAAAACATTTCTGTTACCGAACTGTCGGACAGGCGTTTCAATGTCGTGATAACAGTCAATCAGGTTCAGCAAAAACTTATAGAGGAACTGGATTTTGTCAACAGATTTACCGATTACAGCAACAGTTACACCAGTTACGGTGTAGAACTGACTGTAAATACTGTGATTCGGGATCTTTCAAACGACGTGGAAAATCAGAAGTTGTACGAACATCTTGCCATCAGCAAGCATCTGAGCCGTCCGCAGCGGTATGTGGCAGTAACGGACGTCAAGGCGTTAGTGGGCAAAAAAGTAGTCGGTAAACCGTGTTACATTTCCGATGTCAGAGAACAGAGAGATCATTGCGTGTTGTGCGGAACGGTATCGGAAAAGAAATCGATGAAGGCCAAATCCAATCCCGGTATATATATTACCAAATTCGTTCTGACGGATATTTCCGAATCGTCAATTCCCGTTATAGTGTTTACAAAGTTGCAGACGGAAAATGTGGATACGATCAAACAAGCCACTGGTAAAGGTGACGCCGAGGCGCTGACGGTTTCTCAAAAAAATCGTCTCGGCAACGAACGGAAAATGAAAATGCTTCTCGGACTGTACGACGGAACGGAAGTGGTTGTGTCGGGAAAAGTTGCCAAAAGCAGTTTCAGCGGTAATCTGGAAATGACCGCCAACGCTATAAGTATGTGTCGTATAGCGGGGCAGGACAATTCTTCAACGCTTGTGCGCCCGTTGCCGGAACGGTATTTGTTGGTAAAGCCGAAAGTTTTTGCAAGGTATCATCAGCAATCGCTTATAGAAACCGAGCAGGTTCCGGTACCTTTCGAACTTGCGCAGGATGTCGTTGTGCTGGATGTCAACGCTACGGGTCTGAACGCTCTTAAAGACAAGATTTATAAACTTTGTGCCGTCCGACTGACAAACGGCGCAGTAACTGAAAGTTTGTCCTGCGTGCTCAATCCTGAATGCGATATTCCTCAGGATCGACTGTCTGCGGCAAATATATCCGTAGAAAAATTAGTTGTCAGTCCCACTTTTTCCGAAGTGGTGGGAGATTTGTACAAGTTTTGTCATGGCAGTACGCTTACTGCGTTCAACATAGACAAACTGATGGAAATTATAAAATATTACGCAACGCCCGTCGGCTACATCTTTGACAATAAAACCGTAAGACTTGCGGATCTGCTGTCACGGCTGTACGATATAGCAGGGGAAAATAAAAGACCCAATATGCAAAATATTTCCGACATTGCCAAGTCATTGCGTATTCCGCTCGATTCGCCTTACGACTGCTATTCGACGGCTATTGCCGCCGCAAGGGCTTTGGTCGCGATAAGTAAGAGACGATCGGATATTTAACCATTTTCATCCGTGTACAATTTGCATTAAAGTGCTTGCCAAAGTTTCGGTACTATGGTATAATTTAAGCACTGTTAAAACTGTAGTTCGGTTTGAGAGTGGAGTTTTCTCCACTCTCAACTTGCTGTAAGGAGTTTTTTATGAGTAAAATCGCTGACAGCGTAATGAATCTTGTTGCCCCGATAGCAGAAAAACTGGGGCTGGAAGTCGTGGAAGTCGTATATGAGAAAAAGTACGACGGAATGAATCTCACCGTGTTCATCGACAAGGACGGGGGAGTTTCCATCGACGATTGCGAAAAATTGCACCGTGCCATTGACGAACCTCTGGACAGGCTCGATCCCATCGAAGGTTCGTACACGCTAAACGTTTCATCGTTGGGAATCGATCGGCCGTTGAAGACGGACAGGGATTTTAAACGCAATCTCAACAAAAAAATCACTGTCAAACTGTACAGCGCTTTAAACGGTAAAAAGAAGTTCAGCGGAGTTTTGCTGAGTTTCGATGACGCATCATTTGTTCTGGACACAGGTAAAGAACAAATGAAATTTAACAGACAACAATGCGCTCACATTGAGCCGGTAATTGAATTTTAAGTGGAGGAAAACACATGAACAGTAAAGACTTTTTCGCCGCACTCGAAGATCTTGAAAGGGAAAAAGGAATAAGCAAGGAAACATTTATCCAGGCACTGGAATCTGCTTTGTCCATCGCCTGTAAGAAAAATTTCGGCGAAGCGTCCAATGTTACGGTAAAACTTAATGCCGAAAAAGCGTCCATTAAGGTGTATATCACCAAGACGGTAGTGGAAAACGTAGAAGTTCCCGAAAAGGAAATTTCTTTGGAAGACGCACAACTCGTAAAGAAGTCGTATAAATTGGGCGATGTGTTTACTCAGGAAATTTTCCCTCGCGATTTCGGAAGAATTGCCGCACAGACTGCGCGTCAGGTAATAATGAACAGCCTGCATCAGGCGGAAAAAGACATTACTTACAATCAGTTTCTCGACAAGGAAAGCGAATTGCTTATAGGCGTTGTTTCCCGTGTGAAGGAAGACGGAACAATCTACGTCGAAATAGGCAAAAATCAGATGGAAGGCGTGCTTACCGTACAGGAACAAATTCCCGGCGAGAAGTTTAACCCGGGCGACAGAATCAAGGTGCTTGTAAAAAGAGTAAGAGAAGGCTCCGGCGGTACTCAGGTAATCTTGTCACGTGCAAGTCACCTGTTTATCAAGCGCCTGTTCGAAATTGAAGTTCCCGAGATTCGTTCGGAAATCGTGCAGATAAAGTCCATTGTTCGTGAGGCGGGATTCCGCACTAAAATGGCGGTTTATTCTACCGATCCCGAGATTGACGCCGTCGGTGCCTGCGTAGGCAACAAAGGCGTACGCGTAAACGCAATCGTCAACGAGATCGGCGGAGAAAAAATAGATATAATTCCATGGAGCAGCGATATTCTTGACTACATTGCAAGAGCGTTGTCTCCCGCTAAAGTACTGATAGTACAGGCCAACGAAGAAACAAAGGAAGCCAAGGTTATAGTCCCTGACGAAAAATTGTCGCTGGCAATAGGTAAGGAAGGACAAAACGCACGTCTTGCAGCCCGTCTTACAGGTTGGAAGATAGACGTCAAGTCATATACTTCCGCAATGCAAAGCGGTATGTTCGATCATGTGGACGATTCCGCCGAGGGAGAGGCTGATGAACAGCAATAAACCCGTTCCCGAAAGAATGTGCGTTGCCTGCAGACAGATGAAACCGAAGTCGCAACTTACCAGAATAGTATTTAACAAAGCGGAAAACCGTGTGTTTATCGACAATACGGGTAAGCAGAACGGCAGAGGTTGTTATCTGTGTAAAAGCAAGCAATGTGTACAGAAATTTGCAAAAATCAAAAACTTTGAAAAAGTTTTGGGTTTTAATGTGAGCAGCGAACTGCTTGCACGGTTGGAGGAAAACGTTGAACAAGATTGACGCTTATATCGGTTTTTGCATAAAAAAAGGTTGCGCTGTTTTAGGCGTCGACGGCATAGAAGTATGCAGACGAAAAGTGCATCTGATACTGTTCAGCAACGATCTTGCGGACAATTCTTTGAAGAAACTTTCCAAGTTTGCGTCACAGCGGAATTGTCCGATGCAGGAATATGATCTTGCGTTTTTAAATCGCAGTTGCAAGGCAATTGCATTGTGTGACGCCAATTTAGCCAAGGCCGTTATGAGTGCCTTAAAGGGTTGACAGGGGAGGAAGTAATGTCAAACACTAATCAACAGAAAACTTTCGAAAACATTAAAAACGTTCGCGACAACGTAGGTTCGGCTGTCAAAGAATTGCAGAGCAGTATTGCTCAGTTTAAAAAACAGGTGTTTTCCCTGACGGATCGTATTGTCAGACGTGAAGAACAACTGACCGCTACCGAGCAAGAACAGCAACAGGAAGTCGCTTCCGTTCAGAATACCGTAACGGAAAACGTCGGCGGTGTGGTTGCCGAATCCGAGCAAAAGTCGGTTGTTGAACAAACAACTAAAGACAAAGTAAAGAGCGAAGAGCAACCGAAAGTCAAACAGCAGAAGACTGTTACGATAAAACTCGCCGAACCCGACAAGGCTAAAACCGTCGAAAAACCTGCAGAGGAAGTTAAGAAACCCGCTGCTACTGTTACTACCGTTCGCGAAGGCGCATTGGAAGTAAAGACTTTTACCGACGAAAGGGGAAACGTGCGTGTGCGTAAGTTCCTTGACACTTCGTACAAGAAGCCTCAACCTCAGGTACAGCAGAACGCGGGACGTGACAATCGTCAAAAGGACAAGCAGCAACGCGACGTTCGCAACGCTAAGCCTGCAGGCGCTCAGCAGCCCCGTTCGGACAGAAAAACGTTCGACAAGGATGCGGGAAAACAGTCCTCGTCTTCCGCTTCAAGACAACCGTTAAAGAAAAACTTTGCTCCCGTGGCGGATATTCCCCGTCCTTCCGAGCAGAAGTCTTTCGGCAACAAAAACAAAACGCGCGAGCGCAGTGAAGAAAAACGTCAACCCAGTAAAAAGAGCCTCATCACACGTAATTACACTCCCGATTACGATGAGGACAGAGTTGTACGCCGTGCCAAGACGAAGAAGGCCGAGGCAAAGCCTGTTGCCGTACAGAAAATTACCAATGCGGTTGTCAGCGTGCAGGATGTTCCCATAAAGATGTTGTCCGAACGCATAGGCGTTTCCGCATCGGAAATAATCAAGCAACTGTTTAAGGAAAATATATTCAAAACAATCAACGATACCATCGACTTTGATTACGCCGCTTATATTGCGGGACTTTACGATGTTACGCTGGAACTCAAAGCGGACAAAACGGCAGATGAAATGCTCGACGCCGAAGACGACGGACTTGTCGACGACACCCCTCGTCCGCCAATTGTTACGGTAATGGGACACGTTGACCACGGTAAAACGTCTTTGCTTGACGCTATACGTAACACCAACGTCACCAGCACCGAATCGGGCGGAATCACGCAGCATATAGGTGCGTACACGGTAACGGCACAAGGTCATCAGATAACATTTATCGATACGCCCGGACACGCGGCGTTTACAGCAATGCGTGCTCGCGGCGCTAAAATCACCGACGTTGCAATCATTGTTGTCGCGGCGGATGACGGTGTAATGCCTCAGACGATAGAAGCAATCAACCATGCCAAGGCTGCGGATGTTTCCATCATTGTTGCCATCAACAAGATGGACAAACCCGATATCAACGTCGACAGAGTAAAACAACAACTTGCCGAACTGGATCTGCTTCCCGAAGAATGGGGCGGCGATACCATAATGGTACCCGTTTCCGCTAAAAAAGGTACCAACATCGACAAATTGCTGGAAGCGGTGTTGCTGGTTACCGAAATAAAGGAATTGAAGGCAAATCCTCTTAAACGCGCTACCGGCACAGTGCTGGAAGCAAAACTCGACAAGGGCAGAGGTCCTGTTGCCACAATACTTGTCAGCAACGGAACATTGAAAGTGGGCGACAGCGTGATTGCCGGTTTTGCAACGGGTAAGATTCGCGCTATGTTTGACGACAAAGGCAAACGCATACGTACAGCCGGACCGGCCATACCTGTGGAAGTACTCGGTTTCAGCGATGTTCCGCAAGCAGGCGATATAATGCACGTTGCGGATGAAAAACTTGTCAAGAAGGCGGCGGAAGAACGCCGTAACCGTCAGAAAATCGAAACTGCACGTCAGTCGCAGACAGTTTCATTGGGCGATTTGTTCGGTCGCATTTCCGAAGGACAACTTAAAACCCTCAACCTTATTATAAAGACCGATGTACAGGGCAGTCTCGAAGCATTGAAAGGTAGTCTGCAAAAACTGTCCAACGACGAAGTCAAGGTTTGTCCCATTCACGGCGGTGTAGGAGCCGTCAATGAAACGGATATAATGCTTGCCCGTGCATCTAACGCCATCATTATAGGATTTAATGTAAGAGCGGACGCAAATGCCAAGGTGACAGCGGAAAGAGAAGGCGTGGACATCAGACTGTACAACGTTATCTACGACGCTGTGGACGATGTGACAGCCGCTATGAAAGGCATGCTTGCTCCCAAGTTCAGAGAAACCGTTGTGGGCAGCGTCGATGTGCGTGAAGTTTTCAAAATTACCGGTGTCGGTACCGTTGCGGGTGCCTACGTTACATCGGGCAAAGCGGTGCGCAACGGAAAAGTGCGTATTTACCGCGACGATGTAAAAATTTACGAAGGCAATATCCTTGCGCTCAAACGTTTCAAAGACGATGTCAAAGAAGTTGCCGCCGGTTACGAATGCGGTATATCGGTGGAAAATTACAACGACATAAAGGTCGGCGACGTGTTTGAAATATATCATATGGAAGAAGTTAAGGATGAGTAACAGAACGGAAAAACTCAATTCGGAGTTTAAAAGATATATATACGAATTGCTCAGCAAAAAGGTCAAGGACCCGCGCATTACCGAGATGTTCACGATACTGTCTGTTGATTGCGACAAAGAACTGTCAACTGCAAAAGTACACGTAAGCATATATTCAACCGATGCCGAACGAGCCGCTAAAACCTTCTCTGCAATTTGTGACAGCGAACCTTATATACGTCAGCAGATTTCGAAAATCATGCACATTCGTACGGTGCCGGAGTTTCGCTTTATTCTTGACGAATCACTGTCCTACAGTCAGAAGATCAACGAGATATTAAATGAGATACTGCCAAAAGACAACAATTGAACAATGCGTGGATTTGTTCAAACAGGCGCGCACGGTTGCAATATTTGCACACACCAGACCTGACGGCGACAGTGTAGGTGCATGCGTCGCTTTGCGCCTTTTGCTGGAAAAAACGGGTAAAACCTGTCATATGTTTTGCGATACGGCTTTGGGAGAGACTTTCAGCAGGTTTCCCGAGGCTGTTTTTGCCGACAGTATTCCCTTAAACGCAGGATTTGACTTATTTGTTGCTGTAGATTGCGGTGACTTGTTGCGTACAGGTAAGTTTTCCGCACAATACGCAAGATTTGCAAATACATTAACAATCGATCATCACTGCGGAGAAATGTATTCACGATACAATTGCCTTATACCTTACGCAAGCACTTGTGAGATAATTTTGGACCTGTACAATTGTGCAGGCGTTGCTCCCGACAGTGTAAGCGCAACCTATATGTATATGGGGCTTTGTACCGACACGGGAAATTTTTCCAATTCCGGCACAAACACCCATGCTTTCAGGGCTGCCGCTCAACTTTCCGAGGCGGGGGCAGATCTGCAGAAAGTAAGTATTGCTTTCTTCAGAGACACTACGTTTGTTCAGCAAAAACTGTTGTCTGCCGCATTAGGTAATATGCGCAGTTACTTTGACGGAAAGTTGATTTTGCTGTACGTCACTAAAAAAGATCTGGAAAAATACCAACTTAAAGAGAATGCTACCGAGGGCTTTGTGCAGTACGCAATAAACGTTGATACGGCACGAATGGGCGTCGCATTGGTCGAACATGCCGACAACGTTTATAAGGTCAGCGCAAGGGGCAAGCAGTTTGACGTGCGCAGCATTTGCAACACCTTCGGCGGAGGCGGACATCTGTATGCGTCAGGGTGTATAATTAACGGATTTTTAGAGGACGTGATAGAAAAAATCGTGCGTGAGGCTTCTTACAGCATATGAACGGATTTGTCAATCTAATCAAGCCGTGCGGTGCCACGGCGAGCGATATGGTAGTGTGCCTCAAACACATTTATTCCGTAAAAAAAGTCGGGCATATGGGAACGCTGGATCCCGGTGCTGTGGGCGTATTGCCTGTTGCGGTAGGAAAGGCGACATGTCTGTTCGATTATCTTACAGACAAGCGCAAGGTGTATCGCGCATGGTTTACATTCGGCAAGACTACGGATACGCTGGATTCCTACGGCAAAGTGACGGAAACGTCGGATGTCCCGGACTTTAACGACGTCAAACTTGCCGTTAAAAATTTTGTGGGGCAAATACAACAGATACCTCCTTTGTATTCGGCTGTAAACATCAACGGACGGCGTGCTTACGATCTTGCAAGACGCGGGCAGCCAGTACAATTGAAAAGCCGTACCGTAAACGTATACAGTATAGACATTGTGCGCACCGAAGGTAACGACACTTTTGTCTTCGATATAGAATGCGGGGGAGGAACATATATCCGTTCGTTGTGCCGTGACATTGCGTCGTCTTTGGGCTGTGTGGCTTATATGTCTGCGCTGATACGGATGTCGTCCGGCCCGTTTGATATTTCTTCTGCCGTAACGATAGACGAAGTAAGGGTAGACCCTTTAAAATATCTTTTGCCGTTGGATGTTGCTCTGACTGGCGTAGATGATTACGTTTTTGACAGTACGTTGTATAAAAAACTGTGCGACGGATTTCGTCCTGAATGCAGTTTCGACGGCTATAAAAAAATATATTGCAACGGTGTGCTTTTCGGTCTCGGCAGATGCTCGGATGGAAGATTAAATCTGGATTACTATTTAAAAGATGCAAACAATTGAATTCGGACAACAATATAATTTCCCGTTTGTAATTGCGCTCGGTTTTTTCGACTGCATGCACAGCGGACACCGTCAATTGCTGATAATGGCAAGACAGTTGGCTCAACAGCAAAATTGTCTTGTGGCGATGTTTACATTCAGCAACAATCATTTTGCCGTAATGGGTAAAGAAATCAAGTTGATTTATACCATTGACGAACGCAAACGAATTTTTGAAAGTCTTGGTGTGGATTTGTCTGTCAGCGCGGTTTTTGACAGAGAATTTATGTCAATGACGTCGCAGAAATTTTTAGATAAACTTTTTAAGTACGACGTTAAAGGCGTTGTGTGCGGTTTCGATTACACCTGCGGAAGTGACAGGGCGGACAGCCGTGCTGTCAGCAAATTTTGCACGGACAGAAATACGCTTTGTTCCGTAGTGCAGGAAGTTTCCGTTGACGGCAGAAAGGTTTCCAGCACGTTGGTACGTGAACTTTTGACGGCGGGACAAGTGGAAAAAGCCAATCAATTGCTTAGTCAACCTTTCTTCATCTGCGGTAAGGTAGTTCACGGCAGGGGGGTAGGTCACGAAATAGGTTTTCCCACTGCAAACGTTGTGACGGACAGCGATAAACTGTTACCTGAGGGCGTTTACGGAGCGACGGTAACCATCGGAGACAAGCAGTACAAGGCTATCGTAAATATAGGCGGTAAACCTACATTCGACATTGCAAGCGCGACTATCGAGGCGCATATTATCGATTTTGAAGGCAATCTTTACAACGAAAATATAGTCATATCACTGACGCAGTATTTAAGGGGTATAAGACGTTTTGACAGCGTGGAGCAGTTGCGCCAACAACTGAACCAAGATATTTTAAAGGTAAAACAATATGATCAGATTCGGACCGAGCGGTAACAGTACAAGATTTTACGATGAGGGACATGCTCACACGGTTGAAGCGGCCAAGTGGCTCAAAGACCTTGGACTTGACGCTTACGAGTATTCATTCGGCAGGGGAATAAACATCAGTGACGCTACTGCCGAATCCATAGGCAATCAGTTTGCGCAGTACGGTGTTGAGATTTCAGTGCATGCTCCTTACTATATAAACTTTGCAAATCCGGACGACGCAATGGCGGAAAAGTCTTACAACTACGTGCTTAACAGTTGTCGTAAGTTGCAGTTTTTCGGAGGTCGGAGAGTTGTATTTCATCCTGCAACAGTAGGTAAAATGCAGCGTGAAGACGCTGTTGCGCTTGCGGAAAAACGTATTGCCTTACTTGTCGAAAAAATATATGAGGCAGGACTCGGTGATTATATGTTTTGTCCCGAAACTATGGGCAAGATAAATCAGATAGGCGATGTAAAAGAAATTGTGCGATTTTGCAAACTGGACAAATGTCTTGTTCCTTGCGTCGATTTCGGACATCTGAACGCACGCACTTTGGGAAGTCTTAAAACCGCCGACGACTTTGAAAGGCTTATTGTGTATATGCTGGAAAACCTTGATTTTGAAAGAGTCAGCAATATGCACATACATTTTTCCAAGATCGAGTATGCAAAAGGCGGAGAGGTAAGACACCTGACTTTTGAGGACAAGGTGTACGGACCGGATTTTCTGCCGCTGGCGGAAGTGCTTAAAAAATATCGCCTTGAACCCTACATCATCTGCGAATCGGACGGCTCACAGGCAGACGACGCAGTGCAAATGAAAAATATTTATCACAGTTTGTAATTATTGGAGGCTTTATATGAAAGATATTGCTAAACTGTTTGCGATTGCTCCGGAAGTGGACGCAATACTTGTAACATCCGAAAAGAACAGAAGATACTTTACCGGTTTTGCTTCGACGTTCGGCTATCTTGTCTTGTTGAAAGACAGACCGTCTGTATTTATTACCGACCCTCGGTATTTCGAAATGGCAGAAGTACTGAAAAATGACGGTTTTGACGTACGTCAGATAGACAACGGTATCAGCGGACTTGCTACCGTGTGCTCCATATTGCGTGAAGCAGGAGCAAAGCGTCTTGGTTTCGAGGACACCGAAATGACTGTTTCCGAATTCGGTTCTGTAATCAAGGTGTTCGAGTCGGAAAAGGTAAATCTTGTTCCCTGCGGAGAGGCTATAAACAAAATGCGCCGTGTCAAAACGGAAGAGGAAACGGGTTATATCGTCAAGGCGCAATCCGTTACGGACAAAGCGTTTACTGAAATTTTAAAGTTTGTAAAGCCCGGCGTGACCGAAAGGGAAGTCGCTATAGAATTGCAATACATCATAAACAAACTGGGCGGTCACGGACTTGCTTTCGACACGATAGTAGCGTCCGGAGTAAACACCTCCAAACCTCATGCACATCCGACAGACAAGAAAATAGAAAGCGGAGACGCCGTTACAATAGATTTCGGGGCATCATACAACGGTTACTGTTCCGATATGACCCGTACTTTTTTCGTGGGCGAACCGTCCGAAAAGATGCGTTCAATTTACAACATAGTTTTGCTTGCGCAGAAAACCGCCATTAAAAACGCTTACTGCGGTATGACCGGCAAAGAACTCGATTCGTGGGCAAGAGAACTGATAGTCGCCAACGGTTACGGTCAGTATTTTACTCACAGCACGGGTCACAGTCTCGGAATAGACATTCACGAGGAACCTCGCGCGTCCAAGTTGTCCGAAGACAAGTTGCTTGCCAATCAGTTCATTACCGTTGAACCGGGTATTTATATCCCCGGAGTAGGCGGTGTTCGTATAGAAGATTTGCTCTTGATAAAAGAAGATGAAGTTATTGATTTGACAACATCCGATAAAAATATTATAATATTATAAAACGTAGGAGGACTGCATTAAATGATTTTAGCTGGAGATTTCAGAAAGGGTGTTACGTTTGTATATAACAACGGCATTTACGTTATTGTCGATTTCCAACACGTAAAACCCGGCAAAGGCGCTGCTTTTGTAAGAACAAAGATCAAGAACATTGTTACCGGTGCTGTTCGTGAAGAAACATTCAACCCTTCCGAAAAGTTTGAAAAGGCAACAATCGAAAGCAAAGAAATGGAATATTTGTACAATGACGGTGAATTGTACTACTTTATGGACGGAGAAACTTACGAACAGGTTCCCTTGAACAAATCTCAGGTGGAAGACGCTCTTATGTTCATGAAGGAAAACATGACGGCGACAATCAAATTCTATAAGGGCGAAGCATTTTCTGTTGAACCTCCCAACTTTGTTGTTTTGCAGGTTACCGTTTGCGAACCCGGTGCAGTAGGCAATACGGCTACAAACGTTACCAAACCCGCAACGCTTGAAACAGGTTACGAACTTATGGTTCCCATGTTCGTTAACGAAGGCGACTATATCCGCGTAGATACGCGTACCGGCGAATACATGGAAAGAGCAAAGTAATTTAAAACGCTGAAATTTCAAATTTTAAAGACGCAAGAAAATTCTTGCGTTTTTTTTTATGCTACGGAATATAGTTGAACAGTTTGTCGGGAAAATCTTTCAACCGTTTATTTTCAGCGCTGTCGTCGGTCATCGGTAAACTTGTAAACTAAAGCGGTCCCTGTAAATGCAGGGCATGAATTGCTCTGAGACGTTTTTGTCGTAATAGCAGTGTATTTGTCGCAAACGGAAATTCAGTGCATATACCTGCGTTACGGCAAGTAATTTATTGTATGAGACTGGAGGATTGTTTGTGCCAACCGCTTAAAGGAATTGCGGAAAAGTACCGTGAAAGTATTCGGGAAATCAGATTGAGAAACGGTAAACCCGTAACATTCGATGTCGGAGGCAATAAATTCTTTGTCTGCAACGGAGTACTCTGTAAAAATTCCGTCGGCGCGCTTTCCGTAACAGGCAAGGAAATTTCCGAAGTACTGGAAAAAGCAACCGAAGGCTCTATCTTTACCTATGAAAAACAGTTGACCGAGGGCTATCTCACATTGCAGGACGGTGCGCGGATAGGAATAGGCGGACAACTGTCGTTTTCGGAAGATGGCAGAGCGTATTACCGCTCGTTACAATCGATGTGTATAAGAATAGCGCATTGTATAGAAGGGGCAAGTAAATGTCTTTGGGGACAGGAAAAATGCAACGTTCTGGTGTGCGGACAGCCTGCGTCGGGCAAGACTACGTTTATAAGAGATTACGCTCAATATCTGTCTCAACGGTGCAATGTGCTTGTCGCCGACGAGAGAGGTGAAATTACTCTGTGCGACGGGTTCGATAAGAATGCGATTTTCTGCGACGTACTGCTGTGGGGCAGCAAGAAATTCTGCTTTGAAACGGGTGTACGAAGTTTGTCGCCGGACGTGATAGTGTGCGACGAACTGTCGATGTCGGACAGGGATAGTCTCAGATATGCATTGACTTGCGGGGTGTATGTCGTTGCTTCCGTGCACGGAAGCGGTGAAGAGGATGTCAGGGCGAAATTGGGAGACGATCTGTACGGACTGTTTGACAAGGTGGTTTTGCTGACTACACCCGATTCCGATGCGGTTGTACTGCAAAAACAAGGGAAGTGTAGAATAGTATGATTGACATAGTATTACTGATTTTGTGCGTTTTTGTGGGATTTGTACTTGGACGACGGTCTGAGAGAATGCTTTTCAATAAAGAACGCCTGTTTACCTCGATGCATGATTTCGCCCGCAATCTGCTTTACAATGCCAGATACACCAAACTGCCGTTAAAGGAATTTGTGGAAAATTACAATGCAGGCAACGGTGCCGAGGTATTTTCGCAATGTGTAGACAGGTATTTTTACGGCAAGGATGTTGCGATATCTGCAAAACTTACTGCGCAGCAGCAAAAGTATATTGAGGATTTCTGGCACAATTTGTCCGCGTTGAACACCGAACAGTTTGTAGGGCATGTGGAATACTACGGCAATTACTTTGCCGACCAGTCGGAAAAGTTGCGCAAGGAATGTGCGGACAAGGCGTCACTCGGACCGAAATTGGGTATTCTGATAGGCGCCATCGTCGGATTGATGCTGATGTAAAGGGGTATTATGGACATAACGATTATATTTAAAATTGCGGCGATAGGAATTCTTACAGCAGTTTCCGGAATGCTGCTAAAAAAAGCCAACAAGGAGGAAATAGCAACCCTTGTTTCCATTGCAGGACTTATACTTGCATTGGTGCTGGTGCTCGATATGATCGTGCAACTTTTTGATGCCGTAAAGGGGTTGTTTGAACTTTGATATGGATGTCGTCAAAATTTGCGCAATGGCTCTCATAGCCGTGCTCGCGGTGGTTCTGCTGAAAGAAACACGTCCCGAACTTGCAGTCGTAATGACCGTGTGCGCTTCGATATTGATTGTTGCCTCTGCGGTGGACAACCTGTTTGACGTCGTGTATTCCTTTTATAGGCTGTCTGAGCAATCGGGTGTGGACAAGCAGTCGTTGAGTTGCGTGGTAAAGATAATAGGTATAGGTTACATTGCAGAGTTTGCCAACAATATCTGTGTGGACGCCAACTGCAAGAGCATAGGCGACAAGGTGCTTTTTGCGTCCAAAATTGCCATTGCTCTTACGGCATTGCCTGTTCTGACACAGTTGTTTGAACTTTTGCGAGGATTTTTGTTATGAAGAAACGTGTGTTGTTGCTGTTTATAGTTTTGACACTGTTGCTTGTCATTCCTTTTTCGGCAATGGCTGACGACAACAAGGACAGCGTAGAAGACAGCCTGAACGACGCATTGGACGAGGCTTTGGACAACCTTGATTTTTCCGACGTAAACGAACTGCTTGACGGAATGATGTTTGAAGATGTTGCGGAAAAAATCAAAAGTATCCTTGACGGCGAGTTTGACAGCGCGGAAACGTTTTTGCAATTTCTGCTCGATGTGTTCTGGCAGCAGTTGAAACTGATAGTACCGTCTCTTGCGACTCTTTTTGCAATTTGCGTTCTGTGCGGCCTGGTAAAGGTAAACAAATCGGGATTTATAAGCAGCGGTACAAGCAATCTAATTTACCTTGTAGGGTTGTCGCTCATTCTTACGACGCTTGTCGCGGTGTTGTTTAAACTGTACAGTTCGGTGTATTTGATGTTTGCCCGGCTGTCGGTACTCATCGACGCCGCAATGCCCATCATACTTACGCTGATGATTGCAAACGGTGCAACAGTTTCGGCTTCCGTTTATCAGCCCGCTGTGGCAATGTTATCGGGCGGAATAATCTCAATGGTGCGTAACGTCATACTGCCGTTGTGTACATTCGGTCTGGTTTTTTCCGTGATAAGTCATCTTTCCGACAATATCAAGGTCACGAAACTGTCAGGATTTTTCAGCAGTTGTTCGTCATGGCTGCTCAGTGTGGTGTTCATGGTTTTCGGGTCGTTCTTGTCGGTACAGGGAATAACGTCGGCGAGTATTGACGGCGTTTCCGTACGTGCAATAAAGTTTGCCACCAAAAACTACATACCCATACTCGGTGGTTATCTGTCAGACGGTTTCGATATGGTGGTAGCGTCTTCAACGCTGATAAAAAACGCATTCGGCGCAGTAGTATTGCTGATGTTGTTGGGAACTGTTGTTTCGACTGTTGTGTGTATTCTGGCATTCAATCTCGGTCTTCAACTGGTCAGCGCGCTTGCCGAACCTTTGACGGACGGTAAATTTATAGGATTTTTTACCGCAGTCAGCAAAAATCTCACTTTTTTGACAGTATTGGTTATTGCAGTTACCTTTATGTTCTTTATACTGGTAATGCTTACCATCTATACTGCCAACGGTTTCTTTTAGGAGGAATTATGGAAAACTGGGCAATATCTGTGGTGGGTACCGTTCTTCTGACGGTGCTGGCAGACGTTATACTGCCCGACGGACAGACCAACAAATACGTAAAGACCGCTCTTTCGGTTGTGGTTATACTTGCGATGTTGGCGCCCGTCGTAAAAATAGCAGACGGCAGTCTGTCTTTCGTGTCGGACGACAAGCAGTATCAGGCACAGTCGCAGTATCTGTATATGGTGGAGCAGAAACAGGAAAGCGAAATAGAGCAACGACTTATATCGGAACTTGCTAAAAGCGGTTATAAAAACTGTATCGTGGAAGCGGAAGCAACGCTTGACGAACAGGGACTTGCCATCGATAAAATTTCCGTCAACCTGAAAAATGCAGTAATACCTGACGGTCTGTCTAATATATTAGTTACAGAAGACATCACCGATATTGTCTCGAAACAGTGCGGAGTAGCATCCGAAAAGGTGGTGATATCATGGCAATAAAACAGGTGTTAAATAAAGTCAGGTCGGAAAAGAACATAGAGGTTATAATTGCCGTCATCATCTGCATAGTAATAGTATTACTTTTCGCATCGACATTTGTCAGAGAAAACACCGAAAGCAGCGACGCTTCCTTTTCCTCGTACGTCATGGGACTGGAAGAAAAATTACAGCAGGTGATATCCGCAATGAACGGCGTGGAAAAAACCGAAGTGGCAATATCATTTAAATCGGGTACGGAAAAAGTGTACGCTTTTGAAACGATAATCAAGACAAGCGGCGGAATAACTACGGAAGAAACGCAGATAGTAACGGCACAGGGGCAACCGGTAGTGCTTAAAGAACTTGCTCCCGACATTCTGGGAGTAGTCGTGGTAGCGCAGGGGGCAGACGACGTGGCGGTGCGTTTGCGGATAGTTCAGGCAGTTGTAACTCTGCTGGGTATAGACGGCAGTAAAGTACAAGTTTTCAGTTAAAATTTTAGGAGGCGGACAAAATGTCAAAAAAAGCAAAAATAATTACTCTTGTGGCAATGGTACTTGTGCTTGCGGCGGCTGCCGTACTCAACGTAATGTTGCTCACCGATGACGGCAATGACGGTGCAACTCAGCAGACGGCAGGATTTTTTGAAACGTCGAGACTTGACAGACAAAATACCCGCGATTTCGAATTGCAACAACTCAACGAGATAATTGCAATGGAAGGGGAAGAATATGCCGAAGCGAGACAGAACGCGGTTGATCAGAAAAGCAAACTCATCGATACGATGGAAACGGAACTGTTGCTCGAAACTCTGCTGAAAGGACAGGGATTTACCGATGCGCTTGTTACCATATCCACGGCGAGCGACAACATCAGCGTTATTGTGGATGCCGATGAACTCACTCACGAAGATACGGTAAGAATTTACAATACTATCACAACGGAAACAAGTACATCTCCCGATTATGTAAAAATATTTGCTATCTGATTGTAATTTGCAAAAATCTGTGGTATACTACAAATATATCTTATCTGTGAGGTAAAATATGAAGGTAGTATCTAAGCGTGATTCCACCGGAAGACTTGTGTACAACAGTTCGCTTGTCAAGGATGTAATAGATTGCGCGTTGAGCGAAATTGACGGCGTCGTCAAGTATCCTCCTCAGTCCAAGCAGATGCGTGACAGCATCCGCTACGAGCAGAACGGCGAGGAAATGTACATCGACGTTTATGTCAAGTTGCGTCACAATGTAAAGGTGGGGGCTGTTGCAGGTCAGATCCAAAGTGAAGTCAAAAGCAACATCGAGAACATGACGGAGTTTAAAGTCAAAAGCGTAAACGTTCATGTGGTCGACGTCGAATTTGACGAAAACAACTGATTGATTTTTAGAACCCTTTGAGTTTTTCAAAGGGTTCAATGTGTATTCAGAGGTTTATATGAGAGCATACGCAAGAGAAACAGCATTTTGTCTGGTGTACCGTAACAATATGGAGACCGATCGGCAGGAGGATTTTTTGCTGTTTGACGAAGACAAACTTACCGATACGGACAAACAGTTCTGTTCGCAGTTGGTTGATTTCGTATCTGCCAACAAGCAGAAGATCGACGACATAATTTCCTCCTATTCCAAGGGGTTCAGACTGCAACGTCTGTGCAAAACCGACCTTGCCGTACTGGAAACGGCAATAGGCGAAATGATGTCATGCGATACGCCATTCCCCGTTGTGATAAACGAAGCGGTCGGATTTGCCAAAAAGTATTCCACACCCAAGAGCGCGTCGTTTGTTAACGGAATACTGGCGTCTTACGTGAGGGAAAGACAATGAATATTCTTTACGGTAAACCCGTTGCCGAAGATATACGGCAACGGATTTTGTCATATACAAAAACTCACGCGGTAACAGTCGCCACACTCGGACTGGAAGGCGACGCTCAGTGGGCGCAATACACCGCGTCGCTTGCGAAAAGTGCCGACGGTTACTGTTGCAAAGTAGTCGGTACCTTGTTGCCGAGTGACGTTGACGCCGAAACTTTCGCCAATGCGATAAAGACACTCAATGAGGACGACGGCGTGGACGGAGTACTTATTCATCAACCTTTGAAGGCGTATCTTTCCGGCTCGGTGGATCTGCTTTCTCCCGCTAAAGATATTGACGGCTTGACTTCTCAGTCTGTAAAAGCATTGTACTCGGGAAAAGAAACTTTTGTTCCTGCCACCGCACTTGCCGTAATAAGACTTCTCGAATACTACGGTTACAATCTTGCTTGCGACATAACCGTCGTAGGCAGAGGAATGGCTGTCGGCAGACCGCTTGCGTTGATGTTGATCAACAGAAACGCAACTGTAACCGTGTGTCATACTCGTACCCGCGATGTAGCGTCGCATTGTAAAAAAGCGGATATCGTTGTTTCGGCATGCGGTGTGTCAGGCTTGATAAATGCACAACATGTAGATAAACACTCGGTGGTGATAGACGTAGGGCTCAGTTTCGTAAACGGCAAGACTTGCGGTGACGTGGATTTCGATGCGGTTTCCGACATCTGCGCGGCTTTGTCACCCGTTCCCGGCGGTGTAGGTCCTGTTACACGCGCCTGCCTTTTTGAAAATGCCGTAAAGGCAAGTGCTTTAAAATTGAAATGATCGTAAGCGTATCTCAACTTAACAACTATATAAAAGGCGTAATGGAACTTGACGAAACGCTAAATCTGATTTCCGTCAAGGGAGAGGTCACTTCCTGCAAATTTTCTCACGGCAACCTTTACCTCACGCTCAGCGACGACGACGGGCAGATAGATTGCTTTGCATTCGGCGACAGAACGGAAGCGCCCGAAGTGGGGCTTAACGTAATTGTCACCGGCAGGGTAAGATATCTTCCCCGATTCGGCAAGATTTCCTTTTTGGTAAACAAAATAGAGCGTGCCGATTTCGGACAAAATTATCTGAGGTTTATTCAGTTGCGGGAAAAATTGCAAAAAGAGGGCATTTTTGATCTTTCGCGCAAGAAATCGCTTCCCGTAATGCCGAGAAAAATAGCGGTTGTTACCAGTCGTACGGGGGCGGTAATCAGGGATATAACCGACGTTGTGCGTCGCAGACAGCCTTTCAGCGACATACTGCTTTATCCCGTACACGTACAGGGAGACAGCGCAGAAGAGGAAATCGTCCAAGGGATCAAGTACTTCTCTGAAAACCCCGTTGCCGATGTGCTCATTGTCGCGCGCGGAGGCGGTTCGAATGAAGATCTGTCTGTCTTCAACAGCGAAAGCATAGTCAGAGCGGTTGCGCAATGCCCGTTGCCTACCGTTTCCGCAATAGGTCACGGTGTGGACTTTACGTTGACCGATTTTGCAGCCGACGCACGTGCAGTGACTCCGACTGAAGCGAGCGAACTTGTAACAAGGGATATTACCGTAATCCTTTCCGACATTTTTAGAAAGGTGGAAAGACTGTACAACGTCGCATCGGAAGTCGTAAAAGCGGAACAATACAGCCTCGGCAGAGCGTTGTACGCGATGTATTCGGCAGCAGGTGCGCTTGCCGAACAACGTAAAAACCGTATACTTAACCTTTTAGCGGTGTTGAGTCAGAATTGCGGTAAATTGTGCGACGCACGCAGTAATCGGATAGAATTGCTGTTGCAACGTTTGTCCGACAACAATCCTGCCAATATTCTCGCTAAGGGGTATCTTAGTGTTATGAAAAAGGGCGGCAGGGTGGTGTCCGTCAAGCAACTGCAGAAAGGTGACTGCGTGTCCGTATTGCTTGCAGACGGCAGTGCCGACGCAGTAATAAGCAGAGTGGAGGTTGACAATGAAACTGGAAGAAAACATAGCTAAACTTACCGAACTTGCGGAAAAAACGGAAAGCGCAGATGTGACCGTTCAGGAAGCAATTGAGAGTTTTAAACAAGGCATTGTGCTTGCGCAACAGTGTCTGGATGAGATCAACGGATACAAAGGACAACTTGTGGAACTTAAAACACAAATGGATGAATTGAACAATGACCGCTGAAACAGATATAGACAAACTTATTTACAAATATTTTGCTCCTTCCAAAGACAGGGTAAGTCAGGCTATGAAATACTGTCTTGACAGCGGAGGCAAACGCGTCAGACCGTCGCTTTTGCTTGAAACCGCTCGCAGTCTGGGATGCGTAGACGACAATATCTGTCGGTTGGCTGTTGCGTTGGAGTGTATTCACACCTATTCGCTGGTGCATGACGACCTTCCCTGTATGGACAATGACGATTTCAGAAGGGGTAAACCGTCATGTCACATGCAGTTCGATGAAGCGACCGCTGTTTTATGCGGTGACGCTTTGCTCAATCTTGCAATGGAAATAGTTTCCGGAGGTACTTCCGGCGAAAACTATTTAAAATGCGTCAACGCAATGTTTTCAAACAGCGGTTTTAAAGGTATGATAAGAGGGCAGATCCTCGACCTCGCAGGCAGCGACAGTTTCGAAGGATTAAAAGAAATAGCGGTAAACAAAACGGCGAAAATGATAGTTTCCGCAATTTCAATTCCCGCAATCTATATGGGATTGCCTCAATACCGTATAGAAGTATTCGGTCAGATAGGTACAAATCTCGGAGTTGCTTATCAGGTGGCAGACGATCTGCTCGACGGACAAAGCGAAGAAAACTCTTTCGTCACGGTAATAGGCAAGGAACGCAGCGCAGAACTGCTCAGACAACTTACCGGCAAGACGGTGGAGTGCCTGCGTAAATTGCCTTACGATCTGTCGCATATAGAAAAACTTGCTTTGTTCAATCTCAGACGGCAGTTCTGACAGCATTAAAACAGGCTGAATAAAAAAATCTTGCAAACTTATTTGCATTTTTGTCTTTTATATGATATAATATATAGCGTGGATTTTTCCACGACAATTTAATAAAAAATACTGGTGGTGCAGTATTCTAGTCAGAAACAGGTGCGAAGAAGACGGGGTTAAAATATCGTTGAAGAGCATATCGATGAAGTTTCTTGTGCTGGCTTCCGTTGCCCAAACGGGGGCTTGTGCTGGAAGTTAAGATTGTTGGGTAAGGCGTAATGGCATACGCCCTAATTTCCCAACATTCGTGGAGACTCTACAGGGTGGTTGTACGCATAATAAGCACAACTACTCTCTGAGATTAAACCTGCTATGCGGTGAAATAAGAAGCTGTGTACAGAGTAGCTTGTTTTGAGTGAAGTTTTGGGAGTACTGAACGGCGTTTGCTTTGTTGGCCGACAACAAACGTCCGATTGCTTTATGAAATGAATTTTGCAAAAGAAACTAAGCGTAGTTGTTTCTGCAAAGGAAATCTTCTAGACTGCAAGTCAGGTAAATCGGGGATTATAGTACGGACTAAGTGGCGATTCAGTTAAGCGTGTGGCGACACCGTTTATGCGAAATGAAAAGGAAACTGCTTTTTCGGCGACGAGAAGTTTTTGCATGGGAAATCCTACTGAACCTATGCCGTAAGGTTTATCCGATTTATCACCACCATATTTTTTTTACATTTTACAGGAGAATATATGAGTAAAGAGGGCAGTTCCGTTCCCGACGGGAGTAAGTTGCAACAACAAACAGACGCAGACAATACTGCGAATGTCAAGGACAAGAAAACCGATAACGACAAACCTCAACCCAAGAAAAAGAAGAAAAAAAATCTGTGGGCTTTAAAGGCTTGCATAATAACGCTGTTTTTGTCGCTTGCCGTCAATGCGGCGTCCGAACTTGCTTTGGAAGGCGCGCATATTGCCATTGCCATTGTCATCACGTTGATTATAATAATCATCGGTGTGATTTTCGATATAGTAGGCACGGCTACGACTTCATGTGACATTCAGCCTTTCCTCGCAATGGCGTCGAGAAAGGTCAAGGGAAGTAAAACTGCCGTTAAATTTGCCAAAAATGCCGATGTGGTATCGTCGGTGTGCAACGATATAATAGGTGACATATGCGGTGTCGTTTCCGGTGTTTGCGGTGCGGCTATAGCAAGTAACGTGACGGGAAATTTTTCTTTCTGGTTCAACGTTCTCATTTACTCGGTTGTCTCAACGCTGACTATAACCGGCAAGGCACTCGGCAAAAACTATGCCGTAAACAATGCCAACAAAATTGTGTTCAATGCCGCTAAATTTATCAGTATATTTGTTAAAGAGGGTTAATGCTGAAAGACATCAACAGCCCCGACGACATCAAGAAACTTGACGTAAAACAACTGGGTCAACTGTGCGCGGAAATACGGCAGGTGCTTACCGACACTGTTCTGGAAACGGGAGGTCACCTTGCTTCCAATCTCGGAGTAGTGGAACTGGCCGTTGCTTTGCATTATGTTTTTGACAGGGCGGACAAAATAGTGTGGGACGTAGGTCATCAGAGTTACGTTCACAAAATACTTACGGGAAGATTGTCCCTTTTCAACACGCTCAGACAGCAAGACGGTCTGAGCGGTTTTCCCCGTACGGAAGAAAGTGAATACGACTTTTTCAATACGGGACACGCAAGCACTGCAATTTCTTCGGCTCTTGGCATAGCCTGCGCGAGAGACATCAAAGGTGAAGACTACAACGTGATTGCGGTAGTGGGCGACGGAGCGCTGACGGGCGGTCTTGCCTATGAAGGACTCAACAACGTGGGAGAAACACGTATGCTGATAATAGTCAACGACAACAATATGTCCATCAGCGAAAATGTCGGTTCGGCTACCCTTAATATGAGCAAGATAAGAGTGGGTTCCTACGATAAAAATAAGGAAAAACTCAAAAAATTCCTGCTTAAAATACCGTTGCTCGGCAGACCTGTCTACCGTTTTTTGCGCTGGTGCAAAAGACAGGTCAAGATGTCTTACGGCGAAAACAGTTATTTCGATAAATTCGATATAAAGTATATAGGCGTGATAGACGGAAATGATGTTTCCGATTTGGTCTACTATCTTAGAAAAATAAAGAACAACGTTAAAAAGCCTACAGTACTTCACATAGTTACAAAGAAGGGCAAGGGATACAAACCTGCAGAGGACAATCCGGAAAAATTTCACTCGGTATCTAAAGACGCTTCGGGAGCATTGTCAAGCGACACAGCGGGAAGTACCCTTGTTTCTCTTGCGCAAAGTGACAATAGGATATGCGCGGTGACCGCCGCAATGCAGGACGCCGTAGGTCTTAAATCCTTTAAAGAACTTTTCCAGGACAGGTGTTACGACGTGGGGATTGCGGAGGAACATGCGGTTACTTTTGCCGCCGGGCTTGCAGCCAACGGAATGAAGCCGTATGTAATGATATACTCGACCTTTTTACAACGTGCTTTCGATCAGATACAGCACGATGTGGCATTGCAGTCGCTTCCTGTAACGTTTCTTATAGATCGCAGCGGCTTTGTCGGCAGCGACGGCGCCACCCATCAGGGACTTTATGACATCAGTTACCTTACATGTATACCGTCAATGACAGTCTGGGCGCCCGCAACTTATACACAGTTGCAACAGATGATAGAAATGTCACAATCTTTCGGCAAGCCTCTGGCAATACGTTACGGACGTACGCTGTCGGACAGACAGTTAAATTTTGGCGGACGTTGGCAGGTTCTTTCAAAAGGCGCAAAGGTGCATCTGCTTGCCGTTGGCGCGAATATGCTCGAAGTTGCTCTTGAAGTAGGCGAACGCATCAAAGACGTCGAAGTGGTAAATGTAACTACTGTACAGCCGTTGGACGATCAATACCTCAACAGCATAGAAGACGGTGCTGTAGTAGTTACATTGGAAGAAAATATGTTGCACGGGGGATTCGGAAGTCTGGTAAACGGTTACTTTGAAAATCGCTACGTAAAAGTTCTGAACTTTGCCGTTGACAAAACCGTTGTCGCTCACGCAAGCATATCCCAACAGATAAGAGATTGCGGACTGGACAGCGAGAGCGTTGCCGAGGCTATAGAAAGTATTTTGTAAATAATATTGAATTTTTCTCTGTTTAAAGTATTGAATAAATATTACTGATAGTGTATAATATTCCCAAGCAAAGGGAGAAAACATATGACAAGGAATCAGAGACAATCCAAAATACTCGAGATCATCCTGCACGAAGCGGTGGAAACGCAGGAAGAACTTGTAAACGCATTGCGTGCGCGCGGATTCGACGTCACACAGGCGACAATTTCCCGCGACATAAAGGAATTGGGTCTTATAAAGACTCAGACTGAATCGGGCGCATACAAATACGTGACAAAGCAGTCAATGGACGTAAAGGTGTCGGGCAAGTTGCTTGCGCTGTTCAAGGATTGCTGTATTTCCGTAAAAAGTGCAAACAACATTGTCGTGGTAAAGACTGTCGAGCAGTGCGCAAACGTTGCTTCGGAAGTTGTCACGCAGATGGGTTTGCCTTTTGTTTTGGGAGTGGTCGGAAACAAAGACACAGCCATTGCCGTGTGCGACAACGACTCTTCCGCCGAAATACTGGTAGACAAACTAAGTCAGTTGCAGTATTAAGGAGGTTGTCGCATGCTCAGAAGTTTAACAATAAACAACATTGCTCTGATTGACAAACTGCAACTGAATTTCGATGAAGGACTTACCGTGCTTTCGGGTGAAACGGGCAGCGGCAAGTCTATCATTATAGATTCGCTGGCATTCGTTTTGGGAGAGAGGGCGGACAAATCTCTTATAAAACACGGACAGACGCGCGCTTTCGTGGAAGTAGTGTTCAATGACTGCGATTCAACGGTAACTCAACTGCTGGAAGAAATGGGCTTTGAAGCGGACAATACCGTGATAATCTCTCGCACAATGACCGACTCAGGCAAGAACGACTGCCGTGTAAACGGCAGGGCTTGCACGACTTCGATGTTAAAGAGTATTTCCTCTCGTCTGGTGGATATATTCGGTCAGAGTCAACATCTCAATTTGCTGCGTCCGGACAATCATTTGTCGGTGCTGGACGGTTTTTGCAATTTCGGACAAGTTAAATCGGAAGCCGAGCGTCTTTACCGCAAATATCTCGATATCAGATCCCAACTCAAATCTTTCGGAGGAAGCGAGGCTGAAAGACAGCGAACACTGGATATGCTGTCCTACCAGATAGATGAACTGGAAAAGGGCAATTTGTCCGAGGAGGAGGAAGAACAGTTGGAACAGGCTCACAGACGGCTTGTCAACGTTGAAAAGATAGCAACCGCTGTAGACAGCGCATTGCAGTATCTTTCACGTCAGGACGGTACTGTGACGCAATTGTCTCTTGCAAAAAATTTCGTCAACACGGCATCCGCTTACGATCAGACGTTGGACGAGGCGGTAAGCCGACTTGAAGCGCTATGTATAGAAGCGGATGACCTTTCGCAAATGCTTGAACAGTATCTGAACGACACGGAATACAGTGCAGGCGAGGCGGACAGAATTGAAGAACGTCGGGAACGCGTTCGTACTCTTAAAAACAAGTACGGCGGGACTGTGGAAAAAGCGCTGCAATATCTCGACAATGCTAAAAGACAGTATTCACAACTGCTGGACAGCGATCATCAGATAGCGTTACTAACGCAGGAAAAACAGGATGTCTTGAACAAACTTTACCGTTTGTCCGAACAAATGTCTGACATCAGACGCAGACAGGCAGAGGTATTCGCTGCCGATATTAAAAAGCAATTGGATGACCTCGGAATGAAAGGCACGACGTTTTCCGTGGTATTTAATGAAAAACCTTCATTTGAGCAATATGAAAAGTTTGTGGGAGCGAACGGCTTTGACAGCGCGGAATTTTTGTTTTCCGCCAACAAGGGAGAGCCTTTGAAACCTTTGAGCAAGGTTATAAGCGGAGGCGAAATGTCACGCTTTATGCTTGCCGTTAAAAACATCACGGCAACGGTGGAAAATATTCCCACAATGGTTTTCGACGAAATAGACACCGGTATTTCCGGTAATATGGCGCAAAAAGTTGCGGTTAAACTCAACAGAGTTTCGCGAAATTACCAGTGTATCGCAATTACTCACTTGCCGCATATAGTTGCAATGGCGGACAACAATATTGTAATTACCAAGGGCGAGCAGGATGGCAGAACAGTATCTTCGGCAACTTATGCTTTGGGAGAAGACAAGGTGCGCGAAGTGGCTCGACTGATGGGCGGTGTAGGACAACATTCCCTTGTCAATGCCGACGAACTGATAGAGTGGGCCAACAGGCAAAAACTTTGCGATTGAATAAACAAAAACAACTAAGGGCAGATAGTTTGGGGTGTACCCCAAAAGTTGGACAAATATTTAATAATTAAATTGTTACTTGCGA
>ENA-OYZE01000161-OYZE01000161.1-human-gut-metagenome-genome-assembly--contig:-NODE-161-length-31837-cov-8.142691_pt1 | contig 31837 bp, 20 predicted proteins | sample MGYA00243259_ERZ653469 | MGnify/ENA primary metagenome ERZ653469 (study PRJEB26926, sample SAMN06164913) | human gut metagenome | biome: ENVO:00009003; feature: ENVO:2100002; material: ENVO:00002003...
GCCTTATCGTCGGCAGCGTCAGATGTGTATAAGAGACAGATACAAATATTATCAAAAAAGTCAATATTATAAAGGAAGCTGGGACCATTTGGAGCCAATAGGGCAAATTTAGGCAGTTTTAGACCGTTTTTGGACGGTTTTTGAATTTTGCTAAAATTTGTATTTTGCGTTCTCGGAGTGTCGCTAGTGCAAAAACAGGATTGGCTCCAAAATTTTATCAATTCAAGAGAAATAAAAAAGCCCTTCATCTTGGGCGAAAAGCCCGTAAATAAAGGGTTTTTAAGCATGGAGCTGATGAGCGGACTTGAACCGCCGACCTCATCCTTACCAAGGATGTGCTCTACCGACTGAGCCACATCAGCAATTTCGGTTAGACGGCGTGATCTTCCGACCACGCCTAAATATTATATATTGCTTTTGATTTGTTGTCAATTGTATACAGGCATCTATTTGAAAAGTTGATAGGACGCATCAATAAGTTTTTATAAGTATCTTTAAAAACTTTACGTCACGGACATATCAGCGATTATTTCTTCGTTGGCTCCGAAATCCGTTTGTCGTTGCCTGTAAGTTTGGCGACGATTGACAGTTTTCTGTCCGCTATACGGCTGAAAATCCGTTCGTCGTAACGGTCTCGTATCTGCGCAACCGTAAGGTTGGAACTGATTACAGTTTTGTTTCCCCTCTGAATACGCTCGTTTATCAGTGCGAACAGGTATTCCGACGTGACGTTTGAAAAAGTGTTTTCCACTCCGAGGTCGTCAATAACCAACAGATCAGTGTCCATCAGGTCTTCCAATACAGTAAGTTTTTCTTCCTGTGACGAAAGATGACACTGCAAAAACAGTTCGCTGAGCCGGTACGCCGTAATTACAAACACGCTGTTTAAATTTTTCAACGCTTCGTTTGCCATTGCGTTACACAGATAGGTTTTGCCCGTACCCGTTTTACCCAAAAGCACAACTATGCGAAAGCGTGTGTCGTTAAGTTTTTTGCTGAACGTTCGGCATATTTCCATTGTTTTTAGGTTGTCAGGGTTTGTTTCCGTCGAGTTTTCAAATGTGCAGGAAGCGTCGACGTAACCGCAGTTTCCGGACAGCAGTTTTGTCACCTCGCGACGAAGGCACTGACATTTGTTTCCTTTGACGTAACCGGTATCGTTGCAAAGCGGGCAACTGTACCGTGCGACAAGATCCTTCGAGGTCATATTGTGCTTTTTAAGCAGGTCGTTGCGTTCGACAAGCAGTTTTGCCAGACGGCGTTTGTTTTCAGAGGCGTCACGCTCGTTCAATTTGTCTTTTGCTATGTCTATATTGCACAGACGTATCGCCTTGTCGTTTGCCTGCCATCTGTCGTCTTTCTGCAACAGTTGGGCATTGGCTTCGGCAACGGCTTCCGCTTTTCGCCTGCGCGCTTCTATAACTGACAATGCCGTGGCAATAGTTGATTTGTTCATATTAAATCTCCAACTGATCAAGATCGGTAAACAGCGCGTTCAGTTGACTGTCGGTGTAATCGTGCTTTTCGATTTCCTGCACGGAACGCGATTTGCGCGACGAAGTCTTTGCGTTTGCGGGTGAAGACAGTTTTTCCAGTTGCTCGACAGTCGTGACGGATTGCGCTTTACAATCGGACAGCAGTCTTGTCATGTAGTAAACGGGATTGGAAGTTCCTACGCTCTTTTCCGCGCAATGCATGATAAGTTGTTCGGAAAGTCCCCAGTCTTCCGTCCACGTTCTGAACAGCCGTCTGTCTGTGGGTGTTACGTTTCTTTCTATGCCCGTTTTTGCAAGTACGTCCTGTATTTTTTTGTCGTTTGACACCATAGAATCGATGTACTTGTTTATGCTTTCCGTCGTAAGCAATCCCAACTTGTAAAATTTGTCGAGGACGGTTGAAAGACCTGCAAGCGAACGGACTGATGTTCGGAAACAGTATTTGGCGACGGTGACTATCGTATCCGGATCGAAACCCTTTTGTAACCATCTGGAAATATATTCGTCCACGACGGGATCCAGAGACTGGTAGTATACGCCCAGCGAACGGTTGACCGTGCGGGCAAGTTCGTACATCTGATCTTTTTCAGTACGGTAGTGGTCTATTTCTTTTATGGACAGCGCGCCTTTGCGGAAATATTCTTCCAGCATGACGTCCAGTTTGTTCATTCCGCCCGATCGTACCGTTTTGGCTACCGCTATGACAGTGTCTGCGGTAAATCCCATGTCTCTTGTCCATTTTTCGTACATTTCACGGTCGTTGTAGTCAAATTTGCGGTTGGTCTTCAATGCTTTGAACACAAGTTTCAAATCGTCGTCGTATTTCTGCTGACTGTTGAGGTTGTTTGCCACCGCATCGGCGGTTATAGCCCCTTTTGACAACTGATTGCGTGCAACGGTAAGTATATATTTGTAATTTATGTCGTTTCCTTTGAGGTCGACGCAGTACTGAGCGACCGCCAGCAAGGCGTCGGGAGCAAACAGATTGTTTTCCAAAAAAGTGTAGTACTCGTTGTACTCGTTTACGGAAATCATTCGGCCTTCGATTATGCGCTGAATCTCCTTGGCAAATCTGTCGTATTTGTTTTTGGGTATTTTGCGCAAAAGATTTTGTCCTTCTTTTACCGAAAGGTAAGTGACGGTAGGATTTTCACCGTTGTAGATGTGAACGAGTCCCAGTTCTTCCCAGTATAAAAAAGCGTCCATTACATCCTGTTCGGACATATTAAGACGTCGAGCCATCGTTGATACGGTGTTTTCCTCGTCGCGGTCGGCAAGAGCCAGTCCCATCAGATACACCGAAACGGTCTGACGGGGCGCATCGGGAAAATAGTTGAATATGAGACGGTTGTCCACAGCGGTAAACGCTTCGGTGACCGCCTGTTTTTCCAGCAGACAAAATGGCATTTTTACCTCAGTAATAAATAAAGTCTTGATTATTTTAAGATAATAATATATAATTGGGTATAGGTCGTATTTTGCTTGACATTCAATGTCAATACGGTCTGTCAATCAATTCATTTTAACACATTGCGGGCAGTATTACAACAAAAACCGCAAAAATACCTAAATTATTTACAGGGGGCCGGCATGAGGATACACAGTGTTGAAGCAGTCAACTTGCAAACGGGTGAAAAGCAGTACTTCGCTTTCGGCAGAGGCAAGGATACGCAAAAGGTAATCACGGCAAGAAACGGGGGAGTAAACCGTTACTTGCAGTTTTGTTTTGCCGACGGCGTAACATGCGACAAAGACGTGACTGTGACGTTTGACGCGGGCAACGAGGTTTACAGCGTTAGAAAGTATCATTCAGAGGACGGCACCGTCAAGATGACATTGAAACAGCGCGACGAAGAGGGTAAATTCGTCACGATCAACCGAGGCGGACGTGCGGGGGAAGTTTTGCAGGATCTGTGCAAGGACGAAAACGGCAACAGTGCCGAAGGCATATACATTACACTGCGTGAAACGGAAGAATTTGACGGAAACCTGATGTGTTTTCCCGAAATACGTATTTTTACCGATGTTGCGGCAAGCGTCGACCGTGAAACGAAACAGTTGCGCGACGAAAGCAGGCGTGCGGACGACAATGCCCGTATGTTACTTGCGGAAAACAAAAGCAAAGTCACATCCAAGGATATAGAGGCGCTCAATGTAAGTCTTGCCGATACGGAAGAGCGGTTGGCGGTAGTGGACGCCCGAATCGCCACACAGAAGTTAAAGGAACAGTCGTCGGAAATCATACAAAGCCTTACGGACGAACTTAACACCGCTCAGGAGCAGTACAGGCTTTTGCTGGACAAGAAAGACGAAATGGACGGCAAACGCGCGCAACTCAAATTGCGCGACGAACTGGGCGCGCTCGTACCGCAGTTAAAAAATTTGCAGGCTATAGAGCAACAGAAGAAAGAATACGAAGAAAAGAGATTTTCCCTTACTGCCGATCTCGAATGGCAGGAAAACGAGTTGCAGGGCGTTAACGCGCAATTGGAAGAAAAACAGAAACAGAGCGCAATCGTCGCGGACAGACGCAGTAAAATGGAAGTGGTCAACGGCGAATTGCAGACCATTGCCGAACTGTACGAACGCAACAAGACGCTCAATCAGTTGGCGGTGCAACTCAACGAACAGGCGGAAAAATTAAACGCCGAAAAAATCGCTTACAAAAACCGTCTCGACGAAACGGAAAAAGCAATAGAAGAAATTAAAAACAGTATCGAAAACTTCCAGGTGTCCGACAAATCGGTGGGAGAATTGCTTGAAACCGTCAGGGTGGGCGTAAAACTGGACGAAGTAAATTCGCAACTGGAAAAACTCAAAAGCGAACTTGCCGTCAAAGAAAGCCAGATTGCCGAAAAGGAAAGCAATCTTGTTGTGCAGGTCAAGCGCTTCAAATCGGTTGCCGAACTGGACGTTACCGTTGCGCCCGTCAAGGCAAAGGAAACGATTTTGCAGGTGCTGGACGCCAAAAACGCCAAGTTGGAAGTTATAAACACCTCATTGCAGGAAAAGACCAAAAATCTTGAACGTGCTCTGGAAGATTACAGACACAGACTTTTGCAACTGGAGCAAAGCCGTTCCTGTCTTGTTGCCGAACTGGAAAAGGTGCAGTTCCGCAAACAGGAAGAATTTAAAAGGGAAGTTTTTCTTAACAGTCAGAAGATATATACTGACGATCCGACAGCGGTATTTGCGGTCAAGTCAAATCTGAACGACGAAGAAACGGAAACGCTCAAACTGGAAATAGAACGCAGAAATATCGACAGAGACGTATTGATGGAAAAAGCCAGCGCATTGGAAGGCAAGATCGAAGAGATCAAACGTCAGGCGGAAATAAACAACGCCGAGATGGAAACGATGCGCAAGGAAAAGACCAACATCATTAACCGCTACAACGAGATAATTTCTCAAAACCGCAGCGAAGCGGTGTTCAACTACCTTAAAGCGTTGGAATCGGACAACGGAACAAAATATCTGTTGGACGTACAGCAGGAAGCGGTGCGCAGCGAAGCGGAGTTGCAGGAACTCAAACGTTCTGCGGAAGTTCTGCGCGGAAAAATATCCGCTTTGCAGTCACGAAGCAAGTATCTGCGTGAAACACAGCGTCAACTGGACGAAACCAACAGCAGTGTGGACGCAATAGTAGCGGGTAACGATCAACTGAAAGAAGAACTGACCGACATCGGTCAGCGTATGTCGTCCAACTACGAACAGTACCGCGCGCTTTCCTCAAAGATAGAACAACTCGACGAAAAAATCGCACGCGTCCAGGAAACGATAGTGGAAACCGTCAAGACCGTCAAGGTCAACGAAAAGCAGATTGCCTCCTGCACGGAAAAGGCACGCGCGCTTGCCGGAAGCGACGATCTCGAACAGGCGGTAGCAAATTTCCGTTACGAAATAGCAGACGTTGAAAGCGAGCGTCAGATGCTTGCGGAAAGCAAACAGTCCATCGAAAAGGAAGTTTTCCGCAAACGTATAGAACTGGAAAAATTGCAGTGGTTGTACGAAAGCAAGACGAACGAATATGCCGAACTGCACGACAAACTGCAATTCGAATTTAATTTAAAGGGAATAAATCTGGAAGACGCAGGCAAACTGACATTGTCAGACGATACCGAAAAAGTCAGAAAACTGATTTCCGATTACGATGCTCTGCGTACGTCGCTTGCGGAAAGAATTGAAAATTACTATACCGTTTTAAAGGCGCATCCTGTATCGAACGACAAAGTACGACTTGCCGATCTCGAAGAGGAAAAAGCACGGTTGACCGCTCAAAAACAGCAGTTGCAACAACAGGTCAAACAAAGTATGGACAGTTACCTGTCGCAGAAAAACGCCAATCTGAGACTGGCGGTAGCGGCTACACAGGCGCAGACGATGAAACAACTGGAAGGAGCATTGCGCAATACGGAAATAGTGGGATTGCTTGTACACGACAAAATTTCCGCGTTGCTGCGTTCGGCACAGCGTCTGTTGCGCCGTCTTACGTCCACAAGATATATACTGGAAAGCAACGACGGAATGTTGCAAATCAAATTGGACGACAACACCGTAAATTACGGCGACCTTCCTCAACTGCACCGAAACTGCGTGTACGTCAGTCTCAAACTTGCCACACGCACGTCGGGCAATAAAGAAGGATGGCTGTTGTTCGACGACAGATTGCAGTTGGAGGACAAGGCGGTTGTAATAGCAAGACATTTCGAATACAAGGATTGCGTTATCGAATTCAAGCGCATCCGCAAAGATTGACAATCGATAAATATAAGGAGAACAAAAATGTTGTACGATGAACTTAAAAAAGCCAATATAGAAGCGCTCAAACAACGCGATTCCAACAAAAGGGCGGTTTTGTCGGTTTTACTCAACAAAATCAAACTTGCCGAAATAGAAAAACGCACTTCGGGCGGGGAACTTACGGAAGCCGACGTCGTGACTATATTGCAGAAGAGTCTTAAAGAACTCAACGAAGAAAAAGAGGCGTTTGTTCGGGCAGGACGTGACGAAATGGTAAAAAGCCTTGACGGACAGATAGCGTTCGTCGAGACGTATCTGCCCAAAATGATGTCTGCCGACGAGATCAGACAGGTGATTGAAACTTTGCCTGACAAATCCGTACCCTATGTGATGAAGCACTTCAAGAACAATTACGCAGGAAAGTGCGACATGCGAGAAGTGCAGACGGTACTGAAATCCTTAAACGGCTGATTCGGATTTCAAGACGGCATCTGAATGACAAGAAAGGACAAAACAAACTGAATTTTGTACTACGTTATTAAAAAATAAAAACAGCGGACTGTGAACGAGTGTCCGCTGTTTTTTTTGTGCAATGTTTGTTTAACATAAGATGTTTACGGTCGATACCGATTTAAAAATTATTTTCGCATATTTAAACAAACGGGTAATTTGCGTACAACTTTGATTAAATTGTGCAGATACTAAACAAGAAGTGCGTAAAGTTTTAAAACCGCCCGAAAGTGTCGGATTGCCAATATTTTTTATACACTTTAAAGAATTTACATCGCATATTATTGTCAAAGGCGGCAATTTGTGGTAAAATTAAAAACTACTTGTGGCAAAAGTTATTTGCGACTTTAACGGAGCATACTTTATAACTACAGCGGGTGTATATGACAAAAAAAATTCAGCCTAACGACAATCAAAAAAACGGACAGCCGTTGAACGACGGTTGTGTCGACTCTGCCGTCAAGCAGGCAAACGGCGGCAACGTCGATATTGCTTCCGTACAGGAGAGCGAGAACGGTCTTGAAAATACCGAAAAAACCACGCGCAGCAAAAAGCGGTACGAACATCCTGTGATACAACAACGTCAGAGTTTCGAAGAGGAAATCATCGAAAAGTCGGAGAAAAAGACGCAAAAAGCCACAGGAAAGAAAAAAATGTGGCTCAACACACTGTTTCTGGTAATTATTTGCGCTGTCAGTATCTTTATAATGATACAGTTGGCGTTGACCTTCAATGACGGCGAAATAAAGCCTTTCGGTCAATTGCTGGCGGAAACGGACTGGAACTACGCGCTTATCGCGCTTGGCGTCCTGTTGCTCATTATGTTGCTGGATGCTCTTAAATTTTCCATCATTACCAGAGTTACCGACGGCAGGGCAAGTTTCCGAACCAGCGCAAAGGTTTCTCTTCTGGGCAAGTATTACGACAACATTACTCCTTTTTCCACCGGAGGTCAGCCGATGCAGATATACTACCTTCACAAAAAGGGGTATTCGGGAGGTAATTCCGGGGCAATAGTGCTGATTAAGTACTTTGTGCAAATGATTGCGTGGCTCACCGTCAGTTTTATTTTACTTGCATTTCGTTCGGATGCTTTGTCGTTGATACACAACGACGGCATTGCCAAGACGCTGCAGATAGGCGCATGGGTAGGATGGGTATCAAATGCTATACTTCCCGTTGCAATCGTGATGTTTGCCGTTTTGCCTAAGATTTCCGCAAAGATACTAAACTTTTTTGTGTTTATAGGCAGTAAACTGAGGCTGGTAAAAGACAGGGAAAAAACGGAAAACCGTGTTCTGAACGTCGTGTACGATTATAAAAACTGTTTTAAAATAATGGTGCAACGTCCGCTCAGATGTATGTTGTTGTTGCTGACATGCTTTTTCGAACCTGTCGTGACGCTTGTTTTCCCTTACTTTATAATAAAGGCGTTTGCGGGCAGCGCAGTGGCGTCGGGCGTGGCGTCGGCAATAGATATAATGGCTTTGCATATATTTGCAATGTATTCCGTTGCAATAATACCTACTCCCGGTAACAGCGGCGCGGTGGAAACCACCTTCTCAATGGCCTTTTCGCAAATTGCGGGATCGGTGCTTTTCTGGGTGGTATTTGTATGGCGTTTCCTCATATACTACATCTACATTGTCATAGGTATCATAATCAACGTGTTTGAGGTCATCCGCAATTTCGTGCGTCATAAACGCAGCGAGAAAAACCTTTCTGACAGGCAATGATATTTCCAAACGGTCTGCTTACCGTGCCGAAAACTTTCGGCACGGTTTTTTTTCTGTTCGGAATGCGTCGGTGCAGGTAATTTTTTGTACTGCGCTTTACCGCAAGGGGCAAAAATAGGAAAAATTCATACTAATTTTAAGGCAATACTAAAAAAAACTTTTTTCATTATTAAAAAATGGTATTGACAAACTTTCGGGGTATGGTAAACTTATATCGTGAAGTAATATGGGCGTTCGCCCTTAAAATTTTTATTACTTGAACGTTCAAGTAACATAAAAACAGCGCGAACGGCAATTTAAAAGAAGTAACCGAGTATGGGGGTAAATTTAAAAATGCATCACGTAAGTTTCTATAAAAAGGAATATCCGAGACCTCAGTTGGTGAGGGACAACTATATGTTGCTCAATGGCAAGTGGAATTTCGCTTTCGACGAACAGGGAACAGGTTGTGCCGACGGCTACACGAAAGGATTCGAAGATAAACTTACAATAAACGTACCTTTTGCCTATCAGACGGAAAAGTCGGGCATCGGCAAGGAAAAGAGGGTTGACTGCGTGTGGTACTCGCGCAAGGTCACGCTGACGGAAGAGCAGTGCGCGGGCGACGTTCTTATTCACTTTGAGGGAAGCGACTACGAAACTTCCGTTTGGGTAAACGGCAAGTATATAGGAAGAGACAGTGGCGGTTACCACAGATTGACTTTTGACGTAACGGGAACGGTAAATGCAGGCGACAACGTAATAACCGTCATGGTAACAGACGATTACAGCGTGGAAAAGCCCCGTGGCAAGCAACGTTGGAAGGATGAAAATTTCGGTTGTTGGTATACCGACACCACCGGCATTTACAAGACGGTGTGGATGGAGTTTGTTTCGCACAAAAGACTGGCAAATGTAGTTACGGAAGGCAATTGCGACGCACATTCGGTGGCTGTAAGTTACGATGTACTCAATTGCGACTTCGTAAACGAAAGTTACGGCGTAAAAGCGACGGTTTCCTTTAACGGACAAGCCGTTGCGGAAATTACCTGTCCCGTTACCTCTGCTCACAGCGGAATGAACATCTGGCTGGGCGAAGATATACATCTTTGGGAAGTAGGACAGGGCAACGTGTACGAAGTGAGTCTGCAACTTATTTCCGACCAACAGACGTTGGAGACTCTTTATACCTATTTCGGACTGCGCAAGATAGTTACCGGCAACGGACGGTTTTTGCTCAATGACAGACCGCTGTATCAGAAGTTGGTGCTCGATCAGGGATACTGGAAGGGCAGCGACCTCACTCCGCCCTCGGAAAAAGCGTTGGAAAAGGACATCACCGATATGATGGCAATGGGTTTCAACGGAGCGCGCAAGCATCAGAAGGTGGAGGACGAACGTTTTCTTTATTACGCCGATATGTACGGGTACATCGTGTGGGCGGAAATGCCTTCAATGTACAAAAACACCGAAAACAGTCGCAAGGTGTTCATGCGTGAATGGAAATTGGCTGTTGCTCAGCAGCGCAATCATCCCTGCGTACTGGTATGGGTGCCCTTTAACGAAAGTTGGGGAATAGAAGACATTCTTTTCGACAAAACGGTGCAGGATTTCGTCAACGAAGTGTATTACGAAACCAAAAAGACGGACGGAACAAGACCTGTAATTACAAATGACGGATGGGAACACACGATATCCGACGTTCTGACCATCCACCATTACGAGCAGGACGGCGAAAAACTTCACGGTTATTTCGACAGTGTGGAAAAGTGTTGCGCTCATTTATGGCAAAGTCATCACAAGGGCGCCTTTGCCAACGGCTACCGCTACAACGGTCAGCCGATACTGATTTCCGAATTTGGCGGCACGGCGTTTGTCAAAGACACCGTAGGCAACAACTGGGGTTACGGTCAGGGAGTCACCGACAACGCTGAGTTCCTCAGCCGTTTTGACGGACTGATCAATGCAATTGACAGTCTGCCTCACAGTTGCGGTTACTGCTACACGCAGGTGACTGACGTTCAGCACGAAGTAAACGGTCTGTTGGATTTCAGCCACGTCAGCAAGTTTGACAAAAAACAAATTAAAGACATTCTGGGGAAGCACGGCAGATGAATGGACTTATTCTGACTGACATCACAAATATAGGCGATCCGTTCGTTTTGAACGACAATGGCGTTTACTATATGTACGCAACTTCCTCTGCCGACGGTTTCAAGGTGTGGAAGTCGCTGAACTTAACGGATTGGAGCGACTGCGGACTGTGCTACTTCAAAAAAGACAGTTTCGCGTACATGGATTTCTGGGCGCCCGAGGTCGTAAGGCGCAATGACGGCAAATACGTGATGCACTTTTCCGCCAAGGACAGAGCGTCCGACGGGTTGCGGATAGGCGTGGCGATTGCTGAATGTCCGACGGGACCTTTCAGAGACGTACAGGAAGGTAAACCGATGTTCGATCTCGGCTACTGTACCATCGACGCACATTGTTTCACCGATGATGACGGCAGACATTATCTTTATTATGTCAGAGACGTCGCCGAAAACATCGTAAACGGTATTCACAAAAGCGAAATATACGTTGTCGGGTTGGACGACTCGCTGACGTCGGTGTGCGGCGAACACATCAAGGTTCTTTCGCCGTCAGGAGAGGAGGAAACCACTCTCAATCCATTGTGGCAGTGGAACGAAGGACCGTTTGTTTTAAAACACGACGGCAAATATTATCTCAATTATTCCTACAACGTATTTGACAGCAGATACTATTCGGTGGGCGTGGCTGTTTCGGACAGTCCCGTAAAGGGATTTGTAAAAGCGGACAGGCAGTTGCTGAGATATACCGACACTATTTCGGGACCGGGACACAACGCCTATTTCACCGACAATGACGGTCAGTTGTGGTGTGCGTTTCACATTCACACTCACTATGACAGACCAAGCGGAGACAGACGTGCCTGTCTTGCTCCCGCTCAGTTCACAAACGACGGACGGTTGGTAGTCCGTTACAAATAAGAAAACACTGACAGGAGGAAAAATAATGAAAAGAAAAGTAACATTAGCGTTATTGGCATTGTGTCTTGTTCTTTGCATGTTTGGCGCGGTCGCTTGTCAGCCGCAGCAACCTGATACATACAAGATAACAGTTGCCGAAACAACAAATGGTACGATCACGGCAGACAAGCAGACTGCCGCCGAAGGCGAGACGGTTACTCTGACTGTCACTCCCGACGCAGATTATATCCTTAAAAGCGGTTCGCTCAAATTCAACGACACCGCGATTACGGGCACGACGTTTAAAATGCCTGCCGAGGATGTAACGGTTACTGCCGAATTTGTCAAAGACATGTCCGACGTAGGTATTGAAACCATCACTAAGGACGGCAAGAAACTGACTGCCACTCAGTTGAGCAAGACGGCAACCGCTTACATTTTCACACAGTTCGGTGAAACAGCGCTTACCGTTACGGCTTACGTACAGGACGCTACGTTAAAAGACAACGACGGCTTTGGAGTTTTGTTCGCTTCCGAACAGGAGATGTTCAACGGACTTATTCCCGACGGCAAGACGGTTGCAGTGACAGTTACCGCAGACGGTAACGTGACAAAACAAACAACCGACTCCGAAGGTCAACTTACGGATTTGCAGGAAGGTGCAACGGGCACGTACAAACTGTGGTCGGAAGACGGCGAAAACGTTGCGGGCTACAAAGTGGTAATAACGGTCGATTACACACAATTGGGACTGACCAAGGAAAATGCCAAAGACAAAATTACCTTCTGTCCTGTATTGTACAACGCAAATTCCTCGATTGCTCCCTCCAAGGCTTACTTCAACGGCAGCGTTGACGAAACGAAAGCCAACACGTTTGTGGTCATTACGGACGACAACTCTTACAGAGACAACACTTACTCGATGCCCGCTTATCAGTTGGGCGGTTACGGCAATATCGCTCAGGGCGAATATTGGGACGTATCGCAGGATTACTATCCTTCCAATCCCGAATACGCAAACCGCAAAGTAGTGCTCAGCGGACACGACAACGCCGACAACAACCTGGTGTTCTACCGTACAAATGCGGAAGTGATGTACGCGGAGGCTACATTCAAACTGACGTCCATCACCAATACAGCCGAACGCTTTGGCAAATTCGGTATGATGCTGTTTGACGGAGCAAGCACAACGGGTCTTATGTATTACGTCGACGCTTTGATAGGCGAAGGCCCCGAAATCAAACTGGAAAACATTTCCGGAACAGACCTCGGTATAAACAATTCGCCCAAAGGTCAGTGGAATTCGTGGGTAGCGGTTGCCAACAACAAGTTTGACCTCGAAACAAAGACCATTACGCTGGGAATGGTTTACCAGAACGGTTACGTATATCTGTATGCAAACGGCGAAAAGGTTCACAGCCTGTATTACGGCGCATATAACGAAGACATGCGTTTCGGTATCAAATCATTCGGATTCGGCTTGGAAGTGACGAATTACTTCTCGTCCACCGATCCCGAAGCAGACGGTTGGAGCGACAAAGTGGAAGTTATCACACAACAAACGGTAGATACGCTGTTTATCGGCGATTCTTATATGGATTTCTGGAAAAACAGCGGACAGTCCGGTCACGTTGCGCAGTTGCCTTCTTACGCTAACGAAGGTATAGGCGGAACAAAGACTACGGATTGGCTTACAAAAGTTGGAGATATGGGCGCGCGTTACCTTGCCGAAAACATCGTAATGCACATAGGCGTCAACGATATCGACGACGAAGGTCTTACAGCAGAACAGACGATGGAAAGACTGACCGCTCTGTTCAATGCTTATCACGAACAATTCCCCGAGGCACAACTGTACTGGGTATCGCTTGTTCCCAACACAATGTTCCTCGACAAGTGCCCCGTTTACGTTGAAGTAAACAATGCCGTAAAACAGTGGGCGGAAAACAACACATTTGTAACTTACATCGACGTTGCAACGGCATTTACCGCTGAAGACGGTTCGGCGAGAACGAATATGTTCTACGACGGATTGCACTTCAACAGAGAGTACGGTTATCCGCTGTGGGCTAAACTCATAATGGAGGCTTTGGGATACACGCACGAACAGGGAACAGAACTGGGCGACGCGACAAACTACGCTTATTCCGACGGCTGGACATTCATCGAGGACGGCAACAAGGCTTACAACACAGGCAGCGGCGAGCAGGCAGTATGGATGCAGAACGCTACGGGTACTGACATTTATGCTGAATTCAGCGCAACTATAGGTCAGGTTTACGGTAATGATCCCTATCCCAAGTTCGGAGCAATATTGCGTAACGACGATGTGTCTATATTCGGTTACGTTGACGCTGCAGGACTTGCTACGGGTACGGGCGGAAAGGGAACGAACATTGTTTACCGTCCCAACGTTACCGAAGGCAACGGCGTAACCCACGCAGGCGATTGGCAGTGGATCGGTGGTCAGGCAGGCGGCAGCGCAATGATAGGCGAATATACCAACGGCACATATGTAAAGATTGCAATTGCCAAGTTGGGCAATACCATCGCTTTGTGGGTGAACGACACTCTCACATCCAGAACAAACGCTTCTTACATTGACGCAACCGACAAAGTGAGCGTCGGCTTTATAGGATTCAACCTCGAAATGACGGTTAAAGGTCTGTATGTAACGACAGACGCCCAAGAGATCACCGAAAAGGTAGAAGGTCCCAAGGCTCAGGACGCGGTAATCGACGGTAAGGCGGACGACGCAATTTATACTGCTGAAGTTCTCGGTAATGTAAATCAGTTTGCATTCCATGCAGACGGCAAGACTCACTTCGAACTTGCTGCCGTAAAGGGAACGGACGGCGTTTACTTCATTGCAACGATCTACGCTCCCGAAAACACCAGAAACGGTTCCGTGTGGTATGAATACGCTAACATCGAATTGCGTTTCGGCAACGATGACGGCACTCAACAATACGTTTATTTCAGCGCTCCCGGATTTACTTCCGTTGCTACCTCAACAGGTATCACACAGGCTGCGTCCGACGGCGGCGTGTTGATGGAAGACGGCGAATATGCAGGCCTGTACAAGGTTGTGGTAGAATTCTTTGCTCCCTTCTCATCCTTTGCAGGTTATGACGCGGCATCGGAAGAAATTGCAGTTACGGCATGGGGCTGGGTTTACGGCGACACAGGCTGGACAAATGCTATGAATGTAGGCAAATATCCCGCTTATACTGTGTCCGAACACGGTCTGCGTTTTGAACGCACTATATCCGTTTTGGGTAACAATGCCGCTCTTACGGTAACTCCTTCCTCGGATACGGCAAGAAAGGGCGACGTCGTAACCCTGAACGTAGTGGTTGCCGACGGACAGGAACTTGAATCCATCAAGGTCAACGGAGAACTCATACAGGCGGTCGAAGGAGTTTACTCATTCGTGATGCCCGATGAAAACGTAACGGTAGAAGCGTCGTTAAAGGGAATTTCGGTGTCCAGTCAGGTTCAGATGCCTGCAGGCACGGAAGACGCGACGATAACGGCTGACAAAGCAACCGCAACCATAGGCGAAACCGTTACATTTACGGTACATCATACCGCTGAGGTAGTGCTCACTTCGGTAACGGTCAACGGTACTCCCGTTGAGGCTGTCGAAGGCATTTACAGTTATACCGTTCAGGAAGGCGACACCGGAGTTGCAATCGTTGCTAAATTCGACTATGCACCGGAAATGACAATCGACGGAGTGCTTGCTCCCGAAGAAAATTACGGAACACCCGTAGGTTTCTGGGTGGAAGACAACCGCAAAGTTACTGTCTACGCAGTGAAGGGTCAGTACGGTATTTACTTCTTTGTGGAAGCATACACAAATACACTTATCAATGACAATGACACACAGTGGTTCATGAATCACAACTTCGAATTCTATATCGACAACGGCGCACAGTGCTACGTCAACAGCCGCAACGAAAGTGCAGGCGTCACCAAGTCGATGTGGACAAGCGCATTGCAGGACAGCGGAGATTTCAACGGTAAGTACAGATATACCGCCGAAATATTCGTGCACAAATCTCTCATTGCTCAGTTTGACGAAGAAATTCAGTTGAACTACGCTTTCAAGGCACCTAACGAAACGGCGCGTTGGGAAGGAATGAGCAACAATCGGTGGAACAGAGGCGACTGGTGGAACAGCTACATCGGAGGTTCCGACGGTAACATCGTGGGCGCATACGGACAAGGAAACGGACGTCCCGCAAATCTGTTTATAACGGAAGAAGGTCTTGTAAGCAAGTTGCCCGTTGCGCAAAACGCAACAATCGACGGCGTGCTTACCGAATATGCGGAAAAGACAAGCATTACGGTAGGTAACGAAAATGCCAAGTTTACGGTCAGCGGTTATACTGCCGCAGACGGTTTGTATATGGCGTTTACGATACTGCAAAAGCAGACAGCGGCACCTACTCCCGAATGGCATTTGACCGACAATATCGAATTCAAGGTTAACGGTGTTTTGTGCGGTTTCACCTTGTACGACAACTTCATTGCGGCAATGGGATCCGTTACCGATTACGGAATGGTCAGAACAACAATCGATCAGGACGGCTATACGGTCAAGACGGAATTGGAACTGTTTATTGCAATGGACAACCCGACGACGGCAACCAATATTCAATTCGGTTGCAACGGCAACGGATTCGGCGGATGGCAGTCGCTTGTATGGGACAACAACTACGCTTACGTAACTGCCGACGGTGTGGCGTTTGCCAACGAACTGGCGACGGCGGACGGAGTAACGCTTGACGGCGTTGCGGATGAAGCGTTTGCAGGTTTGCAATCGGTAAGCGGCGAATGGAAGGGTGACGCGGTTACTCTTACAGGCAAGAAACTTGCAAAAGGTATAGTGCTTTACGCAACGATCAACCACGTAAAACCTGTCGGAGATAAATTGCAAGTGGATGGGGAAAACCCCGGTGAGGAATGGTGGAGATACCTCAACGTGGAATTCCGTATGGGTAACAACAGAAACACACAGATCTGCGCTTCCGTTAAAAACAACTACACTCAGTACTGCGCTATGGGCGTTGCTACAACGGGCGAAGGACCGTATACGACTACATTCGAAATGTACGTTCCTTACGGTTCCATTCACGGAACGGACATTTCCGGAGACGTCAACATAGTAATGGCAGTTGTTACCGTTGACAGTTGGGGACTGGTATTCGGAACGTGGGAATCCACAACCTACCGCGTAAACGACACGGGTGTCGTAAACGTTGGCTGACAATTTGAATTACCGTTCGATATACGGTTTGTAACGAGTATTTCTTCCGACGCAGGGAAACCTGCGTCGGGAAAGGAATACCGTACAGCGCAAAGTTTTGCGTTGCGCTGGCAGTGTTTCTTTAAAAAGGCGAGGGAAAATGAAGAGAGTAACATTAAAAGACATTGCCAAGGCCAGCGGTTATTCGGCAAACTGCGTGTCCCGCGCGCTGATGGACGCCGATGACATATCGGTAAATACCAAACAGCGCATACGTCACATAGCGGAAGAAATGGGGTATGTGCCCAATCGCTCGGCATCTATATTGCGCAAAGGAAACAGCAACCGTATAGGGATCCTTTGCGACAGTCTGCTCAATCCTTACTACTCGGTAACGATAAATTACATGCAGTTTATGTTGCTTGAGCACGGCTACACGTTTGTGACTTTGTATTCACACAATCAACTTTTCAGCACAGACGATGTCAAACAGGTGATGTCGTTGGACGTTGACGGGCTTATAAGTATGTTTGCTCCCGACGACGACGCTGCGGCAATGCTCAAAAAACTCAACATTCCCACAGTCATTCTGGGAAGAAAAGCGGAAGGCTTCGACTACGTAGTACTGGACAATTACAAGGGCGGTTATATCATTACTCAGCGACTTGTGGACAAAGGTGCTAAAAATATTGTGTACATAGGCGAAAACCGCACCATAGACTGTTCTTTAGACAGATGCGCAGGTTACGAAAAGGCACTTGAAGACAACGGACTGACGCCCAACGTGTATTTTGCCTACGAAGTGGGGTCTTACGAACGGGCGGTGGAATTGCTTGTGCAAAGCGGCGAGCCTTTCGATGCAATTTTCTGTTTCAACGATTTCGGCGCGTACATAGTGATGGACAAACTTGCCGAACTCGGAATAACGGGAAAGACAATTGCGGGATTCGACGAAATACGCAAGGAATTGCGTTTTCACAGCAAAGTGGACACCGTTGGCTACGACAAGCAGGCTTTTTCCGAAAAAGCGGTGGAATTGTTGCTCAAACGTATCCGTTGCAGTAATATCGGCGACGTCACCGTACATGTAGAAGACGTTTATCTCGTCTGATCCGATTTGTTAAAAACGTATTTTGTTTCGGCAAAGTGCGTGTCAACATACAAAAATTTTTTGGAGGAATATTATGAAGAAACTTATCAGATTTTTAAGCATCGCAATTTGTCTGATTCTGGTAGTCGGAGTATTCGCGGCATGCAAACCGGCACCGAAAGAAGACATAGAAATTGACGATGATGGAAACATTCGTCCCAGCGACAAAGTTTCCAACGTGGAATTCTGGTTCTACGGCGACACCGTCGAAGAAGAAGTTTTCCAATCCCTCGTAGACTCGTTCAATAAGGCGAACGAGGGAGTAATCAAGGTATCTCTCATAACAAAGTCATCGAACAACTACGAAGACGCTGTACGTCAGGCTTTAAGCGGCAGCAAACTGGACGTATTCTACGTAGGGGACAGCGGTTACAAGTCATATGCGGAAGCAGGCTTGTTGCTGGACATTACCGATTACATGGCGACAAGTAAAGTTTACGACGTTAACACAATGTGGGACACGGTTGTTACACGTTACAAGTACGACGTAAACACCAAGTTGTCCAACACCGAAACGGGCAGATATTACGGCGTTCCCAAGGATATCGGACCGACGGTTATTTTCTACAACGAAACGCACTTCGAACAAGCGGGCGTTACAGTGCTCAGCGTTGCAGCCGAAGATCTTGACAAATTCAATGCAGGCGCAGCGGACGCAAGGGGCAACACAAAGGCTCAACTGGGCATTACCGGCACTGTAAAGGAAAAGGGATTTTTCTACGACAACGGCAAGATGTTCTTCAACAATCAGGTTCCTATGAGTTGGGAAGAGACAAACGAACTTGCCAAGATCGTGCAGACAGAACAGCGTAAAACAAACGACGTTGCTTACGGTTACTTTACCGAATGGTGGTTCAACTACGGTTGGACGGTAGGCGGAGACTGTATTGAATACATTCCCACGACAGATCCGAACTATAACGGCGGTTACTACGACTTTACGCTTATGGACGGCACAAAGAACTACATCGTTGCAGATGACGTTACAGAGGGCGTTACCGTCAACGGCGTTAAGTACAATGCCGGCGAGATCATCGAATACAAGGATAAACTCGGTCTGACATCGGTTCCTACGGCAGGAGCGGCTTACAGCAAGGAAATTTCCGCCGAAGTGCTTCAACTCAAAGAGCAGGGCAAACTCAACGAACTGCCCAGTCAGCGTGAAGCGTTTACCGAATTTGTATGTCTCGGTTCCAAGGAAGGACAATTGGTGGACACATTCGACGGCGTTCAGTACAAAGGTTACGGAATCACTCCCAGCCCTTCTTCCATCGGTACGGACGCAGGCAAGACAAACGAATTCGTTTACGGTAACATCTCGATGCTTGTAGACGGAAGATGGAACGTTACCAACTTCCGCGAACAGATGACGGACGAATGGGATGTGGCTCCGCTGCCCATGTACAAAGAATATGACTCCGAAGGCAACATCACCGTTCACGGCGTAGAAGCGGGACACAGCGGTTCGGTCGGACTGTGCATCAACAAGAATTCGCAAGTTCCTACCGCTGCTTGGAAATTCATCGAATATATAGGCGGAACGGAAGGTCAGACATTGCAGGCAGAGGCGGGATTTGCAATTCCTCTGCAGAAAGACCTTGCTAACAGCGAAGTATTCCTTCAATCCGACAAAGATCCCAAAAACTCCATAGTATTTGTCCGTGCCGCCGAAATACAGCAGGCAGGCGACTGGTGGTATCTGTCCGACAAGAAGTGGATAGACGACTGGGCGGGCGTGCTTAACGGTGACGTAAGAAACGGCGAAAAGACAATGACCGAATTTTTCAATTCTTACGAATATAAGAGCACTTTTGAAAAGTTACTCAGTTATACGCAAGTATTCGGGGCTTGACGCAAGCCCCTCTCCGTAGGGAGAGAGGAGAAACACAATGTATCTAAGCAACATCTACAATAAACGCAAAAAAAGCGGCAGAGCGGAAAACATCAGCGGATTGCTGATGGCGTTGATACCCGTTGTCGGTTTTGCGCTGTTCGGATTAATTCCGTTGGTAATGGCTATCGTAATAGCGTTTATGAGAATCCCCGGCAGAGGGGACATCGCCAACGGAACATTTAACAGCATCAACAACTTTGTGGAAGTTTTAAGCGACAAGATGTTCTGGAAATCGATAGGAAACACCTTTGTAATGGCATTGTCGTTGCCCATTTGTATAATTATCGCTCTGATAATAGCCTATCTTCTTACCAAAAACATCAAGGGCAAAAAAGTGTTCAGATCCATTTACTTTATACCTTACGTATGCTGTGCGGTGGCAGTCGCTCTTATGTGGGAATTGATATTCAACCAGAATCACGGTATACTCAACTCATTGTTGGGACTTACCCGCGAAACGGCGATTCCGTGGCTCACCAGTTCCGACTACTACCTTGGTGTAATGATTCTCATCGGAGTCTGGTCGGGTACCGCGTACGGAATAGTTCTGTACGGCGCGGCTTTGACCAACGTCAACAGCACGTTGTACGAAGCGGCAAAGGTGGACGGAGCAAATTCTTTCCAAAGTTTCATTCACATTACTTTACCTGCTATATCGCCCACAACGTTTTTCCTTGTGACTACGGGACTGATTGGCGCATTGCAGGAATTTGTAAGACCTCAGATTATCGGCGGCGGAAACGGCGCCGGTCCCAACAACGACGGACTGACCATTGTGTTCTATCTGTACCGCAACGCATTCAGTTACGACAACACAATGGGTATAGCAGCCGCCACGGCATTTTTACTGGCTCTGATGATACTTGTATTGACCGTCATCAACTTTGCCGTATCGAAGAAGTGGGTGAGTTATGATTAAGAAAATTAAAATAAGAAAAGACACATCCGAAATGGTGAAAAAAACCTTAGCCAAAACACTGATCTATGTCGTTCTGGTGCTGTTTGCGCTGTGGATATTTATTCCTTTTTCGCTTGTATTGGTGACTTCGTTGAAGACCGCTTCGGAAGCCAACAGCCTTAACTTCAAGTGGTGGCCGGAAGAAGGATTTACTTTGCAGGGCTATCAGGCTGTATTCGAATATACCACCGGTTCGGCAATAGAGGGAGTGCCTCTGCTTATAATGGGATTTTTCAACACGTTGTGGATCATTCTGCCTCCCACCATATTAGGTTTGTTCTGTTCGTCGCTCAGTGCGTACGCTTTCGCAAAACTGCGTTTCAAGGGCAAAAACTGGCTGTTTTCGCTGTTGCTCCTCACGATGATGATTCCGGGAACGATTCTGTTGACGCCCAGTTACATAATTTTCAACCAGATCGGTTGGGTGGACACGCCGTTGCCTTTGATGATTCCCGGTATGTTCGGTGCGGCGACATGCGTGTTCTTTATGAGACAGTTCTATATGGGTATTCCCACCGAACTGCTGGAAGCGGCCAAACTGGACGGCATGGATTACTTTACGATGTTCTGGAAAATAATGGTTCCGTTGTCGGTGCCTGCTTTGCTGGCGCAGGGACTGTTGGGATTTATCGGCGGTTACAACGACTATCTCGGACCGTTGATTTATCTTCAATCGCCTGAAATGTACACATTGCAGATTACTCTCAATCTGTTAAAGGATAAGTTCTCACTGAGAAACGTTCCCGCGATGATGGCGGCAACTATCATAAGTATTGTACCTACAATAACTCTTTACCTTGTTGCGCAGAAATACTTTGTCGAAGGTATTGCAACAAGCGGTATGAAACTGTAATCTAAAATAATTAACAGGAGACGATCATGATTAAGAAAAGTTTTTCGCTTGTTCTCGTATTGGTAATGATGCTGTCATTGGTGTCGGGCGTTACGGCGTGCAATCCTGCTCAGCAGGAAACCACCGGCGAATTTCAATACATTGACTACGAAACGGTCAATAAGGACGAATATAACAAAAACCTTTACTATATCAACGAACTTAAATTTCAAATCGCCGACCCTTCCGTAATTTACATCACGGAGGGAGAAGAAGAAGGCTACTTCTATGCCTACGGCACAAGCGACCTTATTCAGTGCCACGGAATTCAGACATGGCGTTCAAAGGATCTCACCAACTGGGAATACATGGGCGTAGCATTCGAACCTGACTTTTCCGAAACCTGGGCGCACAACAACTACTGGGCGCCGGAAGTGCTGTACGACGAAGAAGACCAACTTTATTATATGTTCTATTCCGCAATGGACTACCGCGTAAACAACAGACTGTGCATCAGCGTTGCTTATTCGGAAAATCCTTACGGACCGTTCGAATGTCCCGACGGTATGGAAAACGCCGACGGCAAATTGCTGACCGTATCCGAACCCGTTTACGATTTTTCGTCAATTCTTCCCAACCGCGAAGGATTAGAAAATCAGATACTGGACAACCACGCATTTGTCGACCCCGTTACTGGCGACAAGTATATGTACTTCTCCGCTTACCAGGATTGGGGAAAGCGCTCTTATCAGGAAATTTACGGCGTTAAGATGAAGGACTGGTTTACGCCCGATTACAGCACGTTGAAACAGTTGACTTCTATTTACAACACGACGGTAGGTGATTTCCGTCAGGAAATGGACAGCGGTAACACTCACTTCGGCGACATCGACGAAGGCGGTAACGGTTACGCAACTGTAAACGAAGGACCTTTCCTTTACTACAAGGACGGAACCTATTTCCTTACCTTCTCGGTATACGCTTACACAAGCGAACTGTATCAGGTACGTCAGGCAATATCCGACAGTCCTCTGGGCGACTTTACAAAGATACAGCCCGACGAAGGCGGTACGGTGTTGGCAACAAGCACCGAATGGGGAAATATTGCAAGTTCCGGTCACCATTGCTTCATCAAGTGCGGTGACGAACTGATGATTGCCTATCACACATTCCTTGACCGCAGAACTATCGAAGGTGGTCGTGCCCTGGCAGTGGACAGAGTAACGTTTGTAGAAGACGAAAACGGACAGGTACTGATGCATTCCAACGGACCTACCTATTCCTATCAGCCTTTGCCCGCTGAAATAAGCGGTTACGAAAACGTTGCGCTCGATGCAACTATCACTGCAAGCAATACCGCAGCAGACAGTGACGTCAAGTACCTCAACGACGGTATTATAAAGATTCACGATTACGATCTGGCAAAGGAATACAAGACTTCCGAGGCAACTTCAACACAGATTGCCACAATCAACCTTAAATTCGACGATTGGGTAAACGCGCGCTCCGTTTTGGTGTACAACAGTATGGAATACAATCAGTCTTTCGTACAGTTGGAATATGTCAAGATGAAGTATCTGTCCGCTTCAGGTGAGGCATGGGTTCAGGTGGACGACGTTCCCTTCGATTACACATGGCATTCCGACAGTCGCGCCACAATGTATCCCGGCGGCACTTCCATCGTGGAATTTGACGAACTTCCAGTCAACGAAATCGAAATCGGAATAAAACTGAGCAGCGGTGTGCCTTCGGTATCCATCGGAGAAATTTACGTGATGGGCAAACACGTCGACGATCCTCAGCCCGTAACGGCTTTTGCCGATTCCTATTCTTATGAAAATCCTCAGATCGGCGATTACATCAAATATGCCGACGGCGTGAGCGTAGGCAGCGTGGGCGGATTCAATACGACATGGGGTTACGGCGATCTTTCCACCGATGACGGTACTGAAAACGCTTATATCGAAAATACCGCCCCCGGCGATCAGTTCGCTTATTTCAAAAACGCCACAGGCGACTACTTCTACTTCGAAGCGGAACTTACCATCACGGAAGACAAACCCTACCGTATGTGGAACGGATCGGCGGAAAATTATCCCAAGTTCGGACTTGTTCTCAGAAGCAATACGGGCAGTACGTTCTTCTATATAGACTCTGCTTACAACGGTGATTTCACCAACGAAGCGGTGGGTTATACTCAACGTAAGTCCGACAACAGCGATTACGACTGGACAAACACCGAAAAAGTTATACAGGTCCCCGGTCTTAAATACACCAAAGGCAACTATGCAAAACTTGCAATTGCCCGTATGGGTACGACGTACTACTTCTTTGCAAACGACACTCTTATTGCTGAGGCAAGCAACCTCAGAGGACTCAACAACGAAGTTGTGGGCGGATGCCTTGTGTTCAACATGGGTATCAGAGTGCGCAATTACAACGTCATCAACGGTCAGGAAAACGTTTCGGCGCAAATTGAAAAACTGGGAGTAAACTGACATTAAAACTTATAGGGCAAGGCAAAACGCTTTGCCCTATATGAATAAAATTGTAAAATTCAGGGGACGTATTTAAAAGGCGGACATTTATGAAAATAATCAATGAAATTACAGACAAAAAAGGCAGTCAGCCGGATCCGTTTATCGTTTGCGACGACGGCAGATTTTACATTTACTGCACTGGAGGGGACGGCGTATACTGTTACCGTTCAAATACTCTTGACAATTTCGATTACATAGGCAAGGTAATGTGTCAAAAGGGGCAGAAAGAATACTGGGCGCCTTGTGTGATAAAGGCAGACGGCAGATTCTATATGTATTATTCCTCCATGCCCGAGCAAAGCGACGACGTGCACACTCAGGCTATAAAGGTTGCCGTTTCCGACAGTCCCGAAGGACCTTTCCGTTACGTGAAGGACATGCTGCCGCCATTTTCCATCGATGCCGACGTGCATATGAACGAAACGGGACTTTATATGTTCTATTCGGTCAACCGCTACGAAGGAGACAGAGTGGGCACCTATATACGAGTGGACAGAATGACCGATCCGTTTACAATGGCGGGAGAATCCGAAGAAGCGGTACTGCCCACTTTGGACGAGGAAATCTTTCAAAAAGACAGGTTTGTCAAGGGACAGCATTGGCACACTATAGAAGGAGCAAGTTATTTTTACCGCGACGGTTACCATTACTGTCTTTTCAGCGGCAACTGCTACGAAAAGGACACTTATTACATAGGTTACAGCGTCGCTCACAGCAACGACATGTACCTCAACAAATTGAAATTCGTCAAGTATCCCGACGACAACACCTATGCTCCGCTTATCAGAAGCAACGAGTATGAATTCGGTACAGGTCACAACAGCGTTATAGATGTTGACGGACAACTGTATGTAGTGTATCATGGACGTGACGGAATCACTCCGTCACCGCAGGACAACCGCACGGCACGTATCTGCAAATTATTTGCGGAAAACGGTGTGTTGCGTGTGGAAAGGTATAAATAAATAAATGCAGGTTTACGATTTCACTATTAAAACAAGGCTCAGACGCACTCTTTCGGCAATGACGGCAATTTACTGTCTTGCCACAGTGTGCTGGGCTTTTTTGTGTACGGTGGCGGTGGTTGCGCTTGCGCACATGCTTTGGTTGGGCGTAATGCTGGCAGGAATATTGACAATGTGTTTTGCAGTAGCGTCGTTGCTGTTCTGGAATATCACGTACGGAAGACTCAGAAAATACTACCGCTTTCTGGACAATGCCGAAACAGGCGATCGTCGCGACATTGCCGTTACCTTTAACGGTGAGAGCGACTGCGTTCAACGCTACGGTTTGACTTTCAATCGTTTTGACGTTACGGATATGAACGGCGGACAACTGCTTGTACTGGTGGAACATTCGGTAGAAACGCCGTTTGTTAATGGCGCGAAGTATCTTTTTACTTGTGCGGGGGATATGCTTATCGCATATAAGAAGTTATGATTTTTGACAATAAAATTACCGTTGACCGTGCAAAAAAAGTGCTCAAACCGGGATTGCTGATACTAATTGCGGCACTTATAGCAATGGCTTGCTGGTTTGCCCATTATCTGATATCTCTTCCCTCTCCGTCGGAGAAACTGACTGTATGGATTGCAACTTCCGACGTGACTTTTGACGGCGACACATTGGATACAGTCAGACAGACAGCGCAGGCAAACGGTATTGCGACCTGCAATTTTATTCTTCGCAATCCCGACGATCAGTATTACGATGCGGCTTTCAGTCTCAGCGGATACTATTCATCCGACATTTTTATTCTCCCCGAAGAACAGGTCGAACGGTACGCTCCTACTGCTCTGTTTCTTCCTTTGGAAAATACGGATGGCTATAAGTATACCGACAAAACAATAGGATTGCATTTAAAGGACGACATATACGTGCTTATCAATTACCGCAGTACCAAGGACGAAGCGTTTTTGCTGGATGTGGCAAAGTTTTTAGCGGATTCGCAACAAGAGGTTGAGTGATGCGAAAAAAAGGTTTAGTTGAAAAGGTTGTTATAGGAAATCCTTCCGACAAGGATTTTACGGCAAACGATCTGCCTGCCAACCGTTGGCAGTTGATGGGATTTTTGCTCAGAAACAGATTACGCCAACTGTATTGCAATCATTTGCTGACGGCATTGTTCTTTATTCCTCTGCTTGCCTGGTGGGTACTGACAATGGGGTATGCGGAACTGACATTTTCGTCAGGTACTCCGCTGGAACAACTTACCCGGTTGCCCTATTATACGGCGGTAGTGTACGGCACTGCGTTGCCTTTCTGGATGCTTGCTTTCTACGGTTTGTCGGGCGGAATGTTCGTGACACGCAAATTGTGCTGGGGCGAACCGGTAGTTTTGTCGGTACATTTCAAACAGGCGTTGAAACAAAGCGGCAGACAATTTGCTTTTACAGGGCTTGTAACGGGTGTTGTGTGGATGTTGGTCGCTTTTGCGACACGTTGGCTGACTCTTTACTCATTGGCTTACGGAGCCGATTTTCTGACGGCTACGGGCACAGGTTGCCTTGTGGTAGTCAGCGTGGTTGCGGGCGGTATAACTATGTTTGCCGTCAGTATGTCAAGTCTGTACAACGTCTCTTTTGCAAGGCTGTATTTAAACAGTTTCAAGTTGTATTTCAGTACGTTTCTGCGTTCATCGGCAGTACTGCTGTGCTCAATCGCGCTTCCCCTCGTACTGTGCGCAATTCCGCTGGTATTGACGCAACTCATTGCTGTTTGTATGATTTTTGTCGTACAGGTGGGCTGGTTCATGTTGCTGGCAACGCTTGTGTGCCATTCCGCTTTCGACAAGTATATCAATGCGAAAAATTATCCCGATTTTTACAAAAAAGGACTGCGCTACGGCAAGGTGACGGAAAACAAGCCTGCCGTTGAAGTTTCCTCCGAAGACGTCAATGACAGTGACGAAACGGAGCAGGACTTCGAAAAACCCGTGCGTAATGCTTACGAAGATGACGACGATAAACGCTAAATATATTACAAAACTTTACAAAAACGAATACGCGCTTAAAGATTGCTCTCTCGAAGTAAAGTCGGGTGAGTTTCTCGTGATAATGGGGCATTCCGGTTGCGGCAAGACCACTTTGCTTAAAATACTTGCGGGAGTGGAAAAACCTACTTCGGGCGAACTGTATCTGGACGGAGTAATCGCAGACGGTATTCCTTTGAAAGACAGAGACATTTCGCTTGTTTTTCAGGAATACGTACTCTATCCCAACATGACGGTGTATGAAAATGTGGCGATATCCTTGCGTAACAAGTGCGACGCAATGGAAACGTACGACAGAGTAATGCCCGTGCTGGACAAGTTGGGGTTGACGTCAGCGATGAATCAGCGTCCCAAAACGCTCAGCGGAGGACAACAGCAACGTGTCGCTCTTGCCAAAGCCATGGTAAAGAAATCTTCGCTTATACTGTTGGACGAACCGTTGAGCAATGTTTCCGCTCAGCAACGTCTGGAATACTGCAGGTTGTTGCTTCAACTGAAACAACAACTGAAATCGACTACATTTGTTTACGTTACGCACAACGCGTCGGAAGCGCTTATGCTTGCCGATCGCATCGCCGTAATGAAAGACGGAAGGGTGGAATATTGTTGCGACAGAAAAAATTTTCTGTACAATTTTTCTAATAAAGACGCTCTGGAAGTTTTTTGCGGAAATATAAAGACTGTCAACGGAGTGTGGAGCGGAGCATTTAATGCGGAAGGCATTACCGTTTCTCCCCGTATTTTAAAGACTTGCCGTGCTGTGGAGGGGCAACCGCTCATTGCCGTTTCCAATCCTATGGACAACAACAATTACTATCTTTTCGACACCGACGGCAGGGCGGTGGGCGGAGCGGTAAACGAGTTTCGCTTTCCCGCACGTCTGGAAGGGTCTTTTCTGATTTCCGATGTGCAGAAAATCGAGTTGGACAAACAATTTTTATCCACGTTACTTAAAAAACAAGGCAATGTTACCGCTTGTTTGCGCGTCGACAAACTCAGCAAAGTCGGTTTGCCGGGGCATTTCAGAATGTTACTCGACGTTATTTATAACGACGGAAATACGCTGGGCGTCAAGTGGGGAAACAACGTATTTTATATGTTACGCCGTACCAATCTTAAAGAGGGCGAACAGATATATATGTACGCTCCGTTGAAAGAATTGCAGTTGTATGACGGAGACAGAATTACCGCGCATTATCCCATTGACGGCGCAAGCGTGCCCGTTCGTGTGTCGGACGTAAAAGGCGTAGTAAAAATACTGGGTAAAAAGTATGTAACGGATCAGGATCTTTCCTTGAAGCATAGGGCAAGACTTTCTCCTTTTGCCTTGCGGCTTGCCGACAAAAAACAAAAAGGTACCGTCAAAGTCAGAGAAGTGCTGGACGAAGACATACTGGGCGACAAGAAACTGGTGTACTGTATAGTGGACGGTGTGGACGGTTACTGCTCCTTTTTGACCGACAGTGACGAAATATGTTTTAACAGAAATTTGCGTCTGTGTTTAGACGTATCGCGTCTTACTTTTTATTGACGGACCTCGCTGATTTTCGCGAAAATAGCGTGCCCGAAGTATACCGCAAGTTCAGACATGTAACTTTTTGACTTGTATTTTAAGAAAAATATGGCGCAAATGTAAAGATTAGGCAAATTTTTGTGCGTTTAAGCCCTTTCCCCATTGAAATTTAAAATAGTTGTGTTAAACTGTAAATATATGAGCCTGCGAGGGTTGCAGGCAATTTGATTTGTGTTGCAGTCAGGCAACGCAACTGTAATAAAAGGGAGGAATTTTGTAACAATGAATATCTGGAAAGATATCAACAGAAAAAGGGTGTCGCCCGAACAGTTTGTAGCCGTTGTGGAAATTTCCAAAGGCAGTAAGAAGAAGTACGAAATGGACAAGGAAACGGGTATGCTCATTTTGGACAGAATACTGTATACGTCCACGCATTACCCTGCCAATTACGGTTTTATTCCGTTGACTTATGCAGAAGACAACGATCCGTTGGACGTATTGATACTGTGCAGCGAACCGCTTGCTCCTTTGTCGCTGGTGCGTTGCAGACCTATAGGTATGCTGACAATGATAGACAACGGCAGTCGCGACGAAAAGGTTATAGCGGTTGCCGTCGACGATCCCAACTACAACATGTACAATTCAATCGAGCAGTTGCCTTCCCACATTTTTGAGGAAATGGAACATTTCTTTACGGTCTACAAACAACTGGAAGGCAAGGCTACCGCAGTAAACAGTCTTGACAACAGGGAAGTTGCGGAACAGACTATTCGCAGTTGTATGGCGGAGTTTATACGGCACATCGAACAGGGCTGATTTAACTTCAAACAAAAACGCGCACCGCAAATAAGAATCGGCGCGCGTTTTTGCATGTGGTTTTTTTTGCGGTTGACGAAAAGTTTGCAAATTGCCTTCGTATCGACCAATTTGAAACAATGTGCAGTGCGTTCAGTGGCGTTTGACGTATTAAACGAGTTGTTTGTTGACAAACTTTTTTTATCGCTGTATTATATTTTACAGCCTATGAAAGGAGTTTTAAATGTCTTCAGCATTAAAAGCAGATTTGCACTTGCACACCGATTACAGTTTCGATTCCGTTGCCACGTTCGAGCAGTATTGCGTCAAGGCAATGGAAAGGGGAATTTCTGTATTATGTTTTACCGACCATATAGAATGTGGAAAACGCAGAAACACCTTTGACGGGTTTCCGTTTGAAGCGCGTGCGGAACAGTTTTACAAGGTAAAACAACGCTACAAGGAGGATCTCACGTTGCTTCTGGGTTTTGAAATGAGCGAACCGCATCTTCATCCCCGTGAATTACAGATTCTGCGTTCATTCGAACCGGACATGATTATAGGATCAGTGCATTATCCCCATGAATACGTTGCGCACGAAGGCAGGTGGAGTAACCGCGAGTACGAAAAACTGTATCTGCAGTTTGTGTATGACATGGTGTGTGCAGGAGGTATAGACGTAATGGGACACGTCGACCTGATGAAACGCTACCACGAAGACTTTGTTGCCGATGACGCAGCGGTTAAAAAGTGTCTTGAAAAATGCGTTAAGAACAACATCGTTCCGGAAGTAAACGTTTCTTCGCTTTTTAAAGGTCCCAACCGCGAAACGATGCCGTCCGTTGAAATGGTAAAGTATTATTGCGATATAGGGGGAAAGTATGTCACCGTCAACACCGACAGTCACAGCGCCGACACGGTGGGGCTTGGATTGGACGAGGTTGTGTCGCAGTTGCCTGAAAAAATCAAACGTTGCTGTTTTGTCAAGGGCAGACTTGTCGAATTGCGTTAAACAGTGTGCGTCGTGGCAAATTGTCTGTGTATTTTTTGCAAAGTGATTGACGAAATGCGGTCAATGATGTAATATGTATAGGCAGTGAAATTACGGCGTGGAGACGTATCGAAGTGGTCACAACGGGCTTGACTCGAAATCAAGTAGCCCCTTACGGGGCTCGAGGGTTCGAATCCCTCCGTCTCCGCCAGCGTGTGGCTCGCCTGTAGTCGCAACAAAAAGAAAGACACCAATGGGTGTCTTTTTCTTTTTATTACTCCGTATTGCTTCGCCACACACATTGCTTTGCTGTCAGGACATCGAAATAACGTGACGCTCAAGCGACAAGCCGCTTTCGCTATTCCGTCGCTTCGCTCCTTGCGAATCCCTCCGTCTCCGCCAGCGTGTGGCTCGCTTGTAGTCGCAACAAAAAGAAAGACACCAGTGGGTGTCTTTTTCTTTTTATTGCTCCGTATTGCTTCGCCACACACGTTGCTCCGCCGTCGGGAAATCGAAATGACGTGACGCTCAAGCAACAAGTTGCTTTCGCTATTCCGTCGCTACGCTCCTTACGAATCCCTCCGTCTCCGCCAATTAAAACCTAAATCGAATACGAAAGTGTTTGGTTTAGGTTTTTTGTTTACAAAAATTCAGTTGTATAAGTCAAGCACTCGCCAAAGAACCATTTTTTAAATTGTCTTTGTAAAGGCATTGATTTATGCGTTTAAATATGCTATAATAACTATGCCAAACAAGTTATATGCCCTAATTAGGAGTACGGGCTTTTTTCAACAGAATAGGTATATCCTTTTTTCGTGTCGTCCATATTTTGAATTTGGTAAAAATGCAAATTCCATTCGGTGAGTTGTGTAAGGCTGTTCTTGCATAGAATCCGTTTAGTTTGGCGACTATCGGAGTTTGCGTTTTTTGTGCGTCTGCTTCGGTAGGTGCACTTTTTTAATTTAGGAGAAAATCTATGAAGAAATTTATTCCAATTTTTATTGTAATTTTGTTGCTTTGCTCCGTAATGTTTTATTTTACTGGGTGTTCAATTGGTTATAAAGCCGTTCAAAGTGTAACATTTACAACTAATGGAGTTAATAAAACCTGCAGAAGTGGTAAAACAAATGTATTTGGACATCAACTTAATATAACGGAAGAAGAATACAATGAAAAATCCAAGAATCGTTATACAGGTGTTATTGATTCAATTCAAACGCCATCATTAGAAACAATATTAAAAAAAGCAAATGGTAAAACAACTTATAAATATGTTGAAGAAAAACTTGAAGGTTATTGGTACTGGACCACTTTTAGTACAAATGGTGGTTTAAATACAGGAACTCGTTATTATTGGAAAAAACAATATTATGAAACAAACTATTATTTCGTTTATGTAAAAGTTGTTAATGATACTCTGTCTCTTATACACATCTCCGAGCCCACGAGACAGGCAGAAATCTCGTA
>ENA-OYZE01000163-OYZE01000163.1-human-gut-metagenome-genome-assembly--contig:-NODE-163-length-31429-cov-8.247243_pt1 | contig 31429 bp, 23 predicted proteins | sample MGYA00243259_ERZ653469 | MGnify/ENA primary metagenome ERZ653469 (study PRJEB26926, sample SAMN06164913) | human gut metagenome | biome: ENVO:00009003; feature: ENVO:2100002; material: ENVO:00002003...
GAGCCTTATCGTCGGCAGCGTCAGATGTGTATAAGAGACAGGTGCAAATATTAATTAACGACCAATGCAACTTGAATTAAATCAAAGATGATTATTAGCATGTATAATGGAGACAGTCCGATGGTGCTTTTGTGATGTACAACAATTTACAATAAAATGTAACTTGTTGTATTTTTTAATTTGTGTAAATATTAGTTTTGGGTAGTAATGTTAAATAACAATAAGGGAGAAATACATCAATGAGCAAGTTTTTTAAAGCGACAACGTTAGTTTTACTGTGCATTGTAACACTTTCTTTTTTGAGTGCTTGTGAGCTTGAAAAAGAGTATACTTGCGGGGATTTTCTATACTCCTTCGTTGGTCGTGATCATCAGTACATTAAGATTACAGGCCTTACCGAACAAGGAATGGACAAGTCAGTTCTTGCCATTCCTGCTGAAATAGACGGAATAACCGTATCACATGTTTGGAAGGCAGGCATTGGAAATTACGGCAACAGCATTTGGCAGTCTCCAAAGTTAAAAAAATTGTATCTGCCGGATTGCATTGTGAATTTTGACCAGATGACATTGAGCGAGTGTGCTGCGCTTGAATATGTAATAATACTACCCATTGCTGATTACAATGAAGAATTTAATGAATTTCTGCCATCAGTTGGTAATGATCACAATATATATGTTTTTTCGGATATATATTTTGAAAGATACGAAGACAACTGGTCGAATTTGATATTTCCTGCTAATGTCACTTACTACTACAACTTCGAAAGACCTGACAACGGCGGAGTATTTTGGCTGGACGTCGTTGAGCAAGGTGAAAAGATTGTAGATGTACCACCAAGCGATCCTGTTCGGGATAGATACACTTTCGGCGGATGGTACACTGAACCCGAATGTATAAACAAGTGGGATTTTGCAACAGACACAATGCCACATCCCGAAAACAGTGAAGAATTTTACGAACTTGAACTTTATGCAAAGTGGGAATGAATAATAATCAGAGGGGGAGATTTGAACCTGAAAAAACATTAAAAAGGGTAGTTGTTTCGTCATTGTTGATAGTCGTGTCTGTAAGTTTTCTGTCTGTAAATCGTATCGCAACGATATTTGCGTTTACAGGGCGTATGTCTTTTTCTCCAAGCGATCCAATCGTTTTATTTTCTGAAACAAATACTTTTATATGTACTGATTACAATGAAGAGTCCAAAATTATTTCGTATGATATTGCCGGGCGTCGCACCGAAGTGGAAGTAATGGATTTGCCCAAAATTGCAGCCCGAGTCAGAAATCATTGTGGTAAACGTTTCTATTAAAAGCGTGTTAAAACCAAGCAAAGTAATACCAATCGGTTACCATAATTATGTTAAGTTTTAAAAGAATTTTTTAGTTGAAGTAAAATTGTTCAATTTTCCTTAACTTTTTTTTCAAAACCTATTGACAAAGACATTTTAAAATTTTATACTTGCCTTAGAAGTGAAACGTTTTATTTTTGGGTGATTGTTATGAAAAAGGCTACGATAAAAGATGTGGCGCGTGAATCGGGATTGTCATTGGGAACTGTTTCTAAGTATCTCAACGGCAGTAGAGGGGTAAAACAAGCCAATCAAATTAAAATCAAGCAAGCAATTGCAAATTTAAGGTACAGTCCGGACGAATATGCACGCGGACTGATAACAAACAAGACAAAAACGATAGGGTTGGTAATTCCCGAATTTAACAATTTATTTTACGCACAGCTTGCTTCCGAACTGGAGCTTGCTATAGGCAGTGAGGGTTACACGGTAGTCGTATGCGAAAGTTTTTACGACACTGAGCGCGAGAAGAAAAATCTGCTTTGGTTTGCGTCGCACAGAATGTCTGCTCTCGTCGTTGTTCCATGTGGGAAAAATGCCGAAAACTACGACTATCTAAAATCAATCGATATCCCGATTATATTTTTAGATCAGTACATTGCCGGTTTGAATTACGAATTTGTGTTGGTAAACAATCGTGAAGTTTGTGAGACATGTATTGAATACTTGTTGGATAACGGACATCGCGACATACTCATGGTGGTAGCGCCGAAGGGACTTTATACTTCCGACGAAAGGGTAAACGGTTATTATGACGCTTACGAAAACAGAGGCTTGAACGTCAACGAAGATCTTATAATGCGTGTTGAGGAAAACATAGATAAAGCGTACTATTGCATCAAAAAAAAGTTGCAAGAAACAAGCTGTACTGCGTTGTTTGCCGCAAACTTTCCCAATACTTTCGGAAGCATTTTTACAATAAACGAATTAAAAATATCCATACCTGACGATTTGTCGTTTGTGGGATTCGACGATATGATGCTTACAAAATTGTTTCGCCCAAAACTGACTATGATCGATCAGCCGATAGCGGAAATTGCAATGTTTGCCAAAAGGCGAATATTTGAGCTGATGTTGCAGAAAAACTTCGAATATCGTATAACCAAGCTTAATTGTTCTTTCCTGGTATACGATTCCGTCAAAGATATAAGAGTCAAATAGTTTTTTTTAATTATAAACTGAAACGTTTCATATTTGTTACTGCAAGGTAAATATTTGGTTGTCATGCGGTTGGCCGCGTGGCGGAAAGCATCGTAAATAGAAAACAAAAAAGGAGGCTCGTATGAGAAAAATTTTGGCACTGGTAATTTGTTTAACAATGCTGCTTTCTGCGCTGCTTATCAGCGGATGTACTCCCGGCGGCGAGGAAGTTTATGTGGAAGAAGGGGCAACGGAAATTAAAGTTTACGCACGTGAGTTCGAACAATGGGCTAAAGACCATTTAAACAATCTTGCAAATGAATTCAACAAAGATTTGACGGACGGAATTCAGGTAAAGATTCAATTTTACACGCAGGACACATATACGGATGCTCTTACTGTAGCCAGAGAAAACGGCAAGGCTCCCGATTTATACATGACTACTTACGGCGAACTTTACACAAATATACAGAACAACTATTGTATTTCTATTGACGAATACCTTTCGACCGAGGCGGTAGATGACATCCTTGACGTATGCAAAGAGATGGTAACTTACAACGACTCAATATACGCATATCCTTGGAATATGGAACCGGGCAGTATGTTCTTTTACCGCAAGGACTTGTTTGCAGAAGCAGGTATTGAAAAAGTACCCACGTCATGGGAAGAATTGTACGATGCATGTGAAAAACTGAGCGGAATACTGTCCAGGGGACAATACTGTATCGGACTGCCGCTGGGCAGTTACGAATGCACGTGGGTCACATACGGAATGCAACAGAATACCACCGGAGGACTGACGCTCGATGAAAGTTGGCGCGTAAGTCGTCTTGATGAACCCGGATTCAAAGATATAGCGGAGTTTTTCTATACTATTTTCTCTAACGATTGGGCTCCGACATCTGCATTGACTTCTGAAGGATATACCTACATTGTAGATGCGCTGTGTGACAATAATCCCAAATTGGCAATGACGTTTGGCGGAAGTTGGAGCATTGCCGAAATATACAATTATACAGAGTCGGATCAAACAATTATCGACAATATCGGTGTCGCGCCTATACCCACCCAAAGCGGTGATCAGACCGGCACGACGAGTGCAAACGGTGGATGGTGCTATTGCATTTCCAAACAGTCTAAAAATGCCGATAAAGCGGCAAAGTTTTTAAACTGGATGTTTACGGAAAATGCCGAGAGAACCGCGCAATATTTTATAGAGGCATATAATTCCAAAGCACCCACATCACAGTCTGTCAAAGATTACTTGGACGGTTACAACAGTGAAGTGCCGCAAGAGTGGATAAAGGTTGTCAATGATGTGGCGGCAATGGGTATTCCCGAAGCAACCTATCCTTGGGACATTTCTCTGGAAACCGGCAAGATTTTCGAAACAATGCAAGTCAGGTGCAAGACGGGTGCATTTGAAACACTGTATGCTACGGCTTTGCAAACCGCACAGGAAAACATTGAAATTATTATGTCAAGAAGTAATTATCCCTCTAATCCCAAATATGATTACGGAGATTGAAAATGTTAAGTAATTATTCTGACAAAAGTAAAAAACCACGTTTGTTCAAATACAGAAATGCTAAAAGTGCGTTTGCCATGATGGCGCCCGCTGTCCTGTTGTTACTTATTTTTGCTTACATTCCTCTTGCAATGGCAATTGTCAGATCTTTTCAGAATTACACGACGGGTGAATTTGTGTGGTTTGAAAATTACGATTACATTGTGAAAACGCCATCCTTCACCAAGGCATTCGGAAACGTCATTTTATTTACGGCAATAATTGTGGTGGCACAGATGGTATTGAGCTTCTTTTTTGCACACGTGTTAAAAGCAATAAATGCAAAAGTTGCAAATGCCGTAAAAATATTGTTGTACGTGCCCTGTCTTATTTCAGGTGTAGTTGCGTCGATTATATTCATGTTTATTCTCAACTACGGCGGAGGGCTGATTACTTCAATTCTTATAGGGCTGGATATAGATCCTATTGCCTTTGCCACCGAAGGGTATTGGCCTATTGCTTGTGTAATTGTGCCCACCTGGTGGCTGGGCTTTGGTTACAACACACTGGTAATGTATGCCGGACTTCTGAATGTTCCCAAGAGTTATTACGAAGCGGCGCAGATAGACGGTGCAGGTTTTTTCAAGCAGATGATATATGTGACCATACCCTACATGAAAAACATATTTATTCTTTCGTTGATAAATCTGATCACGGGCAGTCTGCAAATGTTGGACATTCCGTACATGATTACGGGTGGCGGACCGCTCGACATGACAATGACACCTTCGTTGTATCTTTTTAACTCCTTCAGGGATGTAAACCGTCCGCAAAACGTAACTATAGCAGGTTCTATCCTGATCATGATAGTAATTGTGACAATCAATATTATTGCTTTCAAGTGTATTCATTCCGAAAAAATGGAGGACTGACAAGACATGAAACGTTCAATTGCCAACAAGACGAAAAAGAAAATAAAAAAAGCAATATTGATTGCGATTGCTGTCCTGGTTGCGTTGATTGTGTTTTTCCCGATTATATGGATTATTCCTGCCGCGTTCAAGGGAAAAAGTGAATTGTTCAGCGTTCCTAACACATTCTTTCCGCAGAATTTCACGTGGCAAAACTTCGAAAAAGTGTTCAGCGCGGATATAAACGGAACGACTTTCTTACAGTCTATTTTTATAACTCTGGCGGTTGCGATTTTGTCTGTCATAGGATCATTGTTCGTAAACATGCTGTGCGCTTACGCGCTTGCTCGCATAGAGTTTCCTTTTAAAAAGTTTCTTTGGCCTTTATTGTTGTTTCCCATGTTCATCCCGGGAATTACCATTATGCTGACTTCTATCAGAGTAGTAAATATGCTCAACATGGTTGATACAATATTTGTACTGTTCGTTCCGGGGATGGCCAACGCCTATCAGATATTCTTTTTCAGGCAATTTTATCTGAATATACCTCGTAACATCGAGGAGGCTGCCGAAATAGACGGTTGTTCAAAAATAGGAATCTTTTTTAAGATATACGTTCCTCTTTCCGTTACTCCTATGGTCATCAACGGAGTGGGGATTTTTATGGGAGCGTGGAACAGTTTTATATGGCCGACGTTGACGGTTACGGAAAATGCAGGACTGACGCAAATAATGCAAATAATCAGAATGCTTAACGTATCTTATGCCGGCGATTACGGTGTTGTAATTGCGGCAACCCTGATTTCGCTTATTGTTCCTATGGTTTTGTATGCAATTTTCCAAAAACGCATAGTGGAAGGTATCGCCCTTACGGGTACAAAATAAACAATCGAGAGGTGTATTATGCTGAATGATTTATACAAAAAGTCCGGAGTGGTAACGCGAATGATTTCCGCGGAAAACCCAACGGGAGAAAAGGGAAAAGCGTGTTTGGATGTACCGAGTACGACAGACCCCAGATTGTATTGGAGCAAAAATTCTTTGGGCGAAAACTACAAGGTTTGCCCGTTCGTTCGAATACCGGCGCATTCAACCTTTATTGTTGCCGATTTTAAAGGAGAAGGCGTTATAAAGCAAATTTTTATGACGTCCGACAGGGCATGTTTTTCCGAATTGGTAATCCGCATTTATTGGGATGGCAGTGATGTTCCTGCGGTAGAGTGTCCGCTTGGTGCATTTTTCTGTATGGGTCATGATTCACAACCTCATACAGTGTATTCGCTTCCGATTGTGGTTGCTCCGCACAGGGGTTGCAACTGCTATTGGTCAATGCCGTTCAGAACGGGATTCAGAATCGAGGTGGAAAACAAAGGGGACACAATGACGGAGATTTTCGCCTATAAAGTCTTGTTCCATCAACAAAAGGTTGAAAAGGATATTTCTTATTTTTACGCACAATACCGAAGAACAGAAACGCTCGCAGAAAATCCTACTCATATTATTTTGGACAATGTGCACGGTAAAGGTGTTTATGTCGGCACATATCTTGCCTGGACGGAGTTGCATGACCGTTGGTGGGGGGAAGGCGAAGTAAAGTTCTACCTGGACGGCGATAAGGAAAAGCCTACAATTTGCGACAACGGAACCGAAGATTATTTTGGCGGCGCGTGGAACTTCGGCGGATACGGCATTGTTCCCGGTTCGGATGAACAAAGTTTTAATTCGCCCTTTTTGGGTTTACCCATGGTTCATGTAAAGGATGGTATTCCCAAGCATTTCAGCATGTACAGATTCCATATAGAAGATTGCATAGGCTTTGAAAAAGACATCAGAGTTACAGTCGATACAATTGGATGGAAAGAAGATTTTTCCAAGTACGAACACCATGACGAAGACGTAAGAAGCGTTGCTTTTTATTATCTGAACAAGCCGTTTTGTCAAATTTACGAAACAGATGAAGAAAAACGTTACGATTAAAAAAGGGGGGGTATAACAAATGAGCGTAAAAATAGGCATTCGTCCGATTATTGACGGACGCGGAAAGGTAAGGGCATTGTTGGAAGACAAGACGCACCGCATGGCTGTAGAGGCAAAAAAACTTATAGAAAGTAATGTATTTGACATACAGGGTAACGCCGTAGAGTGTGTGATAGGAAAGACTTCCATCAGTTGCAGGGCGGAAGCAGTTGAAGTTGACGATGAATTCGCACGTTTAGGCGTTGTGGCGACGTTGAGCGTCACGCCCGTGTTTGACTACGGCACTGAGACGCTGGACTTCAATCCGCACACTCTGAAGGCAGTGTGGGGATTTAACGGAACGGAAAGACCGGGCGCGGTATATCTTGCTTGTGCTATGGCGGGGTATGCCGAATACGGATTGCCCGTTTTCTCGATATACGGTAAGGATGTTCAGGATTTGGACGACTCGACCATTCCTGACGACGTGCAGCAGAAAATTTTAGCGTTTGCACGGTGTGCATCCGCGGTCGGACAGATGAAAGGTAAGAGTTACCTTTCCATAGGCGGAGTTTCAATGGGTATTGTAGGTAGTTTCATGGACCCGTACGTGCTCAACGATTACTTCGGCATGCATGCGGAATGGATAGACATGAGCGAAGTGCAACGCAGATTGCAAAAGGAGATATACGATCACGCCGAATATGAAAGAGCACGGGCGTGGGTTAAAAAGTATGTCAAAGAGGGCAAGGAATACTACAACGACGAGACAACGATGCACTCTGCCGAACAAAAGGAAAAGGACTGGGAAATCAGTATAAAAATGGCGTTGATTTTCAAGGATCTTCTGCACGGCAATCCCGTACTGAAAGAAATGGGATGGGGAGAAGAAAGTTTCGGAAGAAACGCAATTGCTGGCGGTTTTCAAGGTCAGCGTCAATGGACCGATTTTATGCCCAATGCCGATTTTGCCGAAAGTATATTGTGTTCTTCGTTCGACTGGAACGGAACACGTCCGCCCATTTCATTTGCCACCGAAAACGACACGTTGAACGGTTTGTCAATGATGCTGCAAACGCTACTGACAAATCAGGCAAGCGTATTTGCCGATGTGCGTACATATTGGAGTCCCGAAGCAATACAGAGAATAGGCGGTACTCTCCGAGGCAAGGCAAAGAACGGAATAATACATCTCAACAACAGTGGAGCCGCCGCTTTGGACGGCGCTGCCGTGATGAGAAAAAACGGTAAACCCGCAATGAAGCCATGGTGGGAAATATCGGAAAAAGACATTGCCGACACAATGCGCAACACGGAGTGGCCGCCTGCAAATCTTGAATATTTCCGTGGCGGCGGATTTAGTTCGCACTTTGTCACACGGGCAGAGATGCCTGCAACTATGATAAGGCTTAACAGGGTAAAAGGTGTTGGTCTGACTTTGCAAATTGCCGAAGGCTATACTGTCAGTCTGGATGATGAATTGCTGTCAAAGATAGAGAAACGTACAGACCCGGCATGGCCCACTACATTCTTTGCTCCCACATTGACGGGAAAGGGCGCATTCCGAAGCGTATATGAAGTTATGTCCAAATGGGGTGCCAACCATTCGTGTTTCACATACGGACACATCGGCGCTGACCTTATTACGTTGGCAAGTATGTTGAGAATACCCGTCAGCATGCACAACGTCGCGCAAGAAAAAATATTCCGTCCGCACATGTGGGATGCTTTCGGTGCTGATGATACTACGGGAGCAGATTACCGTGCATGCGGTTCGTTGGGACCGTTGTACCGCTGACATTGGAGACGAGTTATGAAACAAAGTGCAGTTTCCGCTTCAATGATGTGCATAGATTTTACCGAAATGAAAGGTCAGATCGAACAACTTAATCGTGCTCAGATCGATTACTTTCACATCGATGTGATGGACGGACATTTTGTGCCCAATCTCATGTTGTGCAGTGACATTGTCAACGCCATGCGTGCACTGACCACAATTCCGTTTGATTATCATTTTATGGTAGAACAGCCAAACAGTATCATGCCGTTGTTCGATATACGTCAAGGAGATATTGTAAGTATCCACGTGGAAGGAAATTGGCATCTGCAGAAGTCCTTACAGTATGCTAAGCAAAAGGGCGCCGGTTTTTTTGTTGCGACAAATCCGGGCACTTCGTTGTCATTGATTGACGCTGTCGTGGATGAAATAGACGGAATATTGGTAATGACGGTCAATCCGGGCTTTGCGGGACAAAAACTTGTCGCGAACACTCTGTCTAAAATAACGGCTGCGCGTCAACTTCTTGATTCTCGCGGCAAGTACGATTGCTCTGTGCAGGTGGACGGTAACGTAAGTTTTCCCAATGCGTGTCTGATGAGAAAATATGGCGCCGATATTTTTGTTGCGGGTAGCAGCAGTGTCTTCCAAAAAGAGTTTTCCATTGCAGAAGGGGTGGAAAAATTGCGTCGGGCGATTAAACAGGGGGAAACCGATGAGTAAGATATTTGTTCTTGGCAGTGTAAACACGGATTACACCATCAGAGTAAACGGTTTGCCGCAGTTGGGGCAGTCAAAAGATGGATTCGGGTTTAGTCGTAATCAGGGAGGCAAGGGAGCCAATCAGGCGGTCGCATGTTCCAAACTCGGCGGAGAAGTTTATTTTATCGGTTGCGTGGGGAAGGACGAAGAGGGAGTCAGATTAAAAAACAGCGTTGAATCTTACGGCGTAAACACCGATGCGGTGTCTTTGTCCGAGCAGGTTTCCAGCGGCGCGTGCATGATAATATTTGACCAATCCGCGCGTGACAATATTTTAGTTGTCGACAGAGGAGCAAATCAATGCGTATCTCAAACGTTTGTCAACGAATATCTCGTTGCCAATGCGAGTAAAGACGACATATTCGTGACCCAATTCGAAATCAATCTGGATGCAGTCTATTGCGGATTGCAAACGGCTAAAAATTTGGGCATGTATACCATTTTAAACCCTGCGCCTTTCGTAGAGTTTGACAAAAGTTGTCTGAAAAACGTTGACCTTATAGTTCCCAATCAGACCGAATTCAAGTCGTTGTTTGAGAAAGACGTTGAAGGCAATGAAGAAGAAGCCTTTAAGTTTTTTCACGCGCTGGGCGTAAAAGAAGTTGTGGTAACGCTTGGCGGCAAGGGCAGTGTTTATCTGAGCGAAAACGCCGTCAGGTATTGTGCTCCATACAATGTCAGCGTAGTGGATACCACATCGGCAGGCGATACGTTTATAGGCGCTATTGCAGTGTCTAAATCATGTAGTAATGGCGTAGCGGAATCTATGGATTTTGCAAGCAAATGCTCGGCTATAACCGTGTCAAGAAGCGGTGCCGCTTCGTCGATTCCGTATATAGCCGAGGTGTTACAAAGTAATCTTGGGAGAAAGTAGTATGACGGGAAAAACTAAATGGTTGGTGTTGATAGCATTTATATGTGTTGCTTCTGTTTTGGTATCGGTTTTGCCTGCGTGGCACAATGCATACGCCGAAAACTCCGATTCGGATATTGCGTCTTCCTGCCCGTACGCCGACGGAGAAAATATTCTCAACGATTCGTCATTTGAGCAATCGGGAACTTCGGCATTTACCGATCCGAGAGAAATTGCTCAGACGTGGAAATCCGTTTCCTTTGCCGGCACGGACCGCAACGGATGGGGGTACGAAAGCAACAACAATGTCTTTGTGATATACAGCGAGCCGAACTTGCTTGCGGGGGAAGAACCGGTAATTTATCAGGACGTAGCAGTGGAAAAGAACACCTACTACGTGGTTTCGTTGTATGCTCATACCTTCGGTTACATTGATCAGCAACCGGATCTTAAAGTAGGTTACAGATCTCCTACAGGCAACGACGTCTGGTTAAATTTGCAGACTCATCCTATAAGCGGTATCGGGGCAAACTGGGAAGAATACTACACAGTTATTTACACGCAAAATTATTCCATGATACGTCTGACGATAGGTACCGACAGCATATGGGTCGGAGGTACATTGGGCGGATACCATTTGGATCACGTTCAAATGCACAAGGTGAAGACGCCCGAGGAAGTGGATTTTACCATACCGGACGATTTTAAAATAGGCGAAAACATAGATCCTTCTATACAAGTCAGATTTCAGGGCGAAACAAACTTTTTCCCGATACAAACAAATGCCTACATCCGCACCGATTACAGGGTAGTTGACGGCGACAACAATGTTACCTTCAATCAGGACAACTGTTTGGTTGCAAACGGAGAGGGCAGTACAACGATAGAATTGTCCTTGGATATATTCGGAAAAACGTTAGTCGCTCCTGCCAAAAATCTTGTTGCGGATGAGAGGAACAGAAACGATTCCAATTATATAAGAAACGTTACGGTAAGGCCGTTGTCAGAAATCAATTTCCAGAAATTTGTCGAAATAGGACCTTCGGTTGAAATGGCGGACGGCAGTTTTGCCGAAACCGACGAATTCAGCGTAACTTACGCATCCACCGATCCGCGCGTTGTCTCCGTAAGGGAAATAAACGGGGTTGTAAACGCAATCGCGGTAGGCAGCGGCAATGCCGAAATAATTGCCACTGTACGACAAGGCTCGTCTGTCGGTATAGGAAGTTTTTCTGTATCCTTACAGAGCGACAACTATCTCATTGACCCGGGATTCGAAGTGCAGTCTACCATGCATTTCTGGGCAAGCGAAGGCACTGCCGGAACAGGTGTAGACGACGGTACAACCAACGGATATATGCACAGCGGAATTGCCAATTTCTGGCTTATGGCTCCTGTTTGGTGGGACGGCACCGTGCAACCGGGTTCTACAGCCCGTATTTCACAGATTGTGCCGTTACAACAGGGGAAATATGCTTTATCGGCACATATCAACAGGTACAATGCTACGGGCGTGGACGGTATGCTGAGCGGACAGGGCGGTATTGTGACAATCGGAGCGGTCAGACTCGATCAGAATCTGAATGAAACGGACCAACGTTTTTCTAAAGAGTTCGACACATCGTACGGCACAGGCTGGCAGTATGAAAAGATATCGTTTGTTTTCGATATACTGGAGGAAGGCAATTACCTTATATATTTCAGCGTAGCAGGCGACGAAAAGTTGGGGTTGGGTATGCAGTTGGATGATATGAGTCTTACCAACGCCGAGTATCCCGTAAAAATTACCGCGGGAATAAACTCGGAATCTATAAGCGTAGACGACCTTGCCAAAATCGATGTCTTTGCACAGTATGAGGACGGTACTACTGAAAAGATTACAAGCAATATCCGTGCGATTTTCCAAGACTATCATATTGCCTGTGAGTCGGGCGGATTTGTTATCGGAAAATCCGCAGGTACTACGACGGTCACCGTTAAAACAGTTATATTGGATCGGGAATACGAAACGACATTTGAAATCACCGTCACCGGCGGCGCTGTACAGCCACAGACAACAGACAAAGTTGTAACTGTTGTCGCTATTTCCGTAAGCGCGGTGCTTGTTGCGGCAGGCGTGGCGTTGACGGTTGTACTTTTGCGCAGAAAAAAGAACGGACGCGCTTGACACAAGAAGTTTATAGCAAACTTAAAAGGAAGGTATGACTGATGAGAAAGAGAATATATGGGTGCATTTGTATCATGTTAGTTTTTTTAATTGTTCTTCCTATGCTTGCGTCCTGTTCAGGGATGGGGTATTACGACGATGAAAAACTCAAACGCTCCAGTAAATTGAATATCGGAGAATACGATATGTTGACATATGCGGAACAAGACGGATTAAAAATCCTGGAAAACGAACATGTAAGAATGGTACTCAACGGCAACGGTTCTATAAGAGAGTATGCCAACAAAGACGTTGACTTGTATCTGACCAAAGACGCCGTGGACGCTACACCCGTCAGAATAGACAAAAAACAAGAGTATGCCATTGATTCGTATTCTTATTATACGTTCGAGGTGGTGGAAAACTCAACGCAAAACAAAACACTCAAGTTTACTTATTTCTTCGACCCGGTCACAGTCATTACAACTGTTTCATTGGCTGATAATTCTGACGAAGTTGTATTTCGGTTGGCGTTGGAGGGTAACGAGTATTCAGACACGGTAATAGACGTTGAGTATCCTATCGTAGAAAACATCAAGACGTTGGATACCCCCGAAAAAGACTATTTCGTATGTCCCTATGCCACGGGATTTTCCTTTAACAACCCCGTAAAATACTTCAACGAAGGCACGGGCGGAATAGGCAAGTCAATGGGACTTTATCCGAGCGGATGGTATTATACCATGCAATTCGCCACTTACTATTCGCAAGGAATAGGCGGTTTTTACTGGACTACAAGAGATTCAGCAGACGGCATAAAAAGTTTTTCCTTTACGGGAGATGACGGCGACTTGCGCATGAGTATGTATCACTACCTTGACTCCATGGACGACGGCGACACGTCTTTCGATTACGATTTCGCTATTTGCAACATGAATCAAGGAAATTGGTATGAGGCTGCGGAGCGTTACAAGGATTGGGCTGTTCAGCAAGATTTCTTGCCTGAAAAACTGACGGAAAGAACAGACATCGACAAGAAGTTGTATGAACAGACCACTCTTGCGATTTTCGGTTACAGAGCGGATATTACCGGTTGGAAAGATATGGTCAGCATTTATGACATGATAGCCTCTCAGATTGACAACAATATTTTGAATGTTTCGATTTACAATGTAAAGAAATATTACGATTTGGTCAGAGAGTACGGACATACATATATTCCCTTTGAATTTAACAGTATATCCGATCTTGAAGAGTATCGCAGCAACAAGATGATAAACGTTCGGGATATGGACCAGATATTTTCCGTAAACGGTATTCCGTTTTATTATCAGTGTCCCTACAACGAAAAATGGCTTGAATATCGTATTGAAGTGGACGAAGGTTATCTTGCACAGTTCGACGCGGACGGGTTCTATTACGATGTTGCCTTTACCGCCGTTCATCCGATCCAATGTTTCAACGAAACGCACGATCACAAGGCGCTGACCAATATGTTGCCTTACTTTTACAAACAACTCAAAAATTCCGACACGCAGGCGGAGCAAGCAGGCGTTTACACGGTAGGGACGGAAATGCTTACCGAAAAAACCATTCAATATATAGATTTCTATCAGGCGCGGGCAAACGCCGGTTTGGTAGGATGGATGGAGACTGACAGCATACGTCCGTTGCTGGAAAACGGTTGCGCGGTAAAAATACCGTTGTTCGACTATATTTATCACGAATACGGAGCAGTTCGCGTGGACGGATATCTGATGCCTTTGGACGAAATAGGACAGGCTTACTACAACATCGTGTCCTATACCGTGCTCAACGGCGGAATACCGGAGTACAATCCCGAGTATTATCCCGACGACAAGATTCCAAGTTCATCAATGATTAACATTGACATGGTGCAGTATCTGAACAAAATCAGCAACATACGCGCAACGTTTGGCAAGGATTATCTTGTTTATGGTCAGATGGTGCGCAGTCCCGATGTCGGCACGGGTAGCGCCGAGTATGAATATTTCAACTCTAACATAAGACCTACATGCGATACGCCGTATATCGGCGGCACGACGGTTTTAGACGACGTTGTCGTTTCCGCTTATAAGAAAAATGACGGAACGGTTGCCGTATTTTTGTCTAACGTAACGGAAAAATCAATAGACTGCAAATTTATTCTTCATGCTTTGAGAGATTACGGAATACAGAGCGGGCAGATACGAGTAACCGACACACAAGGAAAAACTTGGAATCTGACAAGTTTTGACAACGGCGATGTCGGAATAAACCTGACGCTCGATGCAAGGGAAGCGTACATGCTGGAGATTATACAATGAAATTTCAATATTGTATGCGGGTTTATTCATTTTGCTTTTAATGTTCCTGTAAATAAGCGGTTGCTTAAATAAAAATATTTTAGGAGGAAAATATGAAAAGGTTAATGACGTTGACGGTTGTGGTGTTGATTGTCTGTATTCTCGGTTGTTTCTGCGCATGTGATCCGAGTGAGTCGTTTCAGCCGCCACATACCCATCAGTTCTCTGATGAATGGTCTTTCAATGAAACAGAACACTGGCATGATTGTGTTGCAAACGATGGCGCTAAATCCGATCTGGCTCCTCACAGTTGGGATGAAGGACAGATCACCAAGCCTGCAACAGAAACATCAGAGGGTGTAAAAACTTATACATGCACTGTTTGTTCCAAGACCAAGACGGAAACAATCGGCAAGATCGAGCATGTGCACGATTACGGTCAGCTTATTCAGGAAGTGCCTGCAACTTGCGAGGAAGAAGGCACGGTTGCACATTATTGTTGCAGCGGTTGCGGAAAGTGTTTCGACGAAGAATACGTTGAACTGGAAACCGTGATTATCCCACCGTTAGAACACAAGTGGGTTGTTGTAGAAGAAATTGCCGCCGATGTAAATAATGAAGGTTCCGTAGAAATGTCCTGCGAGAGAGGATGCGGAACAACCAAGACTTTCAGGACGCTTCGGGTTCCGAGCGTTACAATGACAGGAAATTCGTTGTCTTGGGCACAGGTTGAAAACGCTACCGGTTACAAGGTCTATGTGGATGAAACGGTTGTAGATGTCGGCGCCGGGTTGTCATACGAATTGGGTGTCGATTGTATGCAGCACACATATAAAGTCGCGGCATATACGGACAATGAAGAGTACATGGGCGAAAGCAGTTGCGAAATTACTTTTGACTTATCTGACAACAATTTGCTAAGTCAGCACAATGGCGATTTCGAAAACCCCGTAGAGGAAACAATCAAGTTGGATTGTATAAACGATTGGAACAGTTATCCCTACGGAAATTGGAGCGACAGAAACGGCGATGTCGGCGGCTGGTATTATATATGCCCCGATGAAGACGGCAATATGGTAATTAAGATGCCTGCGGTAGTGTGGTTCCCGGGAAATACAACCGTTAAAAAAGATATGAGTCCCAACTGTGCGCAGGCGGGAAAAACATTTGAAATCAGTTTCGATATCAAGGCAAGCGAAAAGGCATTGACTGCCAACAACAACGGCGTATACGGCAAACTTGACGGATATATGTGGGACGGTTCCGCTCATGCGTTTACGTTTATAGGAAGTTCCGTCGTTAAAGATATAGCAACGTCTGACACATGGAGTAACGTTCGTGTGCGTTATACTACGGGTGATACGGACGGAGAGTACGCACAATTCAACCTCGTATATTGGCCGGAAGACTATGTCGGCGAAGACAATTACGTTTTAATTGACAACATTGAAGTGTACGAAGTGATTGACAATGTGGCAGGAAACACCAATGTGGATACGATTGCGGGCGGAGATCTTGAAATGTTTTCGCAATCGACGTTTAATGCAAACAGGTGGTATTTGAATGATACGTTGTTGATAGAGCCTTCGGCAATAGGCAGTCAGCTTGTAAATGAGACGGAAGACGGTTTACCCAATAATGTGTTTAAAGCATATTCGGCAAACAGCAAGAACGTTGAATTTGATCTGAAGGGCGATCTTGCGTTGGCGGACGGAGGCATTTATAAAATCACAATGCGCGTAAAGAAAAGTGCCGGTGCAACGGCATTGACCCATATAGGGTTTACCGCATGGGCTTGGAGTGAGGGATCTGCCGATGCATATCGTCTTGTAGAGGAAACCTTTTTTGCAGGTGTGGATATGGTGAGCAGCGAAGAATGGATTACTATAGAAGCGTATTTTGTTTCCGACGTGCAACCCGATACTACGGACATCAACCTGTTTTTCTGGGTGACTTTGAACAATAACACCGTTCAGAGTGCGGAAAACTTCGTTTATATAGATGATATTGCAATACATCAGGTTACCGCTGTTATTTGATCCGACAAAATAAATTCACCGATGAGCAATGACTGACTGTAAAAAATGTTTGCGAACCTGCTCGATGAAATTAAAAGATTTAAAACAACGTAAAACGGGTGCTTTTACTGAAAATCCCGAAGTGATTCGGGAATAAAGAGATATGCACTGATCCCGACAACTGCATTCCGTCAAACAGCGCAGTTTGATTTCATTAAATCAGTAGTCAACTTGTCCACGACAGTTGTGCTTAGAAAAAGACAAATCTAAAAGCGCGCTAAGCGCACCAAGAAAAAAACCTGGTTAGCAATAATCAGGTTTTTTATTTGTTGAGAAAAATTGAACTTTTAAATACAGTAAAAATCCGTACTTAGCCGTGACGCAAGAATCTACATAACATATATGGCGGGTAAAATTTTTACCTGCCGTTGATTACTACATGACTGCCGTGCGCTGAAATAAAAGTTTTGGCGTATAATTAAATAAAACCTATATAATTTGTCGGTTGTGTCAATGTTTGTCGGTTGTTTAAAACTAATGATTTTAAAACAACAAACCAACTGATGTTTTTAAATTGCTGTATTTTTTTCTGTCATCGGGTTTTGCAGAACGTTTGCATTTTGTGGGAAAGTGGTAAGATGTTTGACAAGAAATTCATTATCGGTACGGCTAACTGATCATACAAAATATGATTTTTCTGGTTTTAAGTATTAGGATACTGAATAATGGGATGTAAATAAAAACTGCTGTTCATCACATTGACTAAAAAGGTCAAAGCAATCACAATACACATTCAATCTATTGGGAAATGCCCAAACTTGTGAGTTACAAAATGCGTCAATTAAAAACTGATTGCCGTCTTGAAACTTTTGCCGACGACATACTGTGTAAGCCATCTTTCAGAAGAATTCTATAAAAGTTACCAAGCATTGTACAGAATAATTGCAGTTTAAATCTCATCGAAACACAACTTACCGCATTGCGATGTCGAATGAACGGAATGAGTTACTCTGAAATGCAACGATAATTTAACGAGCAATCAGCACAACATAAGATTGTTTTCAAACTATTCCCAAACGTTACAAAGCAATATGCAGATAAAAATACACATTCAAAACAACAGCCAAGAGTAAAAAACTCTCAGCTTATTTAACGCCGTAGAATAAATTCAGCAAACTTATTTGTAAAATTTCGCCTCTGGGGTTTTCGCACTTATCTCTGATTTAAACGTTTATATAGTCTTTGTGTAAATGCAGTACAAATATGTTTAAATATCTGTAAGGCATGTTTTTCGCAAGGGTCTAAACTTACAAATTGATAAATAATAATTTTAAAAGTTACATTATGGTCATCAGACTTTTGTTCTTCATTCGGCTTGGGAATTGCTACGAATATATTTTGTAGGTAGCGGAGCAATTTCTACAAGAGGAAATTCCGCACAATCACCTAAAGCATATGAGTACTTTAACCGTTATTCATATTAAAAGGAGAGAATCATGAAACTGCCGTTGTCTGACAAGGGTTCTTTGAAAATAAACATATTTTTCGCTTGTTTTGCTATAGCGATGTTGATAATTATTATTCTTCTCTTTCAACTTGGTTTTCGAAAATGTTTTATTGTGGCAATGTGGGACATCGGTTGGCCGGGATACTGGTTGTTATCTATGATTTTTATAGTTTATCCTTTAGGAATTACTGTGTTTTTCCTGCTTTTTTTCACATGTAACGATAGACGAACATGGAGTAAAGCAGCGTTTGGGCAAGTTAACTATAAGAAATTACAGCTGGGAGGACATTAAACGTTTTGAAATATGGATCTACGGACAAGGACGCCTTGCCAATCCGTATATAATTTTCAGTAAAACAAATAAGCCCAACTTTTTTCTGAGGCACAATATCGATTTGGCATATATAAGAAAACATATTGTTTGTTTGTACAAGGAAGGTGCATTGGCATTACTGCAGGAATATGCACATTGTCCAATATACGGGCTGGGAAAGTTGGAAAACGAAGAAATATAGAAATCTGTCGGGAACAAATCGACTTTAACTGCAACACCTCTTTGTCTGTTTTTAAGTTCCGAAGTAATTTCCCCTTTGATAATTTTTTAAATGAAAAGACGGCATAGAAGTACTTTTTGTACATTTACGCCGTCTTTATTGTTCTTGTTTTCGTGACTTTTCTTGGCAAAACTTTAATCTACCAAGTATGTATCTGAATTGGTAAAGTAACCATACTAATACAATTTCCGTTTGCTTATTTGCTTGATTGTTTTGCTGAAATTTATCTTCGATTGCGAAATTTCACCAAACTTGCTCACGCTAATACAAAAGCTGTTTTCTTTAATCAACGTATAATGCTTTATCTCGATTTGAAAAGAAGTATTGTTTATCACTTTTTCGCCGACATTACTATTTTCGTAATTCAAACGATATAATCGTTTTCCTCCGACTAAAACTATTTCCCTGCCATTTTAAATGAATCCGCACGCATTTTCAGTAGAATCATTTATTCCGATGACCGAACATTGTTTTACGGTTACGTCGGCTCACCACGGTTTCGTTTCATAAAGAGAGCCGATTTGCAAACAATCTTCCATCAATTAGAAAACGGGCATTGCATCGAATCTGGAGAAATCGTCATTTACATCCAACAAGCCTGTTTCTTCGTCCAAACAAACTTTTGCGGCGGAACGGATTCAGGGCACCGACGGAGTCGGGGTAGGTACAGATATTGTTTGTCCAAATCAACGACGGTGCAATTACTCAGATGCGAATTAAAAGTGCGACGAAAAAGCACTAAACGATACGAAAATCAGGGGCGGCGAACAAAAATGTAATAATAGTAATATTTACATTAATATAATGTCGAAAATATTAAAATCAACAGTTGTATTAATGCAATCGGAGTGCTAAAATTTAAATATAAAATGCTGTAAGCCTCGAGTTGGCAATTACAATGCAGAAAATTACTGAAATCAGACGTGTTGAACAGAAAAAATTGCTTGCATTAATGTGAGACGTGGCACAAGGCTACTCAATTGATATTCGGTTGTTCGCAGTCTATTCAGTCAGATTAGCCGTCAATTGCGTCAAACACGCGGCAGATCTGATACCGAATGTCAAATTTTTATTCAATAAACAACACAACGTCATTTGAAAATGGAAATTGTTTACTGTAAAAGGCGACATTTGTTATGATTTGTTCGTTGCGGCTTAGGCGTAAAGCGTCGGTGTTCAACGGTCAACAAACGTTACGGGGGAGAAACGGAAAATGGGAAGAAAAAACGACAATTTAAAAACGATAGCGTACGAATTGGGAGTATCTATAAATACCGTGTCGCATGCGTTGCGAGACATGGACGACATATCCGAGCCTACCAAACAAAAAGTCAGGCGCAAGGCGATAGAAATGGGCTACATATCCAGTGCGGTATCTCTCAACCCCAAAAAAACGGAGTTGCCCCTGTTGCTATACTTATATGTTCTTTTGACAATCTGTATTTTATTTCCTTTGCCAATCAACTGGCTTCGCTTTTTGAGAAAAAGAGCGAGTTTTACTGTTCTTTTCTGTGTTCGTCGGAAATCAATGTGGAAGTAATCAAACAGTGCGTATTGCAAAGAATCGATTTGTTGGTCACTCACAGTTGCGTTGACGACGAAACAATGGAATTTGCCAAAATCAACGATATACGAATAGTGGTTGTGGGAGAAAAAACGTTCGCACCGACGTCGACTGCGTTACCGTAGACGAGCAGATGGGAAGCAAGCAAGCGGCGCGATATCTTTACGGATTGCACAGCAGCAGAAAATTTCTCTACGTCGGACAGGAGCCTGTCTTCGATTACAGATACAAGGTGTTTAAAAGCGAGTTGGCGTCAATGGGCGTAACCGATGTGGAATACACCTGTTACGACAAAAACGACACTGCAAAACTGTACAGGTATCTCGATCAGGGTTACCGCAGCGTATTTGCTTTCAACGATCACATTGCCTACAATGTATTGGACGATCTTGACAAGATGGTGGTAGATGTCCGCCGTGTTTATCCTGATTTTCACATTGTCGGATTCGACGGATTGTGTCAAAGTATCGCGGGAATGAAACAGATCACAAGTGTCCTCCTTTAACATGCTCGACGTAATAAAAAACACGCTTATAATAGAAGTGCTTGTGATTCCCGTGGGAACGTTCGTATACACATTGGCGGCGTTTGCATTTGCCAAAATGAAGTTTCCTTACAAAAACACCATACTGATTGTTCTGCTGGTGTCAATGATGGTTCCTTATGCTGCGGTGATGTTGCCTCAGTACCGAGTGTTCAGCGAAATGCAATTGGTAAATACATTGTGGCCGTTGATAATCCCCGGCTTTTTCGGCAACGTCGGAATGATGCTGTTTTTAATAACGACGATCAGAAACGTTGTTCCCGATTCGCTCATCGAGGAATCGAGGGTAGAGGGCGCAGGTTGGTTCAAGACTTTTATTAAGGTGGTTGTGCCTTTGATAAAACCGGCAATCGTGGCTCAGGTTCTGTTTTGGTTTGTAGGTATCTGGAACGACTTTTTCGGACCGTCCATTTATCTTACCGACCCGTCCGTCAAGACAGTGCAGGTCGCGCTGTTGCTGCTCAACGACGTGACTTCGCAGACTTCTATAGACATGCCCTTTATGATGGCGGCGGCGTTTATGTCGTCATTGCCGATAATACTGCTGTTTATAGCGCTTAACAAGGCTTTTATACAATCCAATGCCATTTCGGGAATAAAGGGGTGACGTATGAGAAAAAACCGCATCATTTGCTTTGTTTGGATAACTCTTATAACCCTTACGGTCGCAGCGATGATCGTTTACGTTGCATTGGCTAACAAATACGGATTTGACAGTCCCAAGGTATAAAAAATAGAGTTATCTGCCATAGGGGAATAAATATGTTTAAGAAAAAAGAAAAAAATAACGTCAGAGAACTTATGATTGCTCACTACGTCAAAAAGGTCAAAAGTCAGGCAGAACGGGAGAAGTCGAATGCTCCGCAATGTCCGCAGGACAGTTTTGTAAGTCTGCAACACATACAGAAAATATACCCCAACGGTTATCACGCCGTTGTAGACTTTAATCTGGAAATATCAAAGGGCGAATTCGTGATTTTTGTAGGTCCGTCCGGATGCGGAAAAACGACCACCTTGCGAATGATTTGCGGACTGGAAGAAATCAGCGCGGGATCGCTGTTTATCGACGGCGTTTACTCCAATCTGCTTTCTCCGTCGGAAAGAGGCATTTCTATGGTGTTTCAGAACTATGCGTTGTTTCCTCACCTTACCGCGTACGAAAATATCGCTTACGGGCTGAAGATAAAAAAGGTCAAAGCCCCCGTTTACGACAAAGAGGGCAATCAGGTGGTGGGTATAGACCACGACGCAATTGCTTTTCTCGAGAAGGAAAAGAAGTGGATTTTAAAACACGATCCGAACAATAAAGAAGACATTGAGAACATAGACCACGACATACAAGAGTATATGACTCACAAGATACCCTTGTTCAAGTATCGCAAACTGACCGCCAAAGAAGTGGAAGGCAAGGTCAATTTTGCCGCCGAAATTCTCAACCTGAAGGAATTGCTGCAACGCAAACCCGCTCAGTTGTCGGGCGGACAGTGTCAGCGTGTGGCGTTGGGCAGAGTAATAGTCAACAACGCCAAGTTGTTGCTTATGGATGAACCGTTGTCCAATCTGGACGCCAAGTTGAGGGATTCGATGCGCTCGGAAATACTTAAACTGCACAAGAGTATCGGAGCGACTACCGTATATGTAACTCACGATCAGGTGGAAGCAATGACGATGGCTGACAGAATAGTCGTTATGGACAGGGCGAAAATAATTCAGGTAGGAACGCCTAAAGAAGTTTACGAACATCCCAATTCGCTGTTCGTGGCTACGTTTATAGGATCTCCCAACATGAACATCACGCCTGTCGCATTCAGCAACGGCAATTTGCAGATAGGCGACAATGTCGTTTACGGCAGCGACGATTTGCACGACAGACTTACCGATTTTTACCGCAAGCAGAAAAGTTTGCTCGAAGAACAACGTCGACAGGAGTTGGATGGAGTAAGCAACGAAGCGTTGAAAAGCGCCGTCGGCAAGGAATACGACGAAAAAATCGACAAGATCGGTACGCTTCTGAAAGACGACAGGTTTGATTTGAAACTCGGAGTAAGACCGGAAGATATTTTTATCGACGCAAACGGCGCTGTCAGTGGCGTGGTGGAAAGCAAAGAATTGCTGGGTGACGAATATCACGTAAAAATCAAAGTGGCTGACAGACTTTTTGTCTTCAAGATGCCCACAGATACGACAGTGGAAGTGGGAGAGGTAGTAAAGGTAAGTTTCCGTCGCAACAAACTCCATTTGTTTGACGCCGTAACTGCCAAGGCTGTTTTTTGAAATTTATTTTAACAAGGTGCTTATATGAATACAGAAAGATTGAAGAACCTTTACAAAGAATGTACCGCATCCGTCAATACATTGCCTTATTGCAACTATTTCGATGTGGTAAACAACGCCAAGAAGGCTTTAACGGAATGGAACTTTGCCTTTCAGCAGACATTTAATTTCGATGAAGCGATAAAAATTGAGGGCGACAGACAGGTGCAAATTCCCTTTATGGCGGAAATGAACGGTTACGGCGATCCCGTGTACACAAACGACCGCTATTTGTTTCCCTATCTGCCTCCCTATATTATAAGAAGCACTCCTGCGTTTATCTATACTCGCAAGGAAAACATTACCTTGCGTGACAAAGAGTATATTTTACAGATAGAGGGAGTGGACAACAGTTACTACCTGTTTGTAAACGGCGAGTTTGTCGGATTTGCCAACATTTCACACGTGGTAAGCAGGTTTGACGTCGGCAGATATCTCAAAAACGGCAAAAACGAATTCAGACTGATAGTATTGAAATTTTCACCATCTTCTTATCTCGAAGATCAGGACAAGATACGTCTGTCGGGAGTGTTCCGCAACATTTATCTGACGGAACGCAACAGAAATTATCTCAGGTCTTACAAGATAGACACCGATGTCCGCGACGGTTGCGGAATAGTAAAAATCAAGGCGTCACAGAAAATTACGGCAATTCTTTCGGGATTTGGCGTATCGGTTAGGGCAGAGGGGGAGGACATAACTTTTGAAGTACCCGACGCAAGGCTGTGGAACGCCGAACAACCCTACCTGTACGATTTGCAGATAGAGTGCAGCGGCGAAATAATCAAAGACCACGTCGGAATCCGCAAAATCGAAGTCGCAGGCAACAAATTGCTTTTAAACGGCAAGTTGTTCAAGATGAAAGGCGTCAACCGTCATTCGTTTACCGACAAGGGTTACGGCGAAACACACGAAATAATGGAGCGGGACATTGCGCTGATGAAACAGCACAACATAAATGCCGTAAGAACATCGCATTACCCCGCAGATCCTTATTTTTACTATCTGTGCGACAAGTACGGAATTTACGTTATGTCCGAAGCCGATCTGGAAACGCACGGCGTTGTAAGACAGAACAACAGATACCAGACGGAGATCTGGGATCAGGTAGTTTCCGATCCTGTTTTTTACGATCAATTGAAGGAGCGGGAACTGTCCAACGTCATTATAAACGGCAATCATCCGTCGGTAGTGATGTTTTCGCTGGGTAACGAATCGGGCTGGGGAGACGTTTTTGTAAAACTGTGCGAGGAAATCCGCAAAATTGACGACAGACCCATTCATTACGAGGGCAGTTACGACAACGTCAATCAAAACGGCTACCACAAGGAAAACTGTCTGTCTGTTTATTCCAGAATGTATCCGCCGGTGTCCTATTGCGAAAAGGAAGTGCCTTTGTTGGACCGTCCCTTTGTACTGTGCGAATATATACACGCGATGGGCAACTCTTTGGGCGAAACGGCAGATTACACGAAGTACCTGTTCGGCTACGACAATTTTTGCGGAGCATTTGTTTGGGAATGGCTCAATCAGTATGTCGTAAAGAACGGTAAGGAATGTTACGGAGGCGACTTCAACGAACTTTTCCATGACGGCGAGTTCTGCGTGGACGGTCTTATCAACCTTGACCGTAAGGAACTTACTCCTCAACTTTCCGAATTGAAGGAATGTTACGCTCCCGTCGAATATTTCGTAAAAGAGGGCAAACTTTACGTAAAAAACCGTTTCGACTTTGAAAACCTCAACAAATATACCTTTGAAATAAAACAGTTGACAAACGGAGTCGTAAAAACTTCCGTCCAAAAGAGCGTCTTTGCCCAAAGCGGCGAAACGGTGCTTTTGTGCCTGTTGAACAAACAAGGCGACGGTGTCAGTTCCGTAACCGTTACCATGACGGACGGAAACGAGGTCGTTTCCGAACAAAGCATTTACGACGAAGACATACAGTACGACATAGACGCCGTAAAGCAGGATTACGACTTTAAATTGTCTGACGACGGACTGATTGGCGAACTTTTGCTGAACGGCAAGCCCGTGTTGTCCGATATGAAGTTTAAACTGAGCAGGGCTTATATCTGCAACGACAGAAACTTTATCGGGCATTACGACAGCCTCAGGTTGAAAGACGCGGAGTTCTACCCCGTAAAGACCGAAATGGACGGTAACAGAACAACGGTACACGGTTATCTTGGCGTGGCGGCATTTACTCCCTTTTATAAAGTGACATTGCGGTACACCGGACTGAAAGACAGGTTTGATCTGGACATCCGCGCCGAAAAAATGATGGACTTCGAAGGTCCCTTGCGTTTCGGACTCAGATTCGGTCTGCCCGACAATTACGGCAAATTGACTTACTTGGGGCTGAGCGGCGAAACTTACTGCGACCGTAATAAAAGCGGAATTTTCGGAATACACCGTATCTCCGTGGACGACAATTACCGTTATATTTATCCGCAAAATTCCAACGATCACTTTAATACCGTCTACGTCAGACTGGATGACGACGACCTGACGATTTCCGGCAAACATCCGTTTTCTTTCTGCTACGACTGTTTCGACGAGCAGGACTACAAGAAACACCGTGCGGAAATGCAACCGTCGGGGAAAAGATACCTGTTTTGGGATTACAAGATGATGGGCGTAGGTACTGCGGCATGCGGTCCCGTGCTGGACAAAAAGTACAGAATATTGGACAACGTAATAGAGTTTTCGCTGTCGTTTTTTAAAGCAAAACAAAGCGAATAAATGTTTAACCGACACGGCGGACAAATGCTGTGCAAAGGCAATCAACTTGTTTATTACCTGTTGTCAAGACAGTACCTCAATCGGCTAACGGGAAACTATTTGCTACAACGCCGACAAAAGTGACTGTTACTTAATTTCTAATATCGAAAAAATACCGGACAAATGTCCGGTATTTTGTTTACCTGCAAACAAAAGTGTTATTTTCCGACAACTGCTTTGCAACGTAACAAATTTCAGTATTAAAGCGAAGTTTGATTTTGTGGTTTTGTCGGAAATCAGAATGCCTTTGCCCGAAACAAGTAAATCAGGCGACTACGTAAGTTTGTTTGCCGAAATATTCGACAAAAGGACGCAAGTCTGTTTTGTCGCGTTTAAACTAAGCGTTTTAAAACGGGAATGCCTTTCAACAACCTGACAGCAAGGGAAACAGTTTTTCCGTTTCTTCCGTCAGATATTTCTTTGCGTGTGTGAGAGCGTCGGGTTTGTTTTTGCCTATTTCCCTGAGCAGTTTTATGTTTTTGTCGTTGTACATTTCTTCATCGGCTACACCGCAAATCACAGCGATGTTTTTGCCTTTGCTTCTGTTTATCACGTTGCCGACTATTTTCCCCATGTAACTTTGCTTGTCAAACTTTCCCTCCCCCGTTATTACCCAGTCACATTGTTTAACCAGACCGTCGAAGTTTACCATATCCAGTATGGCATTGCTTCCCTGTAAAAACGTCACATGTGGCAACTGCATACACGCAAATCCCAGACCGCCGCCGGCACCTGCACCCGGGCAAGCGGTGCGGTCGGTATGGGTGTGGCTATTGACGATGTTTGCGTAGTGTTCCATCGATTTTTCAAGAAAAGGCAGGAGGTCGGCGGTCGCTCCCTTTTGCGGAGCGTAGACGTATGTCGCCCCGTTACTTCCCAACAGCGGATTTTTAACATCGGACAGTACTGTAACGCGAGTATGTTCCAACAGCCGTATTGCAGGAGTTAAATCGCAGGATTTTATATGGCAAAGTGTTCCGGAAGTGGGTATAAAATCGCTCTGCCCGTCGGAAAATCGCGCTCCCAATGCGCACAGCATGCCCGCTCCTCCGTCATCGGAAGCAGTGCCTCCCAGCGTCAGCACTATGTCGTTCAGATTGTGTTTTACCGCAAAGGCTATCATTTCGCCCACTCCGTAGGAAGACGTGCGGCAGATGTCCGTATTCCCTTTCAGTTGGGGAAGACCTATTGCCTGCGCGCTTTCTATAAAACAGGCTTTGTCCGTTATGCCAGTTTTCACGGTCACGTGGTTTAGCAGTGCGTTGCTTGCAACCGTTTTTTCAATGCGTCCGTCAAACAGTTTTGTAAGTATTTCCAACGACCCTTCTCCGCCGTCGGACAGCGCAAGAACACGGCATTCCGCCCCGTGTGAACGCAGTACTTTTGCTACCGTTTCGGTAAATTCAAATGCCGTCAGACTTCCTTTAAACGAATCTCCCGCTACAAGAACTTTCATGTGACCTCACTTTTAAAAGATTTTACTACAATCTTTTGCCGCAGTCAATGCCTTTGCCGTTGACTGCAGAACAGTAATCGAAGAAAAAGTTTTGTGTTTACAATATCTGTTCTGACATTCAGACAAAATTTCGCAAGCAAAAAGCAGGCATAAAATGCCTGTTTAAACAGTATTACCTGACCAGTATGGCACGTCATAGAATTTTAAAATATGTTGTAAAAAGACACGTTTTTGCGTCATCTTTTAGTTGCACGGCACACTGTTTTTTGAAACGTGAATGAAGCGGTCTTGTTTGTTTGGTAACAATGTTGTAAACAGTCTCCCGATCATCGTTTTATCGCTGCATTTGCGACGTCGTGCAATTTAAAAACACTTTGCGACAAAGCACGGCAACCGATGCTCACAAAATTGTCGTGATGTTTCCCGCACTTTCAAATTTGCGCTTTTGCATTGAATTTTTTACAGTATTGTGTTATATTAGAACTGATACAAATTGTGGAGTAGAAAACAGTACATTCGGGAATTTTTGTATTGAACGTTGCTTGACTAATTTGATAAGTTGAAATCACACGTTATTTTAAAATCTGATATAAAATTAAAGCAACAAGAATATGCGTAAATTTTAAAAGTGATTTAAAAATCGTCTTACGTTGTGCGAATTTGTGCGCTATAACGGATTGTTTGCTGCTGTCACTGTGTGTTTACGGTGCTGATATTTTCAAGGTCAGGTAAAAATGGAGGTATTTACAATGGGCATGCCCGAACGTTTTGCAATAGACGTCAGACCTGTTGCGCTAAAGGAAAATATTGTATTCTGGAAGGATTACAGAGTAACCGTTCTGACAGACAGGTTGTTTCGTATCGAAAAAAACGCACAGCGGCTATTTCGCGACAACGCAACGCAGGCGGTGTGGTACAGAGATATGCCCGCCGTAAAATTCACTTTCGAAGACAACGGAGAAACTGCGGTCATTACAACCGAAAAATGCTCGCTTAAACTCGGCAGAAAATTTAAGGACTGCGCAATAAAACTTTGCAATAAGTCCGTTCCCGTAAGCAATCGCGGAAATTTAAAGGGAACATGCAGGACGCTGGATATGTGTGACGGCGACACAAGATATCTTGACTGGCAATTTGTAAACAAACAAAAGGTAAAGTTGCAGGAAGGTGTTTGCTCGCTCACGGGCGTGGCGTTTATGGACGATTCGCAGTCGCTTGGTATAGATTCGCACAGCAATATAATACGCGAAAAGGCCTCAGGAACAGACGGCTATGTTTTTGCTTATGGCAAGGATTACCTTGCGGCGGTAAAGGCGTATTTTGCAATATGCGGCAAGGTCCCGATGATTCCGAGGTACGCACTGGGCAACTGGTGGAGCAGGTATCACGCTTACAACGAAAAAGAATACCTGACGCTACTGCGTAAATTCAGCCAAAGAAACATTCCTCTTACAGTGGCAACGATAGATATGGACTGGCATTATTCCGACGACGTGGACGAACGGTTCGGAATATGCAGACAGGGACTTAACGACGATTTTCACGGAGGAAACAGCGGCTGGACCGGTTACAGTTGGAACAAAGACCTGTTTGCCGATTACAAATCGTTTTTGCAAAAGATAAAACGGCAAAACCTTGCGGTAACTCTGAATTTGCATCCTGCGGACGGAGTGCGTTGGTGGGAAGATATGTATCGCGAAATGGCGCAGGCAATGGGTATAGATCCGGCAACACGTCAGGCTGTCAGATTCGATTTTGCCGACCCCGTATTTATAGACAATTATTTCAAAATACTTCACCACCCGTACGAAGACAACGGTGTGGATTTCTGGTGGGTGGACTGGCAACAGGGATCGTCCAGCAAGATAGACGGGCTTGATCCTCTGTGGGCTTTGAATCATTATCATTTTACCGATCACGGGTCACGTCATTCACATCCGCTGTTGTTGTCAAGGTATTCCGGGGCAGGCGCGCACAGGTATCCGCTGGGCTTTTCCGGAGACACCATGATAACATGGAAAACATTGCGGTATCTTCCGTATTTTACCGCTACCGCAAGTAACATCGGCTATACATGGTGGAGCCACGATATAGGCGGCCATATGAACGGCGAAACTGACGGCGAATTGTATTTAAGACATCTTCAATTCGGCGTATTCAGCCCTATAAACCGTTTGCATTGCTGTAACGAACGAACACAGACCAAGGAACCGTGGGCATATTCCAACGGAGTGGGGCTTATTGCCGGACAGTGGTTGCGTTTAAGACACAGCATTATACCGTATTTGTTTACTTACAGTTATCTTACTCATGCAGAAGGCATTCCGCTCATTACTCCTATGTATTACAGGTGGGCGGACTGTTCAGAAGCGTATGCTTTTAAAAATCAGTATATGTTCGGTAATTTGCTTGTAGCGCCCGTGACAAAACCGATGGGAAAGGACGGGTACGCCTCGGTAGCGGTGTGGTTGCCCGAAGGACGTTGGACGGATATATTCACCAAAGACGTTTACGTTGCAGGCAAGGGCGGTAAGACGGTGACCATGTATCGCAGGCTGGAAAGCATACCTGTACTTGCTCCGTCGGGATGTGTATTGCCTTTGTCTCAAGATAATGGCAATGCATGCGGCAACCCAATGAAACTCGATGTCCGTTGTTTTTCAGGTAACGGCAGTTTCAGCATGTACGAAGAAAACTCAAGTACCGAAAAACCCTCTTTTACTCGTTTTGAAATTAGCGAAAAAGAAGGGGAACAAGAACTTGTGATACGAACGGGCGACGCCGTCTTGCAAAGGACGTTGACGGTTCGTTTTGAAGATATCTGCGACGGCACTGTAACGGTGGAAGGCACCGACAATTGGGAAGTTTTGCTTGAAGATTGCGTATGTGTCAGCATTCCCGTTGAAGCGCAAAGCAGTTATAACGTTTGTGTAAAGTACAGTCCGATTTCGCTTTTGGATCGTTTAAAAAAGCGTACCGAAACGGTGTTGTTGCAGACGGAATGTCTCAACTCTTTAAAAAGCGAACTGATGAGACGGACGGACAAATGCAGGACTGTTGAAGAGTTTATTGAAGTCGTCGAAAACAGTGCAATGCCGAAAGTCGTAAGAAAGGTGTTGACCGAAACGCTGTAAATCAGGTCGGTTTAAAAATTTAGATGCAGCAAATGTTATTTGTTCAATACAATGATTGTATTATTTTAAACAGACGTACAAATGGTTTGTTAAAGCGTAGCGCATAAACTGCTGTGCGAAATGACAACAATCGTTAAACGGAGGAATCATGTTGGAAGTTGTTGCGGCATTTATTAAAGAAAATGACAAATTTCTTATTTGTCAGAGGCCGTCTTACAAGGCAAGGGGGCTGATGTGGGAGTTTGTCGGAGGCAAAGTGGAAAAAGGCGAAACGCCGCAACAGGCACTTGCCAGAGAATGTATGGAGGAATTGGCAGTAAAAGTAAAGGTGGGTGAAATTTTTACCGACGTTACGCATGTTTATCCCGATGTAACGGTACATCTTACGCTGTTTTATGCCGAGATTGTCGGCGGAAGTCTACAAAAAATAGAACACAACGACATCAAATGGATCACCGCGGATGAAATACCTTTCTACACGTTTTGTCCTGCCGACGAGCCCATTTTGCGCAAAATACAATCGCTTAAGTAGTGAGTCGGTGAAATATATTTTAACGGTGGTGTAACGGGACAACCGGAATACTGTAATGCCGAGTTGCTGACGGAAAAGTTGGTTGTTGAACATTGACAACGCGTTTTTAAAGCGCATTAAATTGCCGTGTAATCTAAGGCAAAAAAAGGCTGAGCGAATTCGCTCAGCCTTGACTTGCTGTCGGCAATTTCAACAGATTGGCAGTCGGTTTTACAGACTTATGTCACTGTCGCAGTAGTAACTGCGGTAACGGAATGGGTTGAGGATACCTGCATTACCCGTAGAAAATACAACTGTGCAATTACCGTAAG
>ENA-OYZE01000166-OYZE01000166.1-human-gut-metagenome-genome-assembly--contig:-NODE-166-length-31089-cov-7.885287_pt1 | contig 31089 bp, 29 predicted proteins | sample MGYA00243259_ERZ653469 | MGnify/ENA primary metagenome ERZ653469 (study PRJEB26926, sample SAMN06164913) | human gut metagenome | biome: ENVO:00009003; feature: ENVO:2100002; material: ENVO:00002003...
GAGATTGCTGCCTGTCTCGTGGGCTCGGAGATGTGTATAAGAGACAGATTCAGATTATATACGGGCAACGTCGTACGTCAGAAAGAACATTCAAGCAACATCTTGTCGGCAAGCAATGCAATGAATTCGCCGTTTGTAGGCTTTTCCGACGAACTGTACACCTTTACTCCGAACAAAGCGTTGATATTTTCTATCTTGCCTCTGTTCCACGCCACTTCTATGGCATGGCGGATGGCACGCTCCACCTTACTGGGAGTTGTTCCGAACTTACCGGCGATGGAAGGATACAGACTCTTTGTAATGGAATTGATTATAGGCGGATTGTCCACTGCCAGTTTGATACCTTCCCGCAAGAACTGATAGCCTTTTATATGCGCAGGTATTCCTACGCTTACAAAGATGTTGCTTATGCGTTCGTCAAGCGTTTTTTCCGAAACGCTTTTCTGACGTATCATTCTGACTCCGTTTTTGCTGCCCGTTGCCTGTATAATTCGCTGTTCCAGCAAAAGGTATTCGACGGGCTTTACAAGGTAGTATTTCGCACCCGCTTCCAATGCGCGAAGAATAAACACCTCGCTTTTCAGTTCGGACGCTACTATAAACTTTACGTCGCTGTACTTTTCCAGCAAAGCGAATCCGTCTTCTCCCGTCATCACAAGATCGGTCACTACTACGTCTGCCTGGCAGTTTTCAAGATATTTGCGCGCGTCTTTACCGCTGCAACTGAATGCCAATTCGAATTTCTGACTTTCGGCAATTTGCTGTTCTGTTTCCGGTTGCTCTATCAAACCAACTTTAATCATTACATATACCCCTTTGTCAGTTTATCTGACAATCGCATTATAATACTTGTTGTAGACGTCCGCATTTATAATTTTGTTGTGTTTTGCCATTTTATGTCGAACAGAGTGTGTATTACGCTAATGAATGTAAATATTTGCGGATTGCGGTCAACAAAAGACAAATGCGCCTCGATTAAAGTCAAGGCGCACCTGTTTTTAATTGTTTGTATCGTCTTTGCCGTCCTTAGGCAAGTCGGCGTCGGTATCGTCGCAAATGGTATAGTCGAGGTTTCCGTCGGTTTGTTCCGTTTTTTCCTCGATTTCCGCTTCCTCCGCTCTTTCCTCTTCACATTCGGCAAGATATTTTTTAATGTCGGGAAGAATGGCGATATAAAATCCCGACTGACACACTGCTGCAATCACCTTGCACACCGCCAACACCACTATGTTCAGCAGCGGAATAAAGGAAAACAGCATATTTACTAACGTAGTTGCCATTTCCGCCACGAACAGCACTGCAGCAACAGGAATTCCCACCGCAAGACACAATGTCTTTAAAATAATATACAACGCATTGTTGCTCGTGTAACGGAACATCCAACGCAATCTTTTTAAATAATACTGTTTCATATTGTCACCAACCGTCAACCATAATACTAATATTGTAATGTAAGTAACTTTTGTTGTCAAACAGTTACAGGACAAGAAAACGTTGCATAAAACCGCTCGGTTTACGACAAATTTTGATAAAAAGCCTTGACACCGACACTCAACAGGACTACAATGATTATAAACAAACGACCGGTAGGTGAGGCTACACGGGGATACGGATTGCTACCGCAAAAATGTGGAGACACATTCGGACACAGGTGATCAGGACTTGTCGAATCCAAGGCATGGCCTAATGCAATTTCATTGCCCAGTGACGCTAAAGCTTGTAATGGTAACGGCATATACCAACAGTCAGTATTTACGTCCTTACCATTGCGGGGGCGTTTTTTAATTGCACTTTAACAGGGAGGTAACTGCCGATGGAACAACAAATCTTCGATTTGCTTGAACAAAAAAACTACGTGGAAATAAAACGTTTACTGCAGGACATGAAACCGCAGGACATTGCATTGTTGCTTGAAGACCTTAAAGATTCGCAGATACCTGTGGTGTTTCGTCTGTTGCCAAAAGAAATAGCGGCGGACACATTCGTGGAAATGAGTCCCGACAATCAGGAATTGCTTATAAACTGCTTTACCGATGCCGAACTTAAAGCCGTGTTGGACGACATGTTTCTGGACGATACGGTGGACGTGATAGAAGAAATGCCCGCCAATGTGGTAAAGAGAATACTCAATCAGTCTGACGCACAGTCCAGGCAATGGATAAACGAAGTGCTTAAGTACCCCAAAGACAGCGCAGGCTCTCTGATGACGATGGAGTACGTCAACCTGAAGAAAAACTGGACGGTAAAACAGTGTTTCGACAGAATACGCAAGACTGCCGTTGACAAGGAAACGATTTACACCTGCTATGTCACAGACGGAACACGCAAACTAATAGGTCGAGTGTCGTTACGCACAATGATGCTCAACGCCTACGAAACCGTCATAGAAGACATAATGGAAACAAACGTAATTTCCGTAGACACCGATGCGGACAAAGAATTCGTCGCATCCCAGTTCAGCAAATACGACCTCAACGCCATCCCGGTAGTTGACAAAGAAAACCGAATCGTGGGTATAATTACCGTCGACGACGCAATGGACGTAATGGAAGAGGAAGCAACGGAAGATATTTCCAAGATGGCGGCAGTAACCCCGTCCGATACGCCCTATCTCGATCAATCGGTATGGCGTATATGGTTAAACCGCGTTCCGTGGCTGATGTTGCTGATGATCTCGGCAACCTTTACCGGACTAATAATCAACACTTACGAAGCGACGCTCAGCGCGCTCAGTCCGCTGTTGTTTGCATGTATACCAATGCTTATGGACACAGGCGGTAACGCGGGAAGTCAGGCGTCTGTAACAGTCATCCGCGGACTTGCCCTTGACGAAATCGAGTTTAAAGATCTCGCCAAAGTGCTGTGGAAGGAAATCCGAGTATCGGTACTGCTTGCGATTGCTCTTGCTGTGGTATGTTTCGGCAAACTGTTGCTTATAGACAATCTCATTTTCGGTTACGACTACACAGTAACACTCAGCGCACTTGTAGCGGTATCTCTGCTCATAACGGTGGTTATTGCCAAAATAGTAGGCTGTCTGCTTCCCCTTATTGCAAAAAAAATAAAACTGGACCCCGCAGTAGTCGCAAGCCCCTTTATCACAACAATAGTCGACGCCCTGTCCCTTATAATTTACTGCAACATTTCCGTTGCACTTCTGTCCTGAAATACACGAAAAACAACTCACGTCAATCAATTTTGTATATATATAAGGTTAAAGCCTTCTCCCGTTAACGGGAAGAAGGCTTTTTAAATTCCGATTATTTCAGACCGAAACGGATACTGTCACTGCGACTTTTTAATCTCGTCAACTTCCGTAAGCAACTCCTTTTCTTTTACGGCATTGTCCGTCAAAGTGTTGATACGCAATATTTTGTTGAACGTAAGAGCAAAGACCGTCAGAGTCGTAAAAACTGCAACTATGTCCGCAACAGGTTCCGCCCAGAATACCGCAAGAGTCTGCATTTCCGCACTTTCGTTGAACAACAAAGGCAACAGGAATACAAGCGGCAGCAGCAGAATAATTTTTCTCAACACTGCAAGGCATACGGAAATCTTTATACGTCCTATGGAAACAAACGTCTGCTGACACGCCGACTGCGCCCCCAACAGAATCGATGCTCCCATATAAATGCGCAAAGCCGTACTGCACAAAGTATGTATCTGTTCGGCAAGCGGATCGGATGGATTTATAAACAACGACGAAAAGAAGTTGGGGAAAAGCATTACTGCAAGCCACAACAGAAATGAGTAGCCCACCGACAGAGCAAACACCATCAAAAACGCTTTCTTTACGCGGTCGTTGTTTCTCGCGCCGAAGTTGTAACTCAGTATCGGTTGCGCACCCTGCACAAGACCGGCAATGGGAAGAGAATTGAGCAACATCACGGCTGACAGAATGGTCATTGTGCCCAACGCCACACTGCCACCGAAACGCTTCAACTGAATGTTAAAGCACAGAAATATCATTGCTTCCGTCGCCTGCATTACAAAAGGCGACAAACCCAATGCCATTGCAGGAAACACCACTTTCGCGCGCGGAATAAAGTCATTTAATTTCAGTTTGAGGCTCGTACGCCTGCTGAACAGGAACACCAATGCCAGTACCGTAGACAGCGCCTGCGATAAAACCGTTGCAAAGGCGGCGCCTCCGACTCCCAACCCAAACACATTGATGAATATGGGATCCAACACGACATTGGTTATCGCTCCGGCCAGAACGACAATCATACTTTGCAAAGAGTTGCCCTGTGCCGTGATAAAATAAGAAAGCCCTACCGTCAGCATAACAAACACCGACCCCGAAGCGTAAATAGTCATATACTCTTTGGCGTACTCAATGGTGTCTTCCGTCGCTCCGATAAGATAAAGCAGTCTTTCGTTGAATATCAACAGCAAAGCCGTGACAATACCCGCCATTATCACTATAGCGGTGATACAGTTGCCGATGATACGACTTGCCTCGTCGTCGCATTTTTTACCCATACATATTGCGGCATTTGGCGCACCTCCTCCCGCAACAAGCAATGCGCAAGCCGTCACAAGAATTATAAGAGGCAAAGTGATACCTACCGCGGTAAGTGCGGTAGCGTTTACTAACTGCCCTATGTATATTCTGTCCACAATGTTGTAGACAATGTTTATCAATTGGGCGGCAATGGTCGGTATTGCCATTCGAGGCAACAACCTCGTCAGTTTTTCTTCGCCCAAAAGAAGTGTCTTGCTGTTCATTACTGTCTCCGTTGCAGTCAGACCGACGTGCTTGTTAAATGTCCTTTTATAAAACTTTTGTTCCTACCGAACGTACTTTCAGCAGAAATACCTTGTTTTTGCCGTAAACTTTTTGCATTTCGCCGACAAATTCTCTGGAATGACGCCTGTCCACGATGTTAAGAATCGTTCCTGCAAATCCTCCTCCGTGAACACGTACCGCTCCGTCGGGATTGAGTTTACGTGCAAGCGCAATGGCGTCGGGAATCAGCGTGTCTCCGCCCGGATAACTGCAGTTCTGCAACTGCGTCAGACTGCTCTGCCCCGATTGATTGATAAGTTCTATAAAACTTGTCCATTCGCCCTTTTCAAGACATCTGCCCGCCTCGTCCACTCTGGCGTTTTCCTCGTAAAAATGCTTTGCGCGCAATGCGGGACGTAAACCGACGTTTTTGACTATTTCGTCATACCTTGCAAAAAATTCGGCGCTGTCCTTTTCTATAAGACGATCCGCCCCCATATAGTTTGCCACCGCCTTCATTTCCGCAGGTATGGCGGCATAGTGTTCGGTAAGATTGGCATGAGAACCGCCCGTGTCCACAAGTACCAGATTGTAACGGGACATGTCGCTGTTTATACGTTGGGAAACAAGCCCGTCTTTAAAGTCGAGTTTTACGATACCTCCCAATGCGATGACGCTCTGATCAAGCAAGCCGCAAGGTTTGTTGAAGTAGACGTTTTCCGCATACTGTCCTATCTGAGCAAGTTCTTCGGGGGATACTTTGCCGTCGTTGTACAGATTGTTGACTATCTGTCCTATAAGCAGTTCGTACGCCGCACTGGAAGAAATGCCCGCGCCTCCTGCCACCGTGGAAGTCATACACACTTTAAATCCGCCGACGGAGTATCCGCGCAACTGAAACGCTTTAAGCACTCCCTTTGCCATACCGCTGCTGTTTACTTCCTTTTCGTCGATGTCGTCAAGAGTAAAAGAAATGTCCTTGTACCCTTTGGATTTGATAACGACGGTTCCGTCGTCGGTAGGCATAAAACCTGCCAGAATGTCCAGATTGACTGTACATCCCATTACTCTTCCGCCGTTGTGGTCGGTGTGATTGCCTATAAGTTCCACGCGACCGGAGGAAGAACATACGTAACAGCCGTTTCCGCCGAAACTCTTGTTGAACCATTTAATCAGTCTGTTGTAACGTGAAACCTGACTGAGAGTTACATTACCGTAAAGTTGCTTGAACAGTTCCTTTACCTGTTCACCGCTTTTGACAAATTGCATTGCTATATCTCCTTGTTAGAGTCGAACAAATTATACACTAATGACAGCCAATTTGCAAGACATAACAACCATTTTTATTTAATCGTATTTGTATGAAAATCAACACGCGCAACCCGTGCGCCGTCACTTCCGTCTGACCGCCGCTCCCCCTGAACGGCCGATTCGACGCAGTAGGACGCTGATTCAAATTTTTGTCTGCGCAAGTCAAACAGTTAAATATCGTTTGACGATTGTCGGCAGTTGCTGTATAATTGTCAGGTTAAATGGAGATGAAATACATGATACGAGAAGACATAAGAAACATTGCGATAATAGCGCACGTCGACCACGGCAAGACAACTCTTGTTGACCAACTTCTGCGCCAGAGCGGAACATTCCGTACAAACGAAGTCGTTGCCGAAAGAGTAATGGACAGCAACGATATAGAGCGCGAAAGAGGCATTACGATACTTGCCAAAAACACGGCGGTGCACTACAACGGCGTCAAAATCAACATAATTGACACGCCGGGACACGCCGATTTCGGAGGCGAAGTCGAACGTATACTGTCAATGGTAGACGGCGTACTGTTGCTTATAGACGCAATAGAGGGCTGTATGCCTCAGACACGTTACGTTCTTAAAAAGGCACTCGGACTCAACAAAAAAGTGCTTGTGGTAGTAAACAAAGTGGACAAGGGCGAATTTGACAGCGACAAGTTGCAGGAACAGATTATGGAACTGTTTCTCGAACTGGGCGCAACTGACGATCAGTTTGACTTCACGACAGTTTACGCCAGTGCGAAACAGGGATGGGCAACAGACGTTCTTGGAAAACCGTCAACGGACATGAAACCTCTGTTCGACGCAATAATCAAAAACATTCCCGCGCCCGAAGGAGAAACGGACAACGGTCTTCAATTGCTCATCTGCAACATAGATTACGATGAATACGTCGGACGCATAGGTATAGGCAAGGTCAACCGCGGAGTGATACGCGACGGTCAACAGGTCATAATTTGCCACCGCAACAACAAGTTCGGCACAGCCAAAATAGCAAGGCTTTACCAATTCGAAGGGCTTAAACGAGTAGAAGTACAAGAAGGTCGCATGGGCGATATAGTTGCAATAAACGGCATTGACGACATGAACATCGGCGAAACGGTGTGCGACATAGAACATGTTGAACCGTTGCCTTTCGTAAATATAGACGAACCGACGATTTCAATGCTGTTTATGGTAAACAACAGTCCCTTTGCGGGAAAAGAGGGCAAATTCGTCACCAGCAGACATCTGCGTGCAAGGCTGTTCAAGGAAGTGGAAACCAACGTCAGTATGCGTGTAGAAGAAACCGATTCACCCGATTGTTTCAAGGTCTACGGCAGAGGTGAACTGCACCTGTCCATACTGATAGAAAATATGCGCCGTGAAGGATACGAATTTCAGGTATCCCGCCCCAAAGTAATATTCAAAGAAATAAACGGACAGAAATGCGAACCCATCGAATACCTTGTCGTGGAAGTACCGGAAACCTACGTCGGAAGCGTAATGAACAAGTTGGGCGCACGCAAAGCGGAACTCATAAATATGTTTCCCGACAACCAGGGGTCCACTAAACTGGAATTCCGAATTCCTGCAAGATGCCTGATCGGCTACCGCAACGAACTGCTTACCGACACCAAAGGCTTCGGCGTAATGAGTCACGTTTTCGACGGCTACGAACCCTATAAGGGCGACGTACAGGAACGCACAAGAGGTTCTCTCGTGGCATGGGAAGACGGAGTTACGACGGCATACGGGCTGTTCAACGCGCAGGAGCGTTGCAGGCTGTTTGTAGGAGCGGGCGTAAAGGTTTACGCGGGAATGATCATCGGCGAAAACAGCCGTGAAGACGACATCACGGTAAACGTCTGTAAGACGAAACACCTGACCAACAACCGTGCAAGCGGTTCGGACGACGCATTGAAACTTACTACCCCCACAGTAATGTCGCTCGAACAGTGTCTTGACTTCATCGCCGACGACGAATATCTCGAGGTAACGCCTAAATCGATACGTCTGCGCAAGGCTGTACTGGATCACGCCGAACGTATGCGTATCTGGGCTAAAAACAACAAAAAGTAAATCAAAAACAGCGACCGATATAAGTCGCTGTTTTTCACTATTTATACCGAAAACTGCACTACTTATACTGAAAACTGCACCACGTACTGCAAAAATACTATCAATTGTTCAAACATACAAACAGCATGATTGCAAGTAATCAATACACTTGTTTTCGACATTCAACAACTGATTTTATTGCCATTAACGCACACCGCAAAACTTGTAAAAGTTTTAATTGTATTCAACAGTAAATCAATAAAAACAACTTTAACCGTTGAAGTCGGTTGAAATACTTTATGCATTTTGCACACACAAAAAAAGCCGAACGTAAAGTTCGGCTTTGGTTATTTCATACAATAAAGTAAAGCGACAGGAGTTTGAGCAATTGTCACTTTATACTAAGAATATTTAAACCCGATTTGTCAGTTTTCTATCCTGATATCGAAAGATTTTAAAAGGTTGACAACTTCGGGATAGGAAAATCTTGCGCCCTTTGTTCGGTTGTCTGCCAAATTGATGCTGTACCCTGTTGCCCTGCGAAAATCACTGTTTTTTAAATCACAATCGGAAAATTCAGTGTTTTGCAAATTGCAGTTTTTGAAATCCGCTTCGCTTAAATTACAACTTAAGAAATTGCAATCTATCATGCTCGATTGTAAAAAGTCAAACTTCTTAAAACTCATTTTTTCAAAACTGTTGTATTTCAAATAGCACTTGTCAAATTTCTGTATAGGTAAAGAAACAGAGTTTGATTGCAAAGTTAGCCATTCCACACCCACTATTGTACAGTTTACAAATGTGGCAAATACCATATTCGTACCTTTTGAAGTGATATTTGTAATTGTGCAATCGTTGAATGTGCACTCACAAAAGGAACAATCAACAAAAGTACAATCGGTAAACCTGCATTTTTCAAATACACAATCTACAAATTCGCAATCGACGATCCTTGCATTGTCTTTCGATATATCCGTAAATACTCTGTCAGAAAAGTTTTTCATCTTCTTCTCCTCGTTTTCTTCCACCTATTTTACCACAACCCGACAATAATTTCAACAGTAGTCAACAATGGCCTTGTACTGACTTTTACGCCAAGTGCCCAAAGCGTCGCGTCAACCTGTTGACAAACGAAATATTACAGTAGACTTATTTACATTCTAACTTAAATACATTACACCCAAAAACACCTTGACGTTAAAGTTCAAGGTGTTTTTAGCATTTTGCAAAGTATAAAAAGTTCTAATTGCCAAATTCCGTCCAACGTTTACCAAAAAGAAGGTTTCCGTCCATGTCCTTAAAGTAAAATCCTTCGTCATCCATTTCGATATAAGACGCAACACCGTCCCTGGGACTTGCGACCGAACCGACATTCAATACAATCAGTCCGTTCAATGTCATGCAACTTCTGCGGTGAGTGTGTCCGTAACAAATGACATCGCCGTCATTCAATATGGGAGGAAAACGGTAGGCATTGTACCTGTGCCCGTGAGTGAAAAACAGCGTTCTGTGAAACCTGCGTAACAGTACGTAATCACTGTAAACAAATGGGCTGAACTGTTCGTCGCCGCTGTAATCGTTATTACCTTGGGCAACTCGCAGATCGGGCAACCGGGACAGCAAACGTGCAATTTCAAGATTTTCATCGGTTTGTCCGTACCTGCGGTATATGTCACCGCACAACACAGTAGTGTCACAGCCTTTGGCACGTTCGACCATCTTTTTCGTTGCTTCTACACTGCCGTGAATGTCGCTGAATACACAAATTTTCAACTGTCGGCTCCCGTAAGACTTTTATACAAAGCCATGTACTTTTTACTGCTTTCCTTCCAACTGTAATCGCAACGCATACCGCGTCTTTGTATTTTGCAATAAATGTCGTTGTGCTCGTACTTGTAACTCAAAGCGCGGTTTATAGTATACAGCATGTCGTGAGCGTTGTACTGCGCAAAGGAAAATCCGTTGCCCTTGCCCGTATACTCGTTATAAGACAACACGGTGTCTTTCAGGCCGCCCGTTTCGCGCACGATGGGCAGCGCACCGTATTTAAGTCCTATCAACTGCGTAAGTCCGCACGGCTCAAACAGACTGGGAACAAGCACAAAATCACTTGCGGCATAGATGCGGTGCGCCAACTGATTGGAAAAGTAAATATTTGCCGACAGTTTTTGCGGGTACACGGAAGCAAAGTACCTGAACATTTCCTCATACCTGCTTTCTCCCGTGCCCAGAACCACAAACTGAACGTCGTTTTGCAAAATGTCGTTCATCACTGCGGCAATGAGATCAAGCCCCTTCTGGTCAACCAGTCGGGATATAAGTCCTATCATTGCAACGTCTTCGCGCACGGGCAATCCCAGTTGTTTCTGCAATTCCGTCTTGTTGAACTTTTTGCCTTCCGTAGCGGTGACGCTGCTGTAAGTACGGTATATCAGTTTGTCCTTTGCGGGGTTGTAAGTATTGTAATCCACACCGTTTACAATTCCCGTTATCTTGTAGGAATACTGATTTATAACGTCGCCGAGACATTCGCTGAAACTGTCGGTGCGTATTTCCCTCGCATATGTTTCGCTGACGGTTGTTACGGCGTCGCTGTACACTATCGCCCCCTTCATCATATTCATACATCCGCCGTGTTCCAGAGCGTTGCCGTAAAAATAGCGTTGCGGTAAAGCGGTAAGGTCCATAAGATTTTCCGCCGACGTTTTGCCCTGATAACGCAGGTTGTGTATCGTGTACACCGTTTTTATGTCGGAATACAACTTGTTCTGTTTGTAAAACGCGTCCAACATCACCGGAACAAGCGCAGTTGACCAGTCGTTGCAATGCAAGATGTCAACTTTTTTGTTGAGGTAACCTATAAGGTCAAGGCAAGCCTTGGAAAAAAACGCAAACCTTTCGGTATCGGCAAAGCAATACAAATCTCCGCCGAAATAAAACTCGTTGTCGAGGAAATAGTAAGTTACGTTGTCCTTTTCCAGAGTGAACACTCCGCAGTACTGATGACGCCAACTCAGATCGACGTACATATAGCCGATATAATTCATTGCCTCCTGATATCCGGCATCTATAAGGCGTGTGTATTTGGGCATTACCACGCTGACGTTAGCGCCCTGTCGCGCAACAGCCTTGGGCAATGCCCCTAAAACATCGCCGAGACCGCCTGACTTGGCAAAAGGTTCCACTTCGGCACTGAGATACATTATATTCATTTCGACACCTCTTAAATACGTTGCCTCAACCGTAAACCGAGATTGAGGCAACAATTGTTAAAATCAGATAGTACGGCGTTTGCCGACCACAATGGGGAAGTCGGGCTGACCGACAAGCATCTTGCCCTTTCTGATGACGCAGTTTTTGTCCATGATAACACTGTCAAGCATTGCACTTTCCGACACCACGCAGTCCTGCATAATTATACTGTTTTTTATGACAGCGCCTTTTTCTACGGTGACACCGCGGAACAGGATACTGTTTTCCACAATTCCGTCTATAATACAGCCGTCTGCGATGATACTTGACTTCACCTCCGCGTTGTTAAGGTAACGCGTTGGCACCTTATCCTTTGTCTTGGTAAGTATTTTGTCGTCGGCGACAAACAAACTTCTGCGTATCCGACTGTCAAACAAATCCATACTTACTTTATAGTAACTGTCTATATCGGTGATGGATCTGAGATAACCGTCAAAACAGTAGCCCATCCCCCTGCCTTTGCTGACAGTTGCACCGATAATGTCATGCAAAAAGTTGTTTTTGCCCTGCAACTGACATTTTTCCAGCAGAGAAACAAGCACTTCCCTTGTAAAGACGTAATAGCCAACAAGTCTGTTTGTACAGTTCTTGTTTCCGTTGCCGTAGTGAAGCCCCGTCACGCAATTGTTCTCATCCAACGCTGCGTACACTTCCCCGTCCACACGCTTGTCCGTCTTCTGGTAAATAAGCGTGATGTCCGCACCGCTCTGACGGTGTTGGGCGACAACGTCGTCGAAACGTATGTTACATACGTTGTTACAGTCTGCTACGATGACATACTTCTGACCGCTGCGCTTCATATAGTGAAGTATGCCCGTCAGCAAATTCATCTCCATATCGCCCGAAATACTTTCCTGATGTCTTGCAAAGGGAGGAAGGATAAACAATCCGTATTTCTTACGCGCGAGATCCCATGGTTTTCCGCTGCCAAGGTGGTCAAGCAATGACTGATAATTGTAGTCCGTTGCGACGCCGACATTGATGATGTTGCTGTTTACCATTCCGGACAGAACGAAATCTATCAGGCGGTATCTTCCTCCGAAAGGCATTGCCGACACCGAACGTACTCTTTCCAGTTCGCCGAGATTAACTTTGTCATTACAAGCGATAATGACGCCCATTGTATCCATCATCAGCGTTTACCCCCTTTAATATTTTCCGTAATCATACTGTTGCGCCCCACGGCGGAACCGTCGGCGATAGTAACATCCGCGCCCACCAGACTTACTCCGCCCGAACAGTACTTTGACTTGTACTTGTCTTCTTCGTCCAGTCCCAGACGGCACTTTCTTCCGATTTTAGCGCCGGGACCGACAATGGTCTTGTAAATTCGGGAGTCTTCGCCTATCACCGCGCCGCTCATCACGATACTGTCCACGACTTCCGCACCTTTTTCGATACTTACGCCGTCGAAAATCACGCTGTGCTTTACCGTGCCGTCGATGTAGCAACCTTCGGTAATGAAACTGTCCTTTACGCTGCTGTTTTTACCCAACACGTGAGGACTTTCCAGAGGGCTTTTGGAAAGAATGGTCCAGTCTTCGTTGTAAAGGTCAAGACAATCGCTTTCCAGTATGTCCATATTGGACTGCCACAGACTTTCGACGGTACCGACATCCTTCCAGTAACCTTCGAACTTGTAGCCGAACAGCGCACTGCCCTGCCTCAGCATCTTGGGAATGATGTTTTTACCGAAATCGTTGGAGGAAGCAGCGTCGTTTTCGTCTTCGATGAGTTCTTTGCGTAACTTGTCCCATGTGAATATGTAAATACCCATGGACGCAGTATTGCTCTTCGGCTTGGCGGGCTTTTCCTCAAAAGTAACTATCCTTCCGTTGTCGTCCGTCTGGAGTATTCCGAAACGGGAGGCTTCTTCCATTGCAACGGGAATCATTGCAATTGTCACATCGGCATTTTTTTCAATGTGACAACTGAGCATATCGGCGTAATTCATCTTGTAAATGTGGTCGCCTGACAAAATCAGCACGTATTCGGGATTGAATTTGTCGATAAACTCTATATTCTGATAAATTGCATTTGCCGTGCCCTTGTACCATTCGCCCGCCGTTTCACGCATGTAGGGAGGCAAAACATATACGCCGCCGTCATTGCGGTCAAGGTCCCAGGGTTGTCCGCTGCCGATGTAGGTGTTAAGTTCCAAAGGCTTGTACTGAGTGAGTATACCCACCGTATCAATGCCCGAATGAGCGCAGTTTGTCAGCGGAAAGTCAATTATTCTGTATTTACCTCCGTACTGCACCGCAGGTTTGGCAAGGTCACGGGTCAACACCCCCAGACGGCTGCCCTGTCCTCCTGCAAGGATCATCGCAATACATTCTTTCTTGTTCATAAATCCCTCCTGAATGTTTTCTCGATTGCGAAATATATTTTACACACACTCCGTGTGTCAGTTACGTTAATCGATGTCGATGTGCTCGATACCTTCCTTGTCGCTGCGTTTGTACACAACGAATCTGTTGCCCACTACCAGAACGGGCTGACAGTTTAAAGCCTCACACACTTCGATGCACATGCTTTTGGCGGAACTTTCGCAACTTTTCAGCGACGATACCTTTACAAGTTCGTTGTGGTACAACGCACGTTCTATTTCCCCCATGACAGATTCCGTCAGTTCCCCTTTGCCTATTATCACAGCGGGTTTAAGCGTATTTGCAAGCGACTTTAACTTGCTTCTCTGTTTGGTAGTTAACATATCTTTCTCCTTAATCCACAAAATCAAATTCAAGGTCGCCCACAATCACCGTGTCGCCGTCTTTGGCTCCTGCCTTGCGCAATTCGGCAATGACGCCTCTCTGTTTCAGCACACGTTGAAAATAAGCAAAACTGTCGTAATCGTCCATGTTGACTTTTCTTGCAAGACTGTCAATCAGTCCGCCCGTCACCTCGTAAGTTTGCTGATCGAGTTTGTCGATTGTAAAGGAAGAATAATCCGCTTCTTCGTAGGTAAACGGTTCAAATACCATTTTTTCCTGCGGAGGAAGGGTTTTCAAAATTTCCACAAGTGTCGTCAGCAACTTTTCGACTCCCTCGTGTATAAGAGTCATCATGGGAATTATAGTGTACATGTCGCCGTATTTTGCTTTAAATTTTTTAAGATTTTCCTCGGCGTCAGGCATGTCCATTTTGTTGGCGACCACCACCATGGGCACATCCTTCATGTCTTCGTCATAGGAATAAATCTCGTTGTTTATCGTTTCGAAATCGCGTATGGGATCCCTTTGCTCGCTGCCGGAAATGTCCACCACGTGCACCAACAAACGTGTGCGTTCGATGTGTCTGAGAAAATCGTGTCCCAATCCCGCGCCACGGCTTGCGCCTTCAATCAGTCCCGGGATGTCCGCTACAACGAAACTTTTGTCGTAAAAAGACACTACTCCGAGATTGGGGGAAAGCGTAGTGAAATGGTAATTGGCAATCTTAGGCTTTGCATCTGAAATGACAGACAGCAACGTGGACTTTCCGACATTGGGAAATCCTACCAACCCCACATCCGCAATTGTCTTCAATTCGAGAATGACTTCGCGTTCGGGACTTTTTTCGCCGTGTTCGGCAAAACGTGGAGCCTGTCTTCTGCTGTTGGCAAAATGTCTGTTTCCTCGTCCGCCTCTGCCCCCCTTCAATATTACTTCGCGCTGCCCGTCGGCAAACATATCGGCAATAATACCGCCCGTCTTGGCGTCTTTGACTATCGTTCCGGTAGGCACGGTAACTTCGATGTCTTCGCCAGACTTGCCGTAGCAATTCTTACGAGCGCCGTTTTCGCCGTTACCCGCGCGAAAATGCTTCCGGAAATAAAACTGATTCAAGGTATTGATTGCGGAACTGGCTACAAAAACAACGTCTCCGCCTTTACCGCCGTCCCCTCCGTCGGGACCGCCGTTGGGGACAAACTTTTCGGTGTGCAACGATGCCGAACCGTTTCCTCCATCCCCTGCCTTTATATAGATTCTCACTTTATCGATAAACATTTTACTCCTTACACGACAACTTTTTACTGTCGATATACCTGATTATTCCTTCCGCCGCCTGACGTCCGTCCCTTACCGCCTTGGCAACCGTGTTTTCTCCCCTGACGATATCTCCTCCGGCAAACAATCCGTCAACAGACGTCATCATGTCGTTATCCACTTCCACTCTGCCGCGAACAAGTTGCAGACCGCACCGACGGAAAAATTCTTCGTCCGCCTGACTGCCCACTGCCATTATTACCGTATCGCAGTCAATAGTTATCAGTTTGCCCGTTTTTTCCACAGCGGATCTTCCTCCCGACTGACCGACGACTTTCATCTCGGCAAAAGTTGCCGAAATGACATCGCCCGTTCCGTTGACGGAAAATGGAGCAAGCAGACATTTAAATTGCACTCCTTCACGCAAAGCGGACGACTTTTCTTCACTGAACGCAGGCATGTCATCCTGTGTGCGTCGGTAAACTACCGTAACTTCGGAACCGCTGCGCAATGCCGTCCGTGCACAATCCATAGCGACGTTGCCTCCTCCGATGACTACGGTTTTACGTCCCGACTTACACCTGCCACGCAGAAACTCCGTTGCGCCGACAACTCCTTTGCAATTTCCCTGTACGTCCGCCGCAACTTCTTTTTGCAGACCGCACGCCAAAAACACGGCATCATATGCCTCCGACAAAACTGAAACATCGCTGCCGCTAACAAACTCGTCCGAACGGAATTTAACGCCCAGACAGGTTGCATATTGCAAAATTTTCTCAAAAGCCTTTCTTTCCAGACGGAAAGGAGGTATTTCGTTGGCGGTTATACCACCCAACTGCGCCTTTTCGTACACCGTCACATCAACGCCCTTTTGCGCAAGAGTTACGGCGCAGGAAAGTCCTGCCACTCCGCTTCCCACAACGGCGACAGAACCGCTGACATCACACTGTTTGTCACAGGCACACTTTTCGGGTATAAAGTACCTGTCAAACAGATAGTTTTCCAGCATGGGTATCTCTACGGGCTGACCTTTTATACCGCACACGCAACTTGAACGGCAGTGTTTGTCCAACGGACACACCGCACTGCAAATTTCACCGAATATACTGCGAGATCGTATTTTTTCGAACGCCTGCTCAGGCTTGTCCTCTTTCAACAGTCTGATAAATGCAGGAATATCTATTCCCAGCGGGCAACTTGCCGAGCAGGGAGCATTTTTGCAGGAAAGACATTTTTTCGCCTGCAATGCTATTTGTTCGGGAATCAATTTTCCTCTCCTTTAGCGTAATATTCACAAAGATGCGTAAGAGGGCATTTGCCGCACTGCGGATTGCGTGCCTTGCACACATACCGTCCGTGTAACAGCAAATAGTGATGACAATCGGACCATTTGTCATGGGGCAGGACATTCATCAGTTGTTTTTCCGTGTCGTAGACGTTGTTTGCGTGAACAAGTCCCAGCCTGTTGGCAACTCTGAAAACATGAGTGTCAACGGCAATTGCTTGTCCTCCGAACCCTACCGCATAAACCACGTTTGCCGTTTTTCTGCCCACTCCCGCCAGAGTGCGCAGACTGTCGATGTCCGACGGCACCTCGCCGTTGAATCTTTCTACAAGATCCTTGGACATATTGCTGATAAACAGCGCCTTGTTGTGGTAAAAACCGCATGGATGAATTATATCTTCGATTACCGATAGGTCCAGTTGCGACATACTGAATGCGTCGTCCGCAACGGCAAACAATTTAGGTGTGACGATGTTTACACGCTTGTCCGTACACTGCGCGGACAAAATTACGGCGACGAGCAGTTCGAAGGGTGAGTTGAAATTCAACTCACTCTTCGGCTCGGGAAATTCTTCGGCAAGAATATCTATTGTTTGCTGTACTTTTGCGTCCATAAAAAACCGTGTCGCACCGTCGGACAAATCAGATTTTTTTACCCTTTGCCGACAGTTCAGACTTAAAATCCGTAATTGTATTATATTATGTTTATTATACACCAAAGCAGTTAATATTTCAATACGTTTTACACTATTTTACAGCCTTGTTACAACTGTTTTTCCGCCTATTCCCACCACTCGGAAAAATCCGACAAAAGTTTCCACGCACCTGAGTCTGTCTGCAAGTATACTCAAATCGTTTGCGGAAAACTTTACAGACAAACCGCACCCTACGTTGGCAGACCTCGGGGTGGAAATAACCGAACAGGTAACTCCCAACGCTTCCAGCCGACTGTACACACGTAATGCCACGTTGCGGGATCTGTAAACAGCGATCACACAATCCATAAATCCCACCTCCTATATGTATAGGGCAACAGTGATACTGACAGCACCCGATGTCATACAATATTGTATGTTTGAAACGCACAATATGTGTGAGGAGGAAAAATGATTTATCTTGACAATGCGGCGACAACTCATTACAAACCGCAATGCGTAGTGGACGCAACGGTAAAAGCAATTACGGAAGCGTACAATCCCAACCGAAGCGGACATCGCAAAGCACTCGAACTGCAACAGCAGATATTAAACACACGCAGTAAAATAAGCGCGCTGTTCAACAATGACAGCGAAATGCACACGGCGTTCAGTCTCAACTGCACTTCCGCCCTCAATCTCGCAATAATGGGAAACGTACGGAAAAAAGGACACATAATTTCTTCCGTAACGGAACACAACTCCGTACTGCGCCCGTTGATGCAGTTGCAACGTCTGAAACTTGCCGAAGTTACACTGATTCAGCCCGACAGTCATGGGGAAATAACTCAGGACGCCCTTTACAGAGCATTACGCCCCGACACTTATATGGCGGTGTTTTCTCACGTTTCCAACGTCACCGGCAAAGCGCAGGATCTGAAAAAACTTGGAGAAGTACTGCAAAACAGAGGAATCGTATTTGTAACGGACTGCGCTCAGTCGGCGGGATATATTTTAACGGATATGACTAAACAGGGAATAAACGCAGCAGCATTTCCCGCACACAAGGGATTACACGGCATACAGGGACTGGGTGTGCTTGTATTTGACAAAACAGCAATACCACGTCCTTTGATACTGGGAGGAACAGGCACCGACAGTCACCTTTTGACGCAACCGGAAACACTGCCCGAAAGCCTTGAAGCAGGCACGTTGCCCTGTCCTGCGATAATGGCTTTGCAGGCGGCAATAGACTGGTGGGTGTCCGAACGCAAACAAACTCGCGAAAAGATGGGCGAATTGAACAGAATAATGACCGACGGACTTAACGCTATTGCAAACGTAGAAGTCTATTCCGATTACAACGAAAGCGGAATAGCCTGTTTCAATATCAAAGGGCAGGATTCCACGGTTGTGGGCGATGCTCTTGCGGAAAAGTTCGACATTGTCACACGCAGCGGATTGCATTGCGCTCCTTTGATGCACAAATGGCTTAACACCTACGATACGGGAGCGGTAAGAGCAAGTATTGCCTGCGACACCACATCCGAGCAGGTGTACAGATTTTTAAACTGCGTGCAGTATCTTGCAAAAACGCTGTAAAGCGCAAATGTCCACAAAATCAGACATATAAACTTTTTGCGCACCTGTTTGGAAACGCTCAGAGGGACAGGTTTCCGAAACAGTAAAAAAACAATAATCAACATCAAATTGCGCGTGCAACGAAAGCACGGCAAAAAGGACAAAAAAAACAGGGCGAAAAACGCCCTGTTTGTATGTACACTATTTCTTGTTGTTGCGTCTTGGATAGCGGTTGTCGTAAAGACTGTACAGTTTGTGCGCAACTTCCTTGCCCGCCACGTTTTCAACGGGACGGAAAAATTCCCTCGACTCCTGCGAGTATTGTCCGAGATTGTATCCTTCCGAATTGATGTCTTCGTCGTTTTTTTCCGGTTGTTTTTCCTGAGAGGATTTACTTCCGCCGAAAAATTTTTCCGCAAGTCCCATTACCGCAGGATTTGTTACCATTTGCAACAACGCGCCCGTTCGCTCCTCCTTCGTTGCGGAAGGATTGCTCAACTTTCCCACCGAATCCATTACCGAGCGTGCGTCATCGTTCAGCAAACTGCCGAGATCGGACATGTCGGGCGACTGTTTCTTGTTATTTCCCGACAGCAGATACATTCCCACCAGCAACAGCGCAACGGTACCGAGATTCACAGATTGCCTCCTTAATTGATGTAATCATTACATTATATGCCGTCATATACTTAATAGTGTATAACAATTTTACAAGGAGAACAAGAGTATGCACGACAACGATCCACGCAATATTTTTTTAAATCAGCGAAACATCGATTCGCAACAGCAAACGAAACAACAGCAACAGCAACAGCAAACGGCGTCGCAACAAAACGCCCAAACGCGTACCGACGCGCAACAACAGCCATACGAACAACGGTTGGAAGAAATGAAAACACTTGCCGCCAAATACCAACGCGAAGGGGAAAGTCAACTTGTAAAAGACATTTTGTCCAACGTATTGGAGCAAAAGGCAAAGGGACAACTGACAAACGATCAACTGAGAGCGTTCGCAAAGCGTATAACTCCCTTGCTTAATTCCGAACAACGGCAACGGCTAAACGACCTTGTGGAACAACTCGTAAAGTTGTGACGATTTAAATGTCTTATACATACGCCGTCCGTAAGGCACTGCGTGCGATTTGCATTACCTCAAAAAAAACGTCCTATGACAAGGACGTTTTTTTGTTCGGTCAGATATTTCTTCTACCTTTTTCAGGCTCTCCGACATATATGCGACGCATTGTCTATCTTCCGAAATAGGTGTTTGTCGCATTTACGAGTTGACTGTATTCGGTAAGGTTGTTGTACTGCGTTTCGGGTGTATAACCTACGCCGTGAATGTTGTTTCCCAAAGGAGAGTAGTAAGAAGCAATCGTAAAATACAATGCCCACGGACCTTCCGTCTTCACTCCCTCATTGGTCACGACTTCGCCGCTATACGGCAATTCTATTGCCGACTGCGCAATACCCTTTCCGTAGGTCTGTGTTCCCATCTGCACTGCCGTACGGTAGTCCGTAAGCACTCCCGTCAGCATTTCGCTGGCACTTGCACTGTTTCCGTCCGTCCACACCACAATCATACCCTGATCTGCGGAGAAAAATTCGCTGTATTGCGACGGCGAATAGTAGTCCTCGGCAATTACCTTTCCTACGAGATTGGTGATGCGCAATCCGTTGTCCGCCACAAGGCGTTTTTCGCTGACAACCGTTTCGGGCAGATTTCTTTCATGCGCAAGCATAGACGCTATTGAAACGGCAATGTCCACAGAACCGCCGGGGTTGCCTTTAAGGTCTACGATGAGGCGCAAATCGTTGCCCGCCCTCAACTTCATTTCTTGAAGAACGGTTTTGAATTCGGTTGCGGCAGTTTCGGAAAATTCCTTCAGACGGATGTAGCCGACGTTTGTTCCCAGTTGGTCGAGACTGCGCAGTTCCATGGTGTTGTACAGACAGCCGTCGGCATTCGTAAGCGACACGTTTGTGTACTTTTGACTGCCCGTATCCAGATAGAATTCCACAAAGCGGTAATTGTTTTCCTTTATCTCATGGCGGGGAAGCGTTATTTGCTTTATGTCCTGATCGGAAACGACTTTAGCGGTCATCTGATTGGACTGCCCCACGATGTAGGTAAGTTCGGACGTCGTAATGTCGTTTGTGTTGACAACTGTGACTGTTGTGCCGTCGCTGTATTTTACGGGAACGCCGTACTGATTTACAAGATCGGACAACTGTACTATAAGATCGCCCTGTTTTAACTGCCCGTAAGCGTTGCTGTCCGTTACCGTTTCGTATACGTATATTCCCAGTCCTTCAACCAACTGGAAGGAAAAGCCGTAACTCGGCCCCGTAACGGTTTCCGCAACGGGATACAACAAGTCGTAATATTCCTGAGGAGTGAGCAGACGTCCGTACGGATCTCCCAGACCGTTAAGTATTCCCGTTCCGCCGCTTGCAAGAGCCTGTTCCCACTGCTCGTCGGTAAGATCCTTGTAGTAGTAATACCTTACGTATTCTAAAACGTCGTTAAGCATTGCGCCGTTGTTGCCCTTGAACAGTCCGCCTATGACTATTCCCAGAGCAAAAACTATAACAAGCCCGATACACAGCAACGCGATGGTAAGACCGCTTGACGTCTTACGGGGCGGTTTGCTGTCGTCCCACTGTGGCACTGCCTGATAAAAATTGTCAGCCGGTTTAGTATTGCTCTGACCGGCATCGCCCTCACCGTTCTGCGCTGCCTTGCGCTGTTCTTCCTGACGTTTTTCCAGTTCCTGACCGAAAAAATCGTCGTCTTTGTTATAATCCATTTTTTACCTCCTTGGCCAACCACAAAATTCCGTCAAGTTTGCGTGCTATCTCCTGTCTGTCCCCATTAGCAACTACCTTGCCGTCCTTTATAAGTATGGTCTGTTGTCCCACGCAACAGTCAATCCGCGATGTAAAATTGACCAACGTGGTATTAAAAAAGTTGTCTTTCAACAACTGTAATGCCTTGTCGCTTTTTCTGTCGAAAAAGTCGTCGCACAATACGGTGTCCACCCTTCTCGTAAGAGCGCGACAGACAGCAACCGCACATTTGACGCTGTCGTCCAGATCCTGCGTCCTTACGCAGGCGTACTGTTCCAAACCGCATTTGTTCAGACATTCGGTGGCTATTTCAATGCGCTGTCTGCGTCTGACTTTGCGTACTTTCAAAGGATATGCCACATTGTACAAAACGTTCCTTCCGCCAATCAGCATATCCTGTCTGCCCAGATACAAAATGTTGCGCTGTTGCAATGACAACTGCGAAATATCCTGTCCGTAATAGAATATGTTGCCTTTGTTCGGTTTAATAAGTCCCATAAGCAACTTGCACAAAGTAGTTTTACCGCTTTGTTCGTCAATTAAAACATCCGTCCACTTGCCGCAAGGCACAGACATTTCCAGACCTTCTATAACGTCGTAGTCGGTGTAAGGGTAACGGAACACCGTTTTGTCAAAGACTATCGCCTGCATGTCAGTCCAACTCGTCAAGGCTCAACTGATATGCGCCCATAAAGTTGTCCATAAAAAATCTGACTTCGTCGCTGTCGTAAGCCTTTATTTCGTCGTAAATCGTTTTCTTGGCCTTAATGAATTCCGCATTGCCCATACGCACTTCTTCCACGCATTTTATGTATGCACAAATCTTGTCGGCGTACTTTACAAACCTGTGTTCTTCACTGCTGTCGTCGTTGAGCAAAGGTTCGTACTCCTTTGCCATTTGTTCGGGAAGATGCGTCAGCAACTTGTCGTTGGAAATTTTTTCGAGATGTTTATAAGCCGTGCGTATATCGCTGTTAAAATACTTGATGGGCGTCGGCAGATCTCCCGTCAGCACTTCCGAAGTTTCGTGAAGTAACGCCTTTACCGCAATACTGTTGCAGTCAAGATTTTTGCCGAAATAAACATTTCCTATAGTTGCAAGGGCATGCGCTACAACCGCGACGTGCTGACTGTGTTCCATTATATTTTCCGTATCAACGCTGCGCATCAGACTCCAACGGTTGATATACTTCATCCTGTTTAAATAGGCGAAAAACTTGTACATGTTTACCTCCGTATTGCAGACAGACAATGATGTTTATTCCATGTTACGCTGTCTTGCTTATAGAATACTTAAAAATGTCGTAAATTGCAACAGATTTGACTAAATTGTATAAAACAGTCACTTAAAATGCCCAAACGGGCAATCCTCATCGGAAAATTTATACAGATACGCGTCAGAATATACTGATTTCCCACAAAAAATACGGACAGTTCCCGAAAAGGAAATGCCCGTTTGTCTTTAAAATATTAAACTTATTCTGTGCCTTACCGCACCGAAAATGGTACTTGGAGGCAAACGGAAATTGTTTTTAAATTGTCAGCACAACTTTGCACCGGCAGGAATATGATCGTCCACCATTAAAAGATGCAGTTTCAGTTCGCCCTCTTCCGTGTGCACGGCGGAAATAAGCATGCCGCAGGAATTTATACCCATCATGGGTCTGGGCGGCAAATTGGTGATGGCAATACATGTCTTGCCCACAAGTTGTTCGGGTTCGTAGTAGGGATGAATACCGCTCAAAATGATTCGCTCTTCGCCCGTTCCGTCGTCGAGGGTAAATTTAAGCAACTTCTTGGATTTGGGTACCGCTTCGCATTTGAGCACCTTCACCGCTCTGAAATCCGACTTGGCAAATGTTTCGAAGTCTACGTAATCTCTAAACAGCGGCTCTATTTCCACCTTTGAAAAATCTATCTTTTCAGGCTGAGTTTTGACGGTATCTTCCTCTTCCGTCTTTTTCTCCGTTTTTACCGTTTCGGTCGTTGCGGTTGCATCCCCCTCTTTCTTGTTGTCGAAAAGAGGTTTCATTGTGGGGAACAGCAACACGTCGCGAATGGACTGATTGTTTGTAAACAGCATTACCATACGATCTATACCTATACCTAAACCGCCTGTCGGAGGCATTCCGTATTCGAGAGCAGTGATGAAATCTTCGTCCATCATATGCGCTTCGTCGTCGCCCTGCGCCTTTGCCTTTACCTGAGCGGCAAATCGATTGTATTGATCGATAGGATCATTGAGTTCCGAAAAAGCGTTGCCCATTTCCGCACCGTTGATAAAGAATTCGAATCTTTCCGTCAGACGTTCGTCGGATGCCTTTTTCTTGGCAAGCGGACTGACTTCCACGGGGTAGTCGTAAATGAATGTGGGTTGATTCAAGTTCTTCTCCACAAACATATCAAACGTTTCGTAAAGAGCGTGTCCCCATGTGGCTTTCTTTTCATCCAGTTCGACGCCCAATTTGCGCGCGGTTGCAACCGCTTCTTCGGCATTGAGTTGCATGAAATCCGCACCCGTGTACTTTTTAACCGCTTCTGTCATTGACAGTTTTGTCCAGTTGTCAAGGTCTATTACGGCGTCTCCGTAAGGAAGTTTGCGCGTTTTAAGCACCTTGTCGGCAACGTAGCAGAACAATCCCTCAGCGATTTCCATCATTCCGTGGTAATCGGTGTACGCCTGATACAGTTCTATCGTCGTAAATTCAGGATTGTGTCTGAGATCCATTCCCTCATTGCGGAACTGTCTGCCCAACTCGTACACTTTCTCAAAACCGCCCACTATAAGACGTTTCAAGTGCAATTCTGTTGCGATGCGCATGTACATATCGATGTCGAGCGTGTTGTGGTGAGTGATGAACGGACGTGCGTTTGCGCCCCCTGCAATTGTGTTGAGAATGGGCGTTTCCACTTCTATGAATCCGCGATTGTCGAGATATTCTCTGATCGCGCGCATCATTCCCGAACGTATTTCGAAGGTGCGCTTTACTTCGGGATTGGCGATCAGATCGACATACCTCTGACGGTAACGTGTTTCGATGTCTTTAAGACCGTGAAACTTTTCGGGAAGAGGAAGCAACGACTTGCTGAGCAACTCCACAGATGTAAGGTGGACGGATATCTCGCCCATACGCGTACGGAAGACAAACCCCGTTGCTCCGACAATATCTCCTATGTCCCAGCCCTTGAAATCCGCATAGGTCTGTTCGCCTACATCGTCACGTTTGACATACAACTGTATTGTACCCTCTCCGTCGAGAATATGGCAAAAACTTGCTTTACCCATTATGCGTCTGCTCACCATACGTCCCGCAACAGATACAGTCTTGCCTTCCAGTTCTTCAAAGTTGTTGACAATGTCCGCCGAGTTGTGTGTTTTGTCAAACTTCACCTTTTCGTAGGGATTGTGTCCCTCTTCTATAAGACGGGCAAGTTTTTCTCTGCGGATACGCAGTATTTCGTTGAGATCCTGTTCTTCTTCAGGTTGAATGTTGGTATTTGTAGTATTGTCGGTCATAGAGATTTCTCCGTAGTAAATTACTTTTTAGCCAGAATTTTAATGGTCTTTACCGAACCGTTAGGCAACGGAACGGCAACAGTCTGTCCCACTGTTCCGCTGAGCAACGCCTTGCCGATGGGAGATTCGTCGCTGATACATTTTTTGGCAATGTCCGCTTCGGCAGTACCCACTATGGTGTAGGTATCTTCCTTGCCCTTGTTTACGTCGAGGGAAGTCACGACCTTGGCATGAATGATCTTAGCATTGCGAATCTGGTTTTCGATTTCAACTATTTCGCCTTCCATTTCCGCCTGAGCCTTGCGCGCCGCGTCGTATTCGGCATTTTCCGAAAGGTCGCCGAATCCGCGTGCAATCTTTATTTCTTCGGCGATTTCCGCACGGCGTACCGATTTGAGATAGTCAAGACGGTCTTTAAGTTCCTTCAATCCGCTTTCCGTCAATTGTACTTCTGCCATTGTTTATACTCCTTTATTTTCTTGATTCCACATCAAACGCAAGACAACTTAAAGCCGAAACTTCAAGTTGTCTTGGAATGACTTCATATTTTAGGTCAATGTATTATACTACTAATGCGCTTTAAAGTCAAGTACTTTAAAGTCAAAGAGCGTATGGCATTTTTTTCTTTTTGCCTTTGCAATGGGAAAATCGGCAAAAACCGCATTGTAATTTTTATTTCTTGCGACTGTGAGACAGCCCTCTGACAATACGGTACAGCAACGGCTTTTTGAGTTTGATTGCGTCAAACGGACAAAGTTCCTGACAACAGAAACATCTTATACACTTGTTGTGATCCACAGTCGCTTTTTTTTCAATCGTAATAGCCGACGCTGGACAATGGTCACGACACTTTCCGCACGCCCTGCAATTGGACTGTACCTGAACGGAGGGAGTGAGATTTCTTTTCATCAGTCTGCCTATCCAATCGGGCAATTTCAAAAACGCTCCGTCGTCCATTACGTCCACCCTGTTGAAATCCTCTATGTAAAAAGGTTCCATGCGCTTTACTGTTTCTACGACAAACTGTTCCAAAACAAGTCCGTTTTCCACCGCTTTGCGTATCAGAGGCATTTTCATCGGCTGAGTGAACAGCGCAACGCCCGTCACATCGCACTTATATGCGTCGGGAGAAGCGATAAGTTTGCCTATAAATCTCGGAGTGCCGTTGGTCGGGCCCGGTCCTTCCATACCGACTATAGCGTCCAGAATGTTGAGCGCGATTTTAGGACGGGCAAACTTTTCAATGTCCATAAGCAGATCGCAAAATGTGCTCAGATGCGGAAACTTGCTGTGGTATTCCACTTTTACCAGCCCGGGCAGCAAACCGTAAAGATTTTTTACCGTTCCGGAAAATCCGGTAAAAGAATGTGTTTTCAGTTTGCCTATATTAATTACCGTGTCCGCCTTCAAAAAACTGTCTGTAATATCGAGATGACGCACTGTTTTGCCGTCAAATTCGCACGACGTGGAGGAAAAATCCGTATTCAGTACAGCCTTGGTATCCTTTACCGCGGCAGTTATACCGCATTTGTTGTAGACGGCGTTCATATACCCGGCAGTATATTTACCGCCGCTGCTGTCGCCTACGGTGATGTCATCGGTATATTTTTCCAGCACCTTTACCACAGCCCTGACTACGGCAGGATGAGTTGTTCCCGCCTTTTCGGGAGACATGTCCCGCACGAGATTTATCTTGACGAAAACCTTGCCGTTCTTCGGGATTATGCCCTCGTACTGACTGAATATGTATTCCATCGCTTCATCTACATGACGCTGTTCGTAATCTTTTACATCCGTTACCGTTACTTCTTTCATTTTACAACCTTTCCAGAACCTTTTCCACTACGCTGACATACTGTGTTACCGCCTGCAATACTGTTTCGGAGTATTGTTTTCCTCCCCCCGTCAGGCTGTCGGAAACAGTCTTTATCAATAGACAGGGAATTTCGTTAAACGCACAGGTAATAACTATACCCGCACTTTCCATATCGCATATGTCCGCCTTGAACTGCTCGTTTAAAAACCGTTTCTCCTGTGCGCTGTCGACAAATTTGTCCGCGGAAGCACAGCGTACTACAGGCAAATCCGGCACTATTCCGCTGACTATATCCAGCAGTTTTTTGTCGCATGCAATGGCAACGTCGTCGAAACAACTGTATTTGCCCAATTCGTAACCGTTAAAAGACGTGGTATCCATTGCGTAATGTACAACAGAACCCACAGCCATTGTGGACAGAAGGGATATTTCGGAAGTCAATGCGCCCACCACCCCGAAATTAAGTATAACGTCCGCGCCGAATTTCGTGATCAGTATCTGCGTAGCGCCGGCGGCACAGATTTCCCCCACCGAATACTGACGTATCAGGTAGATATCTTTGCCTGCCAACTTGAAATTAAACACCGAGTACTTGCCGTATCGTATCTCAGTGGCGTTTTTCCCCTTTAAAAACGGCGCCACTTCCTTGTCCATTGCAACAACTATGCCCACTGTCATAACCGCTTCCCCTTTAGTATATACTTGAATGTCCGTTTATTATATCACAATCTGCAAGGTGTAACAACCGTTTTAACGGGTATACGCTGCAATTGCATTTCCCTTTGCGCCCGATGGCTTTTTATTTTCCCCTAAACCGTACAGGCGTAAGGATTCGATGTGCCGTTTTGAAATGCGCGTCGTCCTTTTCAGTAATTGCCAAAACCTTGCATTTGTGATACAATAATTAAAATCCATTACAAAAGGTATAATCCAATGAAAATCTGGGGCAAAACGGTAAAGAAAGAGAAAATCACTCGTGACATAATTTTCGAAACGGACAACTTTTACGACAATTTCGACAGCAATCTGGCGGAACTGTGTCATTGCATAGACATTCCCACGCCCATTGCGACACGTACGCACAAGGGATACTTTACACAGTTTAACATTGTAAAATTCAAACACGACGACTTCGTGGAAACCATCGACTTTGACTATCTCGAACTGGAATTCGTTCCGGAAAACCGCAAGAAAAAAGCGCACAACGAAACATACTGATTTGCAAAATTACAAGACGTCTCTTCAAAATAATGACGTCTTTAATTTTTGTAATTAAATAACTATTTTCCTTTGCAGTAAAAATATAATTTGTTTAAGACTGCCGTAGAGAAAAAATTGCCAAATTAATTTACCGTTAAATTAATTCATGTATTGAAATAATCTCTGCATTGTGTTAAAATATTTTGCTAATCACGTCATAAATAAATTCAAGCGAGGACAAATATGAACATCAGCATTTCCACTTTGCGGTCGGCTCTCAAATACAATTCCGACTTCGAAAAGCAACAGCAAATTTTTCTTGAAAGCATTGAAAAGCAACTCAATCTGCCGTTAAAAACAACTGTATTGGACGACTACGACTGCGACCTCAAACTTATATTCGTTCAGACGGGCGGAGTCGAAGGACTGTTTTTAAAAAACTTCGACAAACTGCAACCGCCGTACTACATTCTGACAAACGGTTCAAACAACAGTCTTGCCGCGTCAATGGAAATACTTACATATTTAAAAAACAAAAATCTGGACGGAGAAATAATTCACGGAAACATCGAACATATTTCCCGACGCATCATGCAATTGTGCAACATTTCCTCAGCACGCAAGAAACTTGCTTCAATGCGCCTCGGAATAATAGGCAAACCTTCCGATTGGCTTATTTCCTCTGTGCCCGATTACGGCAATGTAAGCAAACTGTTCGGAACGGAAATAACAGACATTGCACTTTCCGAACTTGAAGAGTCGGCAAAAATACATCACAGCACGGACAAACAACTTACAAGCGACGCTTTTGACGCAGAAACTTTGCAAAATTCTCTTGACGTTTACGAGAGCATTAAACAAATCGTTAAAAAGTACCGACTTGACGGATTTACACTGCGCTGTTTCGATCTTCTCGGAAGCATCAAAATGACCGGATGTATGGCTTTGGCTTTTTTCAACAGTGAAAAGGTCGTCGCCGCCTGCGAAGGAGATCTGATGGCGCTTCTGTCCATGAGCGTAATGCACTGTCTTACTGGACAATCCTCTTTCCAGGCAAATCCCTCAAAAATAGACACTGCAGCCAACGATATAGTGTTGGCACACTGTACACTGCCTCTTGACATGACGGAAGGTTACCGACTGGACACTCATTTCGAAAGCGGTATTGGCGTTGCCGTAAAAGGCGAACTGCGCAAACAGGAAGTAACTGTTTTAAGACTGTCATCCGACCTTAAACACTATTTTTTGAGTAAAGGTACTATAACGGAAAATCTGCACGACTGTAACCTTTGTCGCACACAGATAAAAGTACATCTTGACAGCGACGTAAAATTGTTACTCAATCGCCCTTGCGGAAATCACCACATAGTCTGTTACGGCGACCACTGTGACGAAACGGAAAACTTTTTAAACAGTTACGGTCTGGTGCGCATAGGCTGAAATTATTTTCAAACGCCGAATATACTGTTTTTTGTAAGGACGTTGCGTAAAAATTGTTGCGGCAGCATGCGTCGGATTACGATATGCACACTGTTGCGGAATTCACAAAATAAATGCCTCCCCTTTTCAGGGAGGCATTTTAATTACAGGATTATAAAATATCAGATTTTTCCTACAATGTAAAATTTGTCTTGATATTCGTCGTACAAGCCGGAAACTTTTTTGTTGTTGTATTCATGCAGTGTGAATTTGGAAAACATCATATCGGAAAAATAAGCATTTGTGTCTACACAACGGCAAATTTCCTTGTCTTCAATGCGTACGCTATATTTAATTGCGCCCTTGTACATATATGATGTCATGGGACTGTCCAGCACAACGTCGTAACGCTTGTAATTTTTGTAATTTTTCAGAAATTTTCTTGCCTTTACCGCATCGTGAAGTGCAAAACTACCGAAAATCAGCAAATATATCAATACCGCTGCTACTCCGCGAACGAGAGGTTTAACCCAATTCACTCTCGTCACTGCTACAAAAAACATGGCTACAACGATTACCCCGCTCACTATGCCCCACAGCGAAAAATACGTCTTTATATGTTGCATACGCCACTGATATTCGACGCTTTGTTTTATTTCCTCTTCCGAAAAACCGTTCATGCTGTTACCTCTGTTTAAAATTATATCACCTGCGTAAAACGCTGTCAACTTAAATAACATTCGTAAGCACTGCGCCTCTGTCTCAAACTAAGAAATCTGACTTTGATACAATTTGCCACTCAAAACCTTTTGTTTTTTAAAGATTTCAAAACAAAATTCTGTCAACGCTACACGATCATTTCCGTGCACTTGAATACAGATGTTTCAGGAATTTGTTATTATACTAATTTCATTTAAAGTAATTACCGAGTTTACCGAACGGTTGTAAAATCCGTTTTATTTAAAACTCTGCTCATCAGCGACGCAACGAAATTTGCCCGTAATGGTTTAAGGTCAGTAAGGACGACTTGGGCCACCGTTGACGTGTGCAACACGTTCGAGTTATTTCAACATTCAGCACCGCAAGGCGACGAAGAAACAGGAAGCCATGGAAAAGAAAAAGGAGTGCTTCTGCACTCCTTTTTTCCGTGGCAACAAAACAACATCTATTGCTCAAAAATAAAAACACGGCAACCAAGATTTACTTAGTCGCCGTGTGCAACACTGGTGCGGATGACAGGACTTGTAAGGAGCAGTTTGCTGCGACGGAATAGCGAAAGAGACTTGCCTCTTGAGCGTCACGTTATTTCAACATCGGACATTCAGCACAGCAAAGCTACGAAAAAACAGGAAACCATGGAAAAGAAAAAGGAGTGCTTCTGCACTCCTTTTTTCCGTGGCGCCCCACAAGCGAGTCGCCGTACTGGGTTTAGTGGATAAAAATACTACCTCTGTCTCTTATACACATCTGACGCTGCCGACGAT